>JACCDL011204770.1_pt1 | contig 16589 bp, 16 predicted proteins | sample 7441931 | NCBI WGS metagenome assembly JACCDL01 (sample SAMN15323437, study PRJNA562643) | freshwater metagenome | isolation source: river surface water | place: USA:Blue River Watershed | collected 2017-08-16 | reverse complement strand
ATTTATGGAGTTTAGAAAATAGAAATAGTTTTAAAACATATTCAAATAAAAATATTAATTTTATAGATAAAAATTTAATTGTTTCATCAGATGGAACAACTATTACTAAATATATTGGTACATCAAATGAAGTAATAATACCATTACAAATTAATGGAATTAATATAACCACAATTGGAAATAAAGCTTTTTATTTTAATATCAATTTAGTTTATATTTATTTTGGTGATATGAATAATAGTGGGTCAAATATAACTAAAATAGATGATAATGCATTTAATGGTACAGCTTTAACATCATTTATTACAATACCAAAAAGTGTAACTTATATAGGGGCTAGAGCATTTTATAATAATGACTTACTAGACGAAGTTATATTTGAAGGTACATGTCCACTTTTAAAATTTAATGTATTCGATTTTGATAGTATTTTTAGAAATACTATAATAAAAATAAAACATCACTCATGGAGTGAACAAACTATTAATGATTTTAAAAATAAACATCATAAAAGACAATTTACTTTTATAAATTTAGATGAACCAAATACTCCACCTAATATACAGGAACCACCATTACCACCAATAACACCTATTATACCTAGCTCTACAACAACGACTACTAAACCAACAACAACGACTACTAAACCAACAACAACTGCTAAACCTACTACTACTAAAATAAATAGATTTTGTAATAATGTATTATTAAATGCTGATTTTAAATCACCTCCAATTGTTGAGATGAATAATAATTATGATATTAATAATTGGAATTATAATTATGGTATGGCTATATCATATGATATTTATAATTATATTAATCAAAGTAATAATAAAGTAGCAACTACTCCAGATTATTATATTCAATATAAAAGATTAATATCAAATGGGACTATTATGATATTATTATATCAAAATGATAATAAAAATAATTATATACAACAAGGTGATTTTTCACGTAATAGAACCCAGTTACAAACAAATATGATGAATGTATCTGCTCCAATTGGAGTATATAAAGCTGGTTTATATAGATTGAAAGCAACTGTTTTAAGATTTAAACAAACCACAGATATAAGAGATTTTAAATATAATATTGGGTTCTATGTAAATGGAATTAATATAAATACAGTTACTAATAATAGTAATATAATAATAAATATAAAAAGAGCACATGATGGTGCATATTTGTTTTATAATAAAAATACAGATATAATTGTAGAAGGTGAAGTTGAAGTATTATTAATATTACCACCAAAATCTATTATAATAGGACAAAATATTGGTATTAAAATTATAAATAAATCATTAAAATCAACCAATGCTATATTTATAGGTAATATTAAACTGGTTACACCAGATAGTTGTAATAATCATCAATTATTTTAACCATTAAATAAGAATAACTATTAATTATTAGTTTATTATAAAATAAAATATATCTTATAATAAATGGAGACAAAGAGAGAAATGATTTTAAGAGCTTATAAATGGCGTGAAGATATGAAACGCAAATCAGATGAAGAATTATATGCACAAACAGTAATGGTATTTATGTTTATAATTACTTTATCTCATCTATGTTATATCTATAATAATTTTGATAAAAAATTGATAATAAATTAAATTTAAAGACTGCCTACTATTAATAATATTAAATGGATTATTATACTCCAGAAATAATTGAACAAGAAACATATTTAATTAAACAATTATTTAGAGCATTGGATATGCCAGATGTTATTATTGAATTTGAAAAACAAACGCCCTATTATTTAAACAATAATAATTACAAATACGCAGATATTGCACCATATGATATTATTCTTGAAGAACCATGTCTTTTTGGAAATAATTGTCTTTATAAAAAATATCCATATATGTGTTATCGTAATCATCAAACTATGGAAACAGTTATAGAACAAGGTCAACCTATCCCTAAATATATATGCAAATATGAAAGACCGTGGAAAAATATTAATGGAATGCCAATGAGATGTAATAATCCAATGTGCTGGTTTTCACATTTTAGTTACCACTTATATTTTGTAAATTATAATATATAAAAAAGATGATGATATTACCGTAATGTTAACCAAAGGTTTATTAATGTTCGTATTATAATAAACCTTCGGTTATTTGATATGTCAATTTAATGAAGCTTTAATTATTTATACTATTAATTTATACCAATCAAAGATTATAATCATGGTACATTACGGTATTATTAATCCATACAAATAATCTGTAATACTCATATTTTTTGTGCTATGTAAATTAATATTATCAATTATATAAATGTGTTATGTGATATTATAACCTTCGGTTGAAAGAAACTTTTTCTTTTTATAACCTTTGGTTTTTATTCGCTAACAGTTTTGGGTTTGCGCAGTTCAAAAATGTATTTTTGAACTTCGCAATACCCAATTGTTTTCCCTACTGGATACACTTAGGTGCTGGTATTGGTTGCTTTGTATTAGCAATCATATTATATAATTATGAATATCTTTTAAAAATTAGAATTCATGATAAATAATGAATAAATTAATTCAAAATATAATTAATATATCCAATCATGATAATCATGAACGAATAGATTGGGATGATTATTTTATATCAACTGCTTTATTAATTTCATGTCGCTCACCTTGTCATAGATTACATGTCGGATGTGTTTTGGTTTATAATAATCGTATCATTAGTGCTGGTTATAATGGTTTTTTACCTGGAGCTTTGCATAATAGTATAATTAAATTTGAAGGTGATAACAGTCATGAACAAGCAACCGTTCATGCAGAATGTAATGCTATAGCAGATTGTGCACATAGAGGAGTTTCAACTATTGGAGCAACTGCTTATATTACACATTACCCATGTATTAATTGTTTCAAAATATTAATAGCTGCAGGAATTAAAGAAATAAAATATTTACATGATTATAAAAATGATCCCAATGTTGATAAACTACTAAAAAGTATGATAAATAAATCCATTATTATATCTAAAATTAAATAATGTTAAAATATAATATTATCTCTCCACTTGCGACTTAAAATCATTAATAAACTTTGGTTTCACCATCAGCAAGTGAACGGATAAATAATAGATGATTAATTTTTATTATTTCTTATAATCTCAATAATATATATAATATGAAATTAGATATATTATTAAAATCTATAGTTATTTTACCTGCAATTGATTTTGTTTATTTAAAATTAATTTCATCTCATTTTTCAAAACAAATATTTGATGTACAACAATCAGAAATGAAATTACGTATAGTTCCTGCTATTATTTGTTACATAGCATTAGTTGTATCAATTAATTATTTTGTATTAAATAAAAATAGTTTAAATAAAACAAATAGTTTAAAAACTATACTTGATGCATTTATATTAGGTATATGTATATATGCAGTATATGAAATGACAAATTATGCTTTAATTGATAAATGGTCCATTAAAACTGTTATAATTGATACATTATGGGGCGGTATATTATTTGCATTAACTGCATTTTTAGTAAATATTAAATTCTAAAATAATATATATGGAGAAAAAAAACATTATTAAAATGTTAGCAGTAATTTTAATATCAATTTTATTTATTTATTCTGGTTTTCACAAAATATTTGATTTTAATGATACTACATTAGATTTTCATGATAAATTAAATAATGGAATACTTGGTAATATTTTTACTTATAGAATATCTCAAGGTATCATAATACTCGCTATATTTTTATTATTATTAGCACCATCTTTAATGATTATAGGTATCAATAATAATAATTCATTATTAAAAAATATAGGAGCATGGGCATTAGTTGTATTTACAACATTAGCAACTATAATATATCATCCTATAACTAATTCAAAACAAACAGATAATATGTTAAAGAATTTTGCTATAATTGGTGGTTTACTTATGATTATTATTAATGAATAAGAGTTAATTATCTAATTCAGGTAAGGTAATTGTTGAAGTTCCAATATAACTATTAACTTTATTAGAAACATATAATAATGGTTGTTTAACTTTATCATATACATTTTCAACAAATTGTATATGGTTATCCATTTTTTCTGTATTAGTTTCTATTTTATTTTGTTTATTTTCAATTCTTTCCAATCTTTCTTCAATTCTTTCTAATTTATTATTAATTTCACTTAATTTTTCTATAATTTGTTCCATTAAAAATATTTATAAATATATTTATAAATATATTTAAATTAAACTTATTCTACAGTGACTACTTTTGCTAAATTTTTTGGTAAATCTGGATTTATATTTGGATATTTTTTATTATTTATTGAATTATAATATGCTATTAATTGAAGAGGAATTACTCCTAATAATGAACCAAATGTTTTATTATATGGTATCATTATTTTATTTTCATGGTCAATCTTATCATTATTACTAATTAATAAAATTGGTGCATATCTTGATTTAACTTCTTCATAACAATTTCTTATTTTATCATGATAATCATTACAATCTAATAATATAACATTCATTTTTTCATCCAGCAAAGCAAAAGGACCATGTTTTAAAGAACTAGATGAATATCCTTCAGCGTGTATATAAGAAATCTCTTTAATTTTAAGTGCACCTTCATAAGCAATATATTCATCAGAACCCTTTCCTAAGATGAACATATTATTATCTTCATTATGAAATATCATATTTTTAACTATTTCATCGCAACTACTTATACATTTATTAAATTGTTCTGATAAATTACGTAAATCACTTATAACTTGTTTTCTTTTTAATAAATTAATATTTTGTTTCTGAGAAAACCATACTGCTAATAAGGACATACATATAACCATACTTGTAAATGCTTTTGTTGATGCAACTGCTGTTTCCTTTCCTGAGTTACAATAAATACCACATAATACTTCTCTTGCTATTAATGAATCAACTACATTTACTATACCAATTGTTATTATACTATTTTCATTATTATTATCATTTGCTATTTTTATAATTCGATGTAAATCTTTTGTTTCTCCAGATTGAGATATTAATACAAATGCAGTTTTACCTTTCTTTGGTATATCATTTTCTGTAAAATCACCTCCATCAAAAGCACTTACAGTTGTAAAATTACATAAACTTTTAAATATAGTTGTTGCGTATAAACCAGCATGATATGATGTCCCACAACCTAAAAATATAATATGTTCTATATCTTTCAACAAATCACTATAATTTTCAATTCCGCCTAATTTAACTTCATATTCGTTTTTAATTCTACCACCAAAATTAAGTGCACTATTAATTGCATATGGTTGCTCAAATATTTCTTTTAACGTCCAATGTTTATAGGGATATGGAGATAATTCATAATTTCCTAAATTAATATTTTTTAATTTATATTCGGAACTAGTTGTTATATTAATAGAATTATTATTATTGTTAATTATACATAAATCATTATTATTAAGAACAATATAATTATTAACTAATTTACAAAATCCACTTTGCTCTGAAGTAATAATACAAATATTATCATTTTTACCTATTAATATTGGACTACCTTGTCTAATACAATAAATATTATCTGGATTATCAATACATAAAATAATTAATCCAAAAGTCCCTCTTAATAATTTAGTTGTTTCATTTATACTATGAATAATATTATTATTTTTATAAAAAAAAGAGATTAAATTAACAATCACTTCTGTATCTGTTTCTGAATAAAATGTATAATCATTATTAATTAACATTTTCTTTAATTCTAAATAATTTTCTATAATTCCATTATGAACCAATAATATTTTTTTATCATTGCTTATATGGGGATGGGCATTATAATCAGTTTTACCACCATGCGTTGCCCATCTGTTATGACCTATACCAATATTATGATAATAATTATCATTATGATTATTAAGATAATCTAATGAATTAATATCATTAGTTGATGCTTTTTTTATTATTTCAAAATAATTAGAATTATTATTAATAATACCAATACCAGATGAATCATATCCACGATTTTGTAATTGTATTAACCCATCTAAGATATATTTATATATATTAATTTTATTAATAGATATTATTCCAAATATACCACACATAATATATATTATACTAATAATTTAATTTTAAACAAACTTTTTAATTTGTTTATAAACTGATTTTCTGAAATGTTTTGGAATATATTTAAAACTAATCATCTTTTTATTTTTTAAATATTGAGAATTAGATTTTTCATTTTCTGATAAAAACTTTTTCATTTCCTCTTTACTTTCTTTAACCATTTTTTTAGTCTTATTATTAATTTTTTGGTCAATAAATATTGATGGGATGTTGTCACTACAATCTCCAGATACAATTTTTTGTCTTAAAGCTTCACGTGCTTCCTTTTTAGTAAGATGAATTAAATGATCCTTTTTATAATCAGCAATATATAATTTATCATGACCTAATTGTAGGAAATCATTATCACCTGAAATAATATATGTCATATAATTAGGTCTTTTATATTTAATATATTTAGTAGCCAAAGCAATTAAATCATCAGCCTCCATTTTTGGGATTAACATTGAATGGATATTTTTATTTTCTTTTACTAATTTAGGAATTAATTCCTCATATGTATATTTAAATGTTGGTTTGAAATTATATTTTTCAGATAAATCCAATCTATTTCCTTTATAACATTCAGCAAATTCATGTCTCCACAATGTATCTGATGGTGCATCTTGACAAAATATAACAATACTATCATTAAAAATTATTTTACCAACTAAATTGATAATTGATTCCAAATACATTTTTGTATATTTTTCAATAAACAATGGTTCTTTGCTCCAATCATAAGTATTGTCATCTTTATGCTCCTTAAATGCATCCTTATTTGCAAATGAATACCATCTAATTGTTGCAAAAAAACGGTGAAAAGTTGTATAAGATGTATCAACTAAAATTATATTCTCATGTGCCATATTTATTAATTAAAAATAGATTTTTATATAATAATAAAATCAATATTTATAACCATAGGTTATCTTTGGTTGTAAAAATTGATTGAAATAAAAATTGATAAATGATTAATTTATAAAAGACATCATTAATTAATGCCCTACGTTTTATTTGTAGATAATGTTTTTTATGATTTTGATAAATTAAATCAAGTTCCAAAAGATTTTTATGAAAAAACAATATCAATTGAAGCATCTGGAATGAATTTAAGAAGTATTAATAATATTGGCCTTAAATTTCCTAATTTAGAACAATTAGATGTTGGATTGAATAATATCAAAATATTAGATTTAAGTTATTTTCATAATTTAAAAATTTTAAGATGTAATAAAAGTAATGTTCGAGAAATTATTGGATTTGAATATTGTCACAAGTTAGAAGAAGTAGAATTAAATATGAATAAAATAAAAACGATTAGTAGTAATAATAATATTAAAAGTTTATCACTTGGATTAAATTATTTAATAAATTTACCTATTTTACCAGATTTTCCAAATTTAGTAATATTAAATGTAGCAGGAACTACTCATTTAACATCACTTGGAAGAATGCCAAAATTAAAAGAATTATATATTTACAATTGTAATGTTGAATTTTTGGATACTTATATGGAATTAGAAAAATTAGATTGTAGTCGCAATTATTCAATAAAAACAATCTATCCTTATCCTAAATTAAAAGAATTAATTTGCAGTTATTCTAATATTAAAAAATTAAATTTACCATATTTACCTTCTTTAGAATATTTACAAGATAAATAAAAAATGAGCTCCATTTGTCACCTAATGTTTATTTAAAACTTGAAGGTTTTAAATAAAAATTGAGCTCTATTTGTCACCTAATATTTATTTAAAACCTGAAAGTTTTAAATAAAAATTGAGCTCTATTTGTCACCTAATATTTATTTAAAACCTGAAAGTTTTAAATAAAAATTGAATTATTTTATTTAATATAAATATAGCTATAAATGTAATGCCTTTTAAATTACAATTATATAATAATAACATTATTTATGAATATAATGATATTCGAGATATTCCAACAGAATTTTATCACCAAATATTAGTATTTAAATGTAATAATTGTAATTTGGACAATATTGATTTTATTACTAATTTTATTAATCTACGAAAATTAAATGCATCTAATAATAGAATTAAATATATACCTATTATTAGTGCTTTAGAAGAACTAGAAATTTTTAATAATCAATTAATAGAAATTCCACCTTTTAGTAATTTAAAAAAACTATACGCTTTTAATAATAAACTTACTAAAGTTTATTATTTAGAGAATTTAGAAATTGCTGATTTATCGCATAATAAATTAAATGCTTTATTATGCGGTCCTAAATTAGAAAAACTATATGTTGGATATAATAAATTACAAAATATTATTTTTAGAGGTTATAATTTAATAGAAATAGAATGCAATGATAATAATTTAACTAATATAAGTTTTATTGATAAAATGAAAAAAAATATTAAATTTACTTTTAATAATAATCCAATTATACAACCGGAAACAAAATTAAATAATAAATCAAATATTAAATCTTTGTCGATAATTAAAGAAGATATTAATTCGTAGCAACTTGAATATATTCAATTTCTCTATATGTTGGTTCTTCATTTAATGTGAAAGCCAAATCATGATAATTAATCGTACTACTATTATTTGATTGACCTCTTGGAGGGGTCTGAATATTGATAGTATTATAGCCTTAAAGTTTGTTAATTTCATTGAGTTATAAATATTTCTATAGAATTGTTCTGAATATAATATTAAAAAAATTATTTCATTTGTTGCAGTTAATGTAGGTAGTGGTGGAGTTAATAGGGAGATTACATCAAATCATTTATTTTAATATATTAATATATATAATATATTAATTAAATGTCGTATATTAATAAAGATATTTTAAAAGAATTATTTAATACATCATTGTATTTAGATGTAGTTCAAATTGATGTAAAAAGATCTGAAAGAATTGCTACTATGGAAAAAAAAGATTATAATCTTAGTCCACAGAGTAGAGAATTATTATCATATTTTTCTCCTGAAACACAAAAAAGATTAGCAAGAGATTTTTATTTAGATGAACAATTAATAAATAGATATTTAGAAAAACAAGAAATAGATGATCCTAATTATATTTATTTTAATGCAAGTGGTGTTGGTACATATTTAGAATTATGGGTTTGTGTTAATATTATTTGTCCTGGTTGCGGACATAAATTATATAAATATGCTAATCCGAATATGCCTGTTGTTGATGTTAAATGTATTAATCCAGAACATAATTATCTAATGGGACCAATTTATTATCAAATAAAAGCTACACAAAAAGGTGTAGTTCATGCAGGTTATAAATATTTTAGTTATGACAATAACTATGTTTCAGCAGGATCAATTAAATATGGTTATAATAGTCATGTTATTAAAGCAGATGATTATGCATCAAGAGATTTATTGATTGGTTATATTTGTGTTGAATATATTTATACTGATCCTACTTTTAATAAAATAATAATTGATATGGATAATTCATTTATATTAATACCTGATTTACAATTTCAACCAAATATATTTCAAAAAGATTTGACTTTTTATCATTATTTATCAACTGAACCTACTATTGTTGGTTTTAACAATACAATGGTTAGAAAATTTAGATTGTCAGAATTATATCATCCATTTGGAGTTATTTCATTGAGTAATTATTATGATGTAAGAAAAACGTATAATGCACCTGCTCCAGCTGGACCAATATTTCAATATAAATATTTAATTATGAAAAAAAAATATTTAGATTTGAAGAAAGTAATAAATAATTATTAATATTCTTTCACAACTAATGATATACATGCTCCATTATTCAATGCACCGCCATTATCAAATGTGACCTTTATACTTATTAAATCTAATTCTCCTAATGCAATTGCACCATTATATACTACTTTATATGAAGTTGCACCGTTAGGTATAGTAGCTTTAAATGCGGTTTCTTCATTATTAATGAATAATGTAGCTGTATAACTTTTATTTTGAGCTAATTCACGGATATTAAAGGCTAAGATTTGAGCAGTGCAATTAAAAGGCACTACTAAAGTATTTCTTAAAACACTATTACTGCTATTTCCTAAACCAATAAAGTCATTATTGCTAACTGATTCACTAGTTGCAAATAAAAAGATGGATGTATTACCGGCTGGACCAACTGGTCCAGCAGGACCAGTTTGACCAATTGGACCTTCATCACCTTCTGGGCCCATTGGACCACGTTCACCTTGAGGTCCTTGTTCTCCTGTTGGACCCATCGGACCAGTTTCACCTTCATCTCCTTTTGGTCCACGTTCTCCCATTAATCCTTGAATACCTTGTTCTCCTTGTGGTCCCCGTTCACCTTGAGGACCTTGAGGTCCCATAGGTCCACGTTCACCTTGTTCACCTTGTTCTCCCTGGTCTCCTTGAGAACCTTCTGGACCCATAGGACCTTGAAGACCTGTTGGACCAGCTGGACCTATTGGACCAATATCACCTTTAGGCCCAGGTGGCCCCATTGGACCAGTATCGCCTTTACACCCTTTATCTCCCTTATCTCCTTTTGAACCAACATCTCCCTTATCACCTTTACATCCTTTATCTCCCTTATCACCAGGTGGTCCACAATCTCCTTTATCTCCCTTATTACCATTAGCACCTTTTTCTCCTTTCTCGCCACGTGGCCCGCAATCTCCTGGTATTCCTTTTGGTCCAACACATCCTTGTTCTCCTTTATCACCTCTCGGACCATTATCACCCTTATCACCTTTTTCTCCTTTGTCTCCTTTTTCTCCTCTTTCTCCTTTATCTCCTTTATCTCCCTTAATTCCTTTATCTCCTTTATCACCTTTATCACCTTTTTCTCCACGTTCTCCTCTAATTCCTTGATCGCCTTTATCTCCTTTGTCACCACAATCTCCTTTATCCCCTTTATCTCCTTTATCACCCTTATCCCCTTTATCTCCTTGATCTCCAGTTAACCCTATTTCTCCTCTGTCACCTTTTTCTCCCTTATCTCCTTGTTCACCTTTATCACCTTTTTCTCCACGGTCTCCTTTGTTACCCATATCACCTTTGCTTCCAGGGTCTCCTTTACATCCTCTATCTCCTTTTTCACCACGTTCACCTGTGTCTCCTTTATCTCCCTTATCACCTTTATCACCTTTAACATAAAATATTTTTATTTTACATTTATTGCATTTACAATCATCATTTTTTGAGCATTTATTATCCTTATCTGAATGGTTAGAATGTTTCTTAGAATGTTTTCTAGAGTGCTTCTTTGAAGATTTCTTTGAATGCTTTCTAGAATTTTTTTTGGAGTGTTTTCTATAATCAGAATCTGAGTCAGAATCAGAACTAGATGAAGAGGATGTATAATAATCATATTTTTTACTAGATTTTTTTGAACAATCTGTCATTAAAATATTATATATTTATTTTAAAATAAATATATAAATAATATACAATAGAAACTGCTATGCATAATAGAATGGATTATGAGTGGAATTAGTAATGTTTTATAAATTTAATTATAATATTAAGTTTGGCACTCGATGGTAATGGAAGAAAAATATATAATGATTTTATATAATATTTATCATTTAAGCTACATTATTAAAACTGGAAAAATACTTAAATTACCAACAATTGCAAAACCAATCCGAAGGATATAATATCCCTATTAATCATTATTCTATTTATAAAAGAATTAATTAATAATTTATTTTATAAATTATAATAATGTATAAATTTATAACAGTTGCACGTAATACAAATGATGATATATATCCTGTTCCCTTATATATTTATCAAAACGAAGAAAATAAAAAATATTATATAAGTAGAATGTATCCAAATAAATCAGTATTTAATGGTGGAAGAATATCAAATCCTGATAATTTTTTTACTATAGATTATCCACAAGAAATATCAGATGAAGATATTAAAAAAGGACAAACTCAATATTGGAGTATGATCTGGAAATTCAAAATATAATTATAATTATTCATCCATAAAAGAAAGTATATCTAAAGCATCATTATCCATATAAATACTTTCCATCATTTGATATTGATTTACATCTAAATTACTTTGATTATTATATGATGAATCAAGTTCCATAGCTTCAAAAATAGGTGGCATTTCTATATAATTTTCTTTAAATGCTTCATCTATTTTAATATTATCTAATTTTTCTTTTGCCATATTAATTGTAATATTTGTAATATTTTCATATATATTATTGATTATCTGGCGTTTGATTAAAAGTTGTTGACAAAGACTTGCTTTCGGGCGTTTTTTTAATTCTTTATAAATAATTTTAGTTGCTACATTATTAACTGAATTACTTATTTCACTAATTAATATATTTGATATAATATTAATATCATTAATTTCTTCTGGACTAATATAACATCTTTCAACTGGTTTTAACCAAATGCTATCTATATCATCAAATGAATAGTTATCCATAATTATATCTAATAGTATATATATAAAAAAATATTTCAAAATTTTTTATATATAATATATTAATACTATGTATGATTATATCATAATTGGTGGTGGAATTGCTGGTTTATATGCTAATTATTTATTATCAAAGCATCATAATGGAATATTATTAGAAAGAAATAATTTCTTTGGTGGTAGAGCATATGAAATAGATTTCCATGGTAGTTTAATAAAATTAGGTGCGGGTATTATGGCTGAACATAATGTTCATTTATTAAAATTATTAAAAGAATTAAATATAAAAGTTAATTCATTTAAATCAAATACGGATACAAATTTTAAATTGTTTAATATGGGAGAAGCTATATGTAATATTAAAAATACTTTTAATGAAAATAAAAGAATTATTAAAAGAAAAGGATATACAATGAAAGATTTTTTAATAAAATATTTTGGTTCTACATTTACAAAAGAATTTATATTAAATTGTGAATATCATGATTTTTTAAAATCTGATGTTGAATATTTTATTAAATATTATGATATCAATGATATGACCCATGAACCATATAATGTATTGATTATTAAATGGATTGACCTTGTAAATAAATTAGTTAAAAATAATTGTTATAAGAATGTTGATGTATTAAATGTTACTAATAATAATACATTTAATGATACATTTAATGTAATTACTAAAGATAATATTTATCAATGTAAAAAAATCATATTTGCAACATCATTAAAACCATTAATCAAATTATCAAAAAATATAATCAATACTAATGTAATTAATTATAATAAATATATTGGAACAGTTCCTTTTATTAGAATATATTGTTACTATAAAAATGGATATACTGATAATTTATCTCATTACACTATAGTTAATAATAAATTACAAAAAATAATCAAAATTAACAATAATATTTTAATGGCATCATATAGTGATAGTTCTAATGCATTATATTGGAATAAAGTAAGTAAGTTAAGTAAAGATAAACAAATTAAAATAGTATCTAAATATTTAGATGAATTTAATATTAAAGGAACAATAAATGATATAGTTATTGCATTTTGGAATGAGGGTATTCATTATTATAAACCAACTGATAATTTACATAAAACAATTAAAATGTTATCAAAACCAGCTAAAAATATTAATGTTATAGGTGAGATGATATCTTATAAACAAGGATGGGTAGAAGGTGCAATTGAAAGTGTTAATAGAATTATTTATTAATTTTTATTTTTATTTAAAAGAATTATTATCAAACACAATTATCAAACACAAAATTTATTCAGCATTTTCAGATGCATCTGCACGGGAACCAATCTTGCGGAGAAAATCATCGCGTCCCTCCAAATGGGAGTTGTAGCAGTCAACATTGCGACACCGGATAGGCTTACCGTTAGGACCAGTTTTCCAAGGACGTTCCCACTTACAAAAGAACTTGGGAAGCTTCGAACTCTTCTTGATTACAGGGCCAAGAAAATTGTGGTTCTTCGGACAAGCAGATGGCTTCTTGCTGTTTGGACACTTGAAACCAGCAGGACAGTCAGTGTTCAGCTTCAGGTCAAACGGCGCAATCTCAGCTTTGTCATCATCCGCATCATCCTTTGAACTGGCATTTGCTTGCTTGGCTTGAGTTGCTTGCTTAGCATGCTGTTGACGGTGAAAAGGTGCGTCAGACTTGCGCTCTTGTGTGACCTTTTTCTCAGCATGTTGATGTTCAGGGTGTTCCACTTGTTCATTGGTCTGAGTAGGACCCATATGAGGCATCCAATGTCCAAAAGGAGCCATAGTAGGCATTGCCGGCATTGCCGGCATTGCCGGCATGGCCGGCATAGCCGACATCATTGGAAAACCATACGGGAATGGCACAGTTTGTTGCTTGAGTTGATGTTGCATCATTTCAAGCATCTTCTGTTGGTTAGCAATCATATCTCGCATCATTTCAAATGTCTGTGATTGTTCCTGAGGTTGAGGCTGAGGCGTAGTTGTAGTAACGCTCTCGACATTCAGCCGGCAAATAGGAGGTTCATCAGATACAATGTTATTGCTTTCAACTGGTGCTTTTTGAGGAGCAGGTGGAGCGCTATCAGCTTCCTTAGTATGCTGAGGCGTTTGAGGGTCCGCATGAACTTGGGCTTCTGCCTGAGCTTGAGCTTGAGCTTGAGCTTCATCTTGAGTTTGAAGCTCTGCATCAGATTTCGCAACACGCTTCCACTTTGTCTCGTCAACTGGCTCACTATCAGATGTGGGAGCAGATTGAGCCGGACCTGTGGTTGAAATATCAGAAGGCTTTTTAGAATAAAACGAATTAATATCACTATGCTTAGAACCCTTACCACCCTTACCAGCCTTACCCTTATTATTAGCATTCATGACAATATTAGCCATACTAGTTTTTTATAAATAAACTCTTAATATAATATTATTTCAATTTTTCCTTAGGATATAAATTTACTTTGTAAATTTATATTCTAATTAATAATAAACCAAAGGTTATTAATTGCGTGGACGTAAACATAAAAATATTGTAAAACAATATATATAACCTATGGTTGTAACGTCCCACGTTATTTCAATATAATTATTAGAAAGTTAATCCACTCTAATGGTTCCAATATTTATTATATTTTGAATATCACATCAATATTAAAGATATTATAATTTTATATAAAGAAAATCACAACAAACATATTTTGTTATTTAGAATGTCGCGCTAGTGCTACGATTGCTATTAAGACGCGCTGCAAAAATAGCAGGGTTAGTCAGGTCTTCATCATTATCATCTTCATCATCAGTAGTTGCATTGCTAGACGAAGATGTATCCGCAGTATTAAATGCTTTACGAGGACCATCCCATTCAGGCTCCTCTTGCTTGTCAAATTCCTGAAGAGCTGTCGCAACAGCCAGTGCATCTTCACGAGACATTACAATTACAGTTCCTTCAGATGATGATGTAGTAATCACAGCAGTTGCAGTATGGTTAGTTTGACTAGAGGTTTTGTTAACAGGCTTCTCCTGTTCGTCACTGTTGAAAAATTGCTTCTTCTTTTGCTCGATAAATTCAGCACGATGTTCCAGATGGACCTTAGTACAACGACCGTCACCGCAACGGAGAAAAGGAGGACGTTCATAAGGGCAAAGAATATCTTCTGTCAGCTCAGTTCCACGAGAAATGATATCACCCTTTCCATCGTGATTGAGTGCACATGCAAAAGGACGGTCACGCTTAACACATCCCTTGCCATAAGAGCACTGCTTTTCCTTACGCATGTCTTCCTGTGCATAATGGATTGGCTTGACAAAAGAAGATTTGTTGGTATCGGACTGCGTTTCATCTTCATCTTCTTCTTGTTCCGCCATAACCTGTGAAAACTGCACTGATGTCTTTTCAAGCTTGTTCCATGTCTTTGTTGAAGTTGAAGTGGCACCACTGGGCCGGACAGCTACAGGTGTCGCAATCTTTTGTTCCGTATGCTTTTCCAAAGGGACAAACTTTTTCTTACCCTTGTTCTTGCGATTTTCCTCGGGAGTAGGAGATGGGGGAATAGGAGACGGAGGTACAACTACACGCTTGGGAGGTGTCATCGAAAGAATAACACCTGCATTTTCCAAGGGAGATGCTTCCAAAGCCGGCATCGGCTTGGTGAGCGTGTACGTATTGTCGGAATAGTCCGGGTAAATCCACACACGCTTTTTGTTCGTCAAATCGAGGCCCTCCTTTTCCAGCTTTACCAGCATTTCCTTGTGAAAAGCATCCAAATGACGAATAATCGACCCAAACTCTTGACAAATATGAAAACCACATCCACCGGGACACTCAAATGCCTTCATATTCCGATGGGCCAAAAGCTCATCAGCTGTATTGAATGCAATGCCTCCATCGCCACTAACACTCTTTTTCTTACATTCTTCGCAATAGCACAAATAACCTACAATATCACGCGTGGTTCGGCTCTTCATTACACTTGCACCACCCATTACCCACAACGCCTCAATCTTACTATGCGTAGCATTATGCGTAGCATTATGCGTAGCATTATGCGTAGCATTATGCGTAGCATTAT
>JACCDL010817046.1_pt1 | contig 16613 bp, 11 predicted proteins | sample 7441931 | NCBI WGS metagenome assembly JACCDL01 (sample SAMN15323437, study PRJNA562643) | freshwater metagenome | isolation source: river surface water | place: USA:Blue River Watershed | collected 2017-08-16 | reverse complement strand
TTATTATGGGAAAGACAAAAATATCAGAATTACCAGTTTATACAGGTTCCACCACAGGTGTTTACCTTGTAATGGATTCTGCAGATTTAAACACAACATATAGAGTTTCGAAAGAAGATTTATATACAATAACAGGTTCACATACCAAGATTGCGTATTTTTCAGGTAGTGCAGATGTGATATCGTCTGATAGATTTAGTATTACCAATCTTGGTAACACATTTAATTTAGGTACCGATGCGTCAGACCCTGATTTTCCTGAAAGACTAATTGTTGATAATGGTTCATCTTTTAATATTGCAACTTTCCAAACTTCGGCAACAAATAGTTATGCGGAAGTAAACATTAAAAACTTTGGTGGTGGAGGTGGCGCGTCTTCTGATTTAGTATTATGGAACGATGCAACAACTGAAGAAGCGGGTTATGCCAATTTTGGTTTAAATTCATCTAACCATACTAATTTAGAAGTGGGTTATGCTGGTGACGCATATCTTTATAATCATATAAATGATTTATATGTTGGTTCTTTAGGATACGCACAAAACCAACATGGACACGTTCACTTGTTTGGTGGAGGTAGATGGAGACAACCAACGGTTACCGTATATAACGATGCAACGTTAGGGATTAATACTGAAAAATATAATAACCAATTAACAACTATTCCATCATCTGGTGCAGGATTTTTAGTTGAAATTAGTGGTAGTGTTAAATTAGACCACAATTTAAAAGTTGATGGAAATGTAACAGGTAACACAATTTATTCAACTAATAACGGTAACGGAACCAACTTTAAAGTTGGGGACGACGTATGGATTGGAGATGTGAACAGAGTTAATACAGTACAAATATCAGGTTTACAAGACCCAACACAAGGATATATTAAATTTGGTAGTGGTAGTGCTTCACCATCTTTAGGATACGGTGGTTCGGATGACCGAGTTGATTTATCATCTGCTTTAAAATTAGGTCAATTTAGTACGTTACCAAGTGGAACCGTTGGAGAATTGGCGGTAAGCGGTTCAAATCTATATTTTCATAACGGAACAAGTTGGATGAAAGTTTCATTAACAGCAATATAAAAAATACAAATAAACTATGATCACAGCAACAACAGCAAAAGACAACACACACACAATAAGAGAAAGTTTAGATTACATAAATTCATTAGTTTCAGGTGCAACTGAAAATGGAGAATATTGTGTATTTGTGGACGGTAAAACATTTGACGATGCAATGGCGTATGCGTTATCTGAAGAATATGGATATAATGTTACGAAAAGTTATGACGATATGGGTACATTCCCCAAATACAAAATAAGTTGGATACCTAATTCTTAGTAAAAAAACGATTAATTTTTATATTATTAGATAATTCTGAAATACTTTAAAAAAACTTTAACCCGGATTTTACAATTCGGGTTTTTTTATTTATACTTTATTATAACGATTTTTTAATTAAATTTTAAACACTATGTCTTCATTTGACGCAGTACTAGCACAGTACGAGAAAAACAAAAACGCCACAAGTGGCAATGCAAACAAGGTCTCACAAGAAGACCGTATGAAAAAGTATTTCACAACCGTATTACCTAAGGGTTCTAAGGGTGAAGAAAGACGTATTCGTATCCTACCTACTAAAGATGGTTCTTCACCATTTGTTGAGGTATACTTCCACGAAGTTCAAGTGGATGGAAAATGGGTTAAATTATATGACCCTAAACAAGAGGGAAAACGTTCTCCATTAAACGAGGTTTATGACAGTTTGATGCAAACAGGAGTAGATTCTGACCGTGAATTAGCACGTAATTACAGATCTCGTAAGTTTTACATCGTTAAGGTTATTGACCGTGACCATGAGCAAGATGGAGTTAAGTTTTGGAGATTTAAACATAACGCAAAAGGTGACGGTGTTATTGACAAAATCTTCCCAATCTTCCGTAACAAAGGAGATATCACTGACCCTGAATAAGGACGTGATATGATTTTATCTTTAACCTTAACCAAAGCTGGAACAGGTAAAGAGTACACAACAATTAATTCAGTTATTCCTGAAGACGCGGGTCCATTACATGAAGATGCTGCGGTCGCTAAAGCGTGGGTTGATGACGAATTAACTTGGTCTGATGTATATTCTAAGAAAGGTGAAGATTACTTGGAAATGGTTGCAAATGGTGAAGTTCCACGTTGGGATTCTAACCAAAACAAATGGGTTTCAAGTAATAACACAACAGGAGAAGAAACTATCGGAAACGTAAAATCTTCAACACCTGTGGTTGACCCACAAGCTGAAGACGATACGGACAGCGATTTACCGTTCTAATTATTCACGGGGTGGTGAAATATCCACCCCATTTTTAAAAACAAAAACATGGCAGGTATTAAAAAAACAGACTTCTCCTCAATTAAGAAGAAATTCTCAAAAGAGGCAGAATATAAACCAGACCGTTTCTTCGATTTGGGCGATGCTTTCTTAGATGCTACAGGTATACCAGGTCCTGCAATGGGTCACATTAATATGTTGTTAGGACATAGTGACACGGGTAAGACTACGGCACTTGTAAAATCGGCGGTAGATGCTCAGAAGAAAGGTATTGTTCCTGTGTTTATTATCACAGAACAAAAATGGAGTTGGGAACACGCTGAGTTGATGGGATTCGATAGAGATGGTGATTATCTTTTTAATAGTGACTTCGAATACATTGAACAAATCACAGATTATATCAATGAATTATTAGACGCACAAGACAAAGGAGATTTACCTCATGATTTATTAATCTTATGGGATTCGGTGGGTTCAGTTCCGTGTAAGATGACTTACGATGGTAAAGGTGGTAAACAACACAATGCATCGGTTTTAGCTGATAAAATTGGTATGGGTATCAACCAACGTATTTCAGGTTCAAGAAGAACCGATAAACCTCACACGAACACATTAATTATTGTTAACCAACCTTGGGTAGAATTACCTGATAATCCTTTCGGACAACCGAAGATTAAAGCAAAAGGTGGTGAAGCAATTTGGTTAAACTCAAGTATCGTATTCTTATTTGGTAACCAAAAAGGTGCGGGTACAACTAAAATCTCTATCACTAAAGATAAGAGAAAAGTTAAAATTGCAACAAGAACAAAAATCTCTATTATGAAAAACCACATCAATGGTTTAGGATATGAGGATGGACGTATCTTAGTTACATCACACGGATTCATGCCGGGTAGAGAAGATGGAGAAGAAAAGAAATCTATCGAAGACTACAAAAAAGAAAATGGAGATTACATCAGTAAGATGTTAGGCGTTAATGTTACAGACGCTTCCGATATTGAAGTTGTAACAGAAGAGAGTGATCTATAATATAATTTAATGTCCGTATTACTTGTTGATGGTGATAATCTACTTACGATTGGTTTCTATGGTGTCAAGAATTACTTCTATAAGGGACAACATATTGGAGGAATCTATCATTTCCTTAATACTCTTAGGAGAACGTTTGAACTATATCATTTAGATAAAATCGTAGTATTTTGGGATGGACTTGAGGGTTCACAAACCAGAAAGAAAATCTACGTACATTATAAAGAAAATAGAAAATCTCGTCTTCGTTCAGAAGAAGAAGTTAACTCTTACGGATATCAAAGAGAAAGAGTTAAACAATATCTTGAAGAACTTTTTGTTAGACAAGGGGAATATGAGTATTGTGAGACCGATGACTGCATCGCTTACTATACTCAGAATTCACCCAAGGAATCAAAAATAGTTTATTCTTCTGACGGAGACCTTACCCAATTAGTTTCTGAAACTACTCAAATTTACAATCCGTCACACGGAAAGTTATACAAACAAAAAGATACGATTGTTTACGACCACGAAGAAATCTTAATCGAAAATGTAAAAATGGTTAAGATGATGTGTGGTGATTCATCAGACAACATTGCAGGTATAAGAGGAATGGGAGTTAAACGATTTTTGTCAATTTTCCCTGAACTAAAGACTGAACAATTATCAATTGAACAGATTAAAGACAAATGTAATATGTTATTCGAACAGGATAAACATAACAAACTAATTGCAAATTTACTTACAGGAGTTACAAAACACGGTGTATTTGGTGAAGAATTTTTCGATGTAAACAGTCGTATCGTAAGTTTGGATGACCCGTTTTTAACGGATGATGCAAAAGAACACATCAATTTATTAATAAATGAAAATTTAGACCAAGAAGGTAGGTCTTATAAAAACGCAATGAGAATGATGAGGGACGACGGAATTTTTAACGTATTACCAAAATCTGACGATTCGTGGATAAAATTCTTAAATCCATTCCTTCGACTAACAACAAAAGAAAAAAATAAAAGAATTATTAAAATTAAAAACTATGAGTAATCAAGAAAACATTACAAAATTTGAGTTCCTGTTAACGTTAGAGGGGAATATCATCGTACAAAGATTTTTTAACGTTAAGGACCACTACGAACCCGCTAGACGTTCAATGGATTTACACTATTACATAAAAAATATTTGTGAAGATATTGCGGAAGATTTGAAAATAAAAAGTTCCAATTATCTGTGTGAAAATGCAAATTTTTTCCTATCTTCCGACTATGTGGAAGATTCAAATGAGAAGGATAAAGAGCACTTTTTATTGGAAATTAAGTTGAATGAAGATGTATTTATTCAAAGAATATTCCCAGCATTTTACTACCATCCAAAGGTTAGATATACGGTGGATATTCGTCCAAGACTTAAGAGAATTTTGACAGATTTAACTGACATTTTATCATCTGATGAATTGGAATTGACTTATTTGAACTACGAACTATAAAAAATATATAAAAAATGGCAGAGAAGAATTTTGGTAATTTAGGATTTTCATTTCAACAATCACTTATTAAATCAATAATTGAAAACAAAAAGTACGGGGAAACAATTATTGATGTATTGGAAAGTAGATATTTTGAGAATGTATCATTCAAATTTATCATGGAGAATGTAAAGGAATTGTTCAAAACCTACAACACCATCCCTAACTATGATACGGTTGCACAAAAAATCATGGCTGAGGGTGGAAACGATTCAACAAAACATGTTGATACTCTTGAAGCCATCAAAAATTTAGATGTTAACACAGAGTACGTACAAGACACAGCACTTAATTTTTGTAAACAACAAAACTTAAAGAAGAAACTTAAGGACGTACACAATATCATCGACAACGGTGAATTTGAATCTTATAACAAAATTGAAGACATCATTCAAAAGGCGTTACAAGTCGGTTTAATTAACGATGACGGTACTGACGTATTTGAAGATATTGATTTAGCGTTAGAGAAAGATAATAGATTACCAATTGCAACGGGTATTGTTGGTGTTGACAACCTATTAGAAGGTGGTCTTGGAAGAGGAGAGTTAGGTGTGGTATTAGCACCTACCGGTACGGGTAAAACAACTTTACTAACTAAAATGGCGAACACCGCCTATAACCTTGGGTTTAATGTTTTACAGATATTTTTCGAAGATAATCCGGGTAACATTAAAAGAAAACATTATACAATTTGGTCAGGTATTGCACCTAAAGACCAACCTGAAAATGCAGAAGAGGTAAAAGAGAAAGTAAAAGAAGCTGAAGTACAATCTAAAGGTGGTATTAAGCTTTTAAAATTGGCAAGTGACAATGTAACAATTTCTGAAATCAAGAATAAAGTTAGAAAGTTAATTTCTGACGGATTTAAAATTGATTTATTGTTGATTGATTATGTTGATTGTATTTCACCTGAAAGAAGTGTAAACGGTGAAGAATGGAAAGGTGAAGGTTCTATTATGAGAAGTTTAGAATCTATGACAGGTGAATTTGACATCGCAATATGGACGGCAACACAAGGTAATAGAGAATCTATTTCATCTGAAGTAGTTAACAGTGATCAAATGGGTGGATCGATTAAGAAAGCACAAATTGCTCACGTAATCCTTTCAATTGCGAAAACATTAGAACAAAAAGAAAACAATTTAGCAACCCTAACTTTACTTAAATCACGTATTGGTAGAGATGGTGTTATATTCCAAAACTGTAAATTCAATAACGAATATCTTGTTATTGATACAGATTCACAAAATACCCTTCTTGGATTTGAAGAACAAAAAGTTCAAGAGAAGGCGGCAAGAGCGAGTGAAGTATATAGAAAAGCTCAAGAAAAGAAATCGGGTTTAGTAAAAAATTAAAAAAAAATTATGACAGAAAAAATTCTACAAGACAATCCTGGGAGATTTGTCCTCTTTCCTATCGAACACCATGACCTATGGAAGTTTTATAAACAATCAGAAGCGTCCTTTTGGACTGCAGAAGAAATTGACCTAAGTCAGGATGTTACTGATTGGGAAAATAAATTAAATTCTGATGAACAACATTTCGTTAAACACGTGTTGGCGTTTTTCGCGGCTTCAGATGGTATTGTGAATGAAAACTTGGCAATGAATTTTGTTAACGAAGTTCAATATACAGAGGCTAAATTCTTTTATGGTTTCCAAATCATGATGGAAAATATCCATAGTGAAACATATTCATTGTTGATTGATACATTGGTGAAAGACAAAGAAGAACAACATAAATTATTTAACGCAATTGAAACCGTTCCTGCGATTAAGAAAAAAGCGGAATGGGCTCTTAAATGGATTAACTCAGAATCATTTGTTGATAGATTGTTGGCGTTCGCTGCGGTAGAAGGTATTTTCTTTTCAGGTTCATTTTGTTCAATCTTTTGGTTAAAGAAAAGAGGTTTAATGCCAGGTTTAACATTCTCAAACGAATTGATTTCAAGAGACGAGGGTGTACACTGTGATTTTGCTTGTCACCTATATAATAACCACATTGAGAATAAAATCCCACAAGAAAGAATTAAAGAAATTATTTGTGGAGCTTTAGAAATTGAAAAAGAATTTATCCTTGAGGCGTTACCTGTTCGTTTGATTGGTATGAACTCAGATTTGATGTCACAATATCTTGAATTTGTAACCGATAGATTATTGGTTGCGTTAGGATGTTCTAAAGTTTATAATTCGGAAAATCCTTTTGACTTTATGCAAAACATTGCATTACAAGGTAAAACTAATTTCTTTGAGAAAAGAGTTGCCGAGTATCAAAAGGCAGGAGTAAATAACGTAGCAACTGAAGATTTAGATTCGGCATTTGGTGACGACATTGATTTTTAAAATTTAATATAAGATGAAAGTAAAGAAAAGAGACGGGTCCTTAGAGGAAATGAGATATGATAAAATCACCAGAAGAATTAGTGTCTTCTGTAGTGATTTGAATTTAGAATATATTGACCCAACATATGTCACCTTAAAAGTTACTCAAGGTATATATGATGGAATTACAACAACCGAATTAGATGTGTTGGCAGCTGAGACTGCGGCTGCTATGGTTACTACTCACCCTGACTATGCGAAATTAGCAGGTAGATTAGCGGTGTCTAATTTACATAAGACAACACACAAGAAATTCTCACAAAGTATAAAAGAATTATATTCATTCGTTGAACCAAAAACAAATAAAGAATCTTCATTAATAAGTGATGAGGTTTATAAATTTGTTATGGAAAACAAAGAAGCTTTAGACGGAGCAATTCACCAAGAGAGAGATTTAGATTTTGATTATTTTGGTTACAAAACTTTAGAACGTTCATATCTTTTAAAGATTGGTGATAGAGTTATTGAAAGACCACAATATCTTTATATGAGAGTTGCTGTTGGTATTTGTAAAGGTGATGTTGATATGGCATTGAAAATTTATGATGACTTATCCCAACACTATTACACACATGCAACCCCAACGCTGTTTAATGCTGGCACCAAGAGACCACAAATGTCATCTTGTTTCTTAATCGGAAATAAAGGTGATGATATTGATGGTTTGTTTGATACAATCAAAGACGTTGCCAAGATTTCTAAATGGGCTGGTGGTATTGGATTACACGTTCATGATGTTCGTGCTAAAGGTGCGTACATTAAAGGAACAGGTGGACAATCTGATGGTTTGTTACCAATGATGAAGACATATAACGAAGTTGCTCGTTGGATTAATCAAGGAGGTAAACGTAAAGGTTCATTTGCGATTTATCTTGAACCATGGCACGCTGATGTTTATGAATTTATTGAACTAAGAAAGAATCACGGGAAGGAAGAAATGAGAGCAAGAGATTTGTTCTTAGCCATGTGGACACCTGATTTATTTATGCAACGTGTTGAACAAGATGGTGATTGGACTCTATTCTCACCTGATGAAGCACCAGGATTATCTGATGCTTACGACACACCTGAAGATAAAGCGTTCACTCGTTTATATGAATCTTATGAACAACAAGGTTTAGGTAGAAAAGTAGTTAAGGCAAGAAAGTTAATGGATGCGATTTTAACTGCACAAATTGAAACGGGAACACCTTACATGTTATATAAGGATGCTGCGAATTATAAATCAAACCAAAAGAATTTAGGTACAATTAAGTCGTCTAACTTGTGTACTGAAATCATCGAATATAGTTCACCAACAGAACAAGCGGTTTGTAATTTAGCATCAATCGCATTACCAAAATATATTATCGACGGAGAATTCAGTCACGAGTTGTTATTTGGAAACACATATCAAGTTGTTAAAAATTTGAACAATGTAATTGATTTAAATTACTACCCAACTGAAGAAACAAAACGTTCTAACTTTAAACATCGTCCTGTTGGTTTAGGTGTACAAGGTTTAGCTGACGTATTCTGTATGTTAGGTTTACCATTTGAATCAGAAGAATCAGATAAATTACAAACGGACATTTTCGAAACAATTTATTTCGCGGCGATGACATCATCAAAAGATTTAGCTAGAGAGTTTGGACCATATGAATCAATCGTCGGTTCACCAATAGAAAAAGGTGTTTTCCAATATGAGATGTGGGGTAAGAAAGATTCTGAGTTATCAGGTCGTTGGGATTGGAAAAAATTAAGAAAAGAAGTTATGACATATGGTGTTAGAAATTCATTATTGGTTGCACCAATGCCAACAGCATCTACTGCACAAATTTTAGGTAATAATGAAGCGTTTGAACCATTCACAACTAACTTATATTCACGTAGAACTTTAAGTGGTGAATTTGTAATGATTAACAAACACTTAGTAAATGATTTATTAAAAATTGGTTTATGGAATGACACCGTTAAAAATAAATTAATTATGGAAAACGGATCAGTTCAAAACATTCCTGAAATACCTACGGATTTAAAAGAAATCTATAAAACAGTTTGGGAAATGTCTCAAAAGAGAGTTTTACAAATGGCGGCAAATAGAAGTATTTTTATTGATCAATCTCAATCATTAAATCTATTTGTTGACAACGCAACTAAACCTAAATTACTTGCTGCTCACTTATTTGGATGGAAATTAGGTTTGAAAACAGGTATGTATTACTTGAGAACAAGAGCAGCGGTTGATGCAATTAAAGGATTGGGTGTTGACACGTCGGTTGTAAAACCTGTTGAACAACAAACATCTTCAGTAAATAATGTTGAAGTCCCAACCAATAACACATTGATTAGTGAACAAACACCTGAGGTTGTTATGACATCAGAGAGACCAACAGATTCACCATTTGAATGTGAGGGTTGCGGTTCATAAAGATAATGGGAGACTCCCTCAAAGTATGACTGTCGACAAGGCGTACCTTGGGCTCCCAGGTTTTGAGAATACAGGGGGTGAATATCAAGACACTAATTTAATCCCGACTTCGGTCGGGATTTTTTATTTATTACCATTTTATATTAGTTTATATTTATTGGTATGGGAGTAACATATGGTATAGATTTTCCTTTTAGAGATAGTTTAGAAGGAAAGTTTTTAAAAATGACTGGTGAACCTGAAAGAGAGATTAGAGCTAATCTTATACATCTTTTGTTAACCAGAAAAGGAAGTAGATATTTTTTACCTGATTTTGGTACAAGATTGTATCAATTTATTTTCGACCAAAATGATATGGTTACATTTGGATTGATTGAAAGTGAAATTAGAGAATCGGTTAAAACCTACATACCAAACTTGGACATTACATCGATTAAAGTCATGTCTGCAGAAGACGACCCCGATGAAACAACAACATTTAATATGACTGAGGATGAGAGACTTTTTAGAGTTTCTGACCACTCAACTAGACCATATACCGCTAAAGTAAAAATAGAATATACAGTAACTAATGGAGCGTTTTCGACTTCTGATTTTGTAATATTAAACATTTAAGATGAGTAAAAAAATATCATACGCAACCCGTGATTTTGCAGGTTTAAGACAAGAATTAGTAAATCTAACAAAACAATATTACCCTGAATTGGTAAAAAATACCAACGATGCGTCAATATATTCAGTTTTATTAGATTTAAATGCGGCTGTTGCCGATAACTTACATTATCATATTGATAGAGTTTGGCAAGAAACTATGTTGGACTTTGCTCAACAAAGACAATCATTGTATCATATTGCAAAAACTTACGGTATTAAAATACCGGGTAATAGACCATCAGTTTGTTTATGTGATTTCTCAATAAATGTACCTGTTAGAGGTGACAAAGAAGATGAAAGATATTTGGGTATTTTGAAATCAGGTGCACAAGTTTCAGGAGGAGGACAAGTTTTTGAAACTTTAGAAGATATTGATTTCGCAAGTCCATTTAATAGTAAAGGTGAACCGAATAGATTAAAAATACCAAATTTCAACGCCAATAACACTTTGATTTCATATACGATTACAAAAAGAGATGCGGTTGTTAATGGTATTACTAAAATATATAGAAAAATTGTAAACCAAACAGATCAAAAACCTTTTTTAAAGTTATACCTACCTGAACAAAATGTATTAGGTGTAGTTTCGGTAATTCATAAAGAAGGAACCACATTCGGTGCTAATCCAACATCAAGTGAGTTTATATCTGGAACAAATAAGTGGTACGAAGTAAAAAGTTTAATACAAAACAGAGTCTTCATCCCTGATTCAACCGCGGTTTCCGACCAAGATAATTTTAAATCGGGTGTTTATAAAGACGTAACAAATAAATTCGTAACCGAATATACTCCTGAAGGATACTTCTCATTGACATTTGGTTCGGGAACAGTGAATCCGTTGGATAATTTAGACAATTATATGACGGGTCAATTGAAGGTGAATTTAGCAACGTACTTAAATAATTTATCATTAGGTGCAGTTCCGAATGTAGATTCTACTTTATTTGTCAAATATAGAATTGGGGGAGGTAAAAACTCAAATATTGGTGTTAATGTGGTAAACAGTATCGATACAGTTGAATTAAACATCAATGGACCTGTTAGTTCAGTTAATTCTCAAGTATTACAATCTTTAAAAGTTACAAATATCACACCAGCTGTAGGTGGTGCGGACCAACCAACAATTGAAGAATTAAGAAACATGATTTCTTATAACTTCGCAGCACAAGATAGGGCGGTTACATTAAATGACTATAAATCGTTAATAGAGACGATGCCTTCAACGTTCGGAGCACCTGCTAAGGTAAATGTCATGGAAGAAGATAATAAGGTTAAAATCAAAATTCTTTCTTACGACGACAAAGGAAATTTAACAGATACGGTTTCAAACACATTAAAAAATAATATCATTAATTACCTTTCTGAATACAGAATGATTAATGACTATATCGATATTGCAAATGGTGAGGTTATAGATTTAGGTTTGGAAATTGATTTGATAATCGATAAAAACGAAAATCCGACTGATATTATTAAAACCACAATTAATACAACCATTGACTTCTTCTCAATAGATAAAAGAAAAATGGGAGACCCGTTATTTGTGGGTGACTTATTCAGACAAATCGGTCAAGAAAATGGTGTTGTTAACGTAATTGATATTCGTGTTTACGGTAAAACAGGAGGTCAATACTCTTCAGCTGAGGTTTCTCAAAGCTATGCAAATAATAGTACAAAAGAAATCGAACAATCTGATATGACAATATTCATGAAATCTAACCAAATTTATCAAATTAGATTCCCGAACGTTGATATAAAAGTTCGTACTAAAACATTAGGAACGACTACATATTAAAATGTTTTTTCTTTATAATAATAGAAAACGTGATAGTTTCTATTTATTATAAGAATCATGCAAAAACATAGAATTTTAACGAACGTAGGTAAGGACAACAAAATTACCGTCGAACTAAAACAAGATTACGAATTATTAGAAATTCTATCTTTGAAATTTAGTCAGAAAGACGCGTATGCCTCATTCTGTTCCGATTATGGGGTTGTTTGTGGTAGAATATCCGTAAATAATGGATTAGGTATACCAAACGCAAGAGTTTCGATATTTGTCCCATTAAAAGATGAACACGAAAACGACCCTGTTATATCAGCACTTTATCCATATAAAGAGGCGGACGATAAAAACGAAGCGGGTTACAAATACAATTTATTACCATCAAGACAACAACATCCAGGTCACCAACCAACGGGTACATTCTTTGACCAAACCGATATTTTAACAAGAGAAGAAGTTTTAGAAGTTTTTGAAACGTATTATTCTTATACTGTTAAAACAAATGAGGCGGGTGATTTTATGATTTGGGGGGTTCCGTTAGGAAATCAAACATTACATGTTGATGTGGACTTATCTGATATTGGTTGTTTCTCATTAAGACCTTACGATTTTATCAGACAAGGTGCTGGTGTAGACAAATTCAAAAACAAATACCAATTTAAATCATCTGAAGATTTAGTTACACTACCTCAAATTATTTCTTACAATAAATCGATTGAAGTTTACCCATTTTGGGGAAATGAAGAATATTGTGAAATTGGAATTACAAGAACCGATTTTGATTTAGCTGAAAGAGGTATTAACATACAACCTAAAGCTTATGTGATTGGTGGAGTTTATACCGACAACGGAAAAAATGCAATTAATAAAAACTGTGTTCCGAAAGCAAAAATGGGACGTAAGTGTGATTTAGTTGCGAAATCTGCAAAAGTGGAATTAATTAGATTTACATCCGCCAAAGATGATAATAACAGACCAATTTTGGAACAAGTTATTCTCAACGAGGATATACCTGATGATGGTGGATTTGTAATTCCTTTGGAAATGAATATGGATTATGTTTTCACTAATGAATTTGGTGAAAACGAAATTACTAACGATCCCAATAAAGGAGTAGCAACCTCCGCATGTTATCGTATGAGAATTAATATCAACGATAACGATTTATCAAGAGTTAGGATGAACGCGGATTATTTAATCCCAAACATTAGAGAATATGTTGGTCAGGTTGATAAATCATATGCGTGGTCATTAGATTGGTCGGATTACCCAACAGAAGCGGTGTCCGCGAATTCAACACTTGGAATTCTTTATAATGAAAATGGTGAATACTACCCTAAAGATTATTTTTACAGATTTAATTACAATAAAGTTTACACCGTTTCATCATTCCAAAGTTCATATCATAATAATATTCTTTTTACTAAAGATAGATTTATTGGTTTAAAAGATATTGTACCGGCTGAGGAAGAAGATTGTGCTGAGAACAACACTCCACCCGTAAATTTTGGATTACAGAATTATACGTTTACTTTATTGATTGCCGATTTCTTATTATTGTTAGATTATATTATTAAGTTTTTATATTTAGGATTTTTAAATTTCTTAATTAAAGATGTATTAAATCCAATTGCAGAGGCGCTTGTTGATGTCGGCGGAGGTAGAGGTGCTAGACACGCAGTTACTCGATTACAAATAAGTACATTCACAAAATTATCATTAGTTAATTATCCTGAATGTGAGGAGTGTGATAGTGAGTTTAACCAAACGTCAAATCAAACTATTCCCACCGCAACATATTGTTCGGTTGGTGAATTGAGTATTGTTGGGGCAAATGGTTTAGGTGATAAAACTGTAAATGTTGAAACATATTTCCCAACACCATCTTGTACAACTTTACATCCAATTATTGATAGGACCGATTTTATTACTAACCAAACAAATTATATATTGTATAACCCTGTTATGGGAACGTATACAACTTTAGACGGTTCTAGTTTTTTTAAGGAAGAATCGGGAGATTTAGTTTTTGTTGATGGTTACGGTTCATTTACAACTAGTGGAGTTACATATAGCGGAATTGAGATTTATGATAAAGACTCAATCAACACCACACCACCCGCACAACCGGAAACAGGATGTGAGTTATATGATACAATATACGATGACAGTTTAATTACTGGTTATTACGTACCACCAAATACACCAGGTGCATCAAATCCAACATATTATTCTCGTGATAACACAAGAAAATGGTTAGGAACATTACCTGCGGGAGTGAATCCAATATCAACATCAATTGCAACACAATTCGTAAATAGAGCAACTGATCCGCCATATTCTAATAGTGGTACAGTTTCTAGAGATTTAGAAAATGAATATTGGTGGGAAGCGGTTGCTGCTGGATTACCAACCAGTTTAAGAAGTGAATTCAAAAATGGAATTTTTTATTTGGTATTAGGAACACAATCAAGCGGTAGGTTAACTGGACTTTTAAAAGAATATTATAGAAGAAAAAGAATTGGGTCCTTATTCTGCGGAGGAGTGGTAAATTATGCTTACATAGATAACTGGTTGTCGGGTTCATTATATTTCTTCCAATTTAAGGCCAAGAAAGTTTCAGACGGAGTTGAAGCTGCTGCCAAATATTGTAGAGACGTGGTTAGATTTGTCCAATCACAAGGAAGGTTTTATTATCGGTCAACAATGTATAATAATGGTGTATATGGACAAACAATAAGTGGTTCACACAAGAGATTAGGTAAGTCAACAACATTTGTAGATTTGGGACCAAGAGATGAATTTATTAAAGAAATATGTACAGATACTAATCTCGATGTAAATTCATCAGTTGCAAGATCAATAGGTGCAACAACATATAAAGATTTTGGTGAAATGATGGGATTAATCATTAACTATCGAATGGACACTAGCGGTGCAACATTTAAAATCAATGATTTTTTCACAAATTCAGGATACACATCAATAGGATTTCCGACTGCCATGGATGGTGATATTTTACAATTAGTTTCAACGAATTGTGAAGCAGGAATTGAGGGATTTGATTTACAAAGTCCAAAATATTTGGGTTATTCATATGAATATTTAGACCCTGAAGTTTATCCACAAGTCTTTAAAAAGAACGGATATTGGGGACCAACACCAATTACATTAGATTTTAGTGAGGACGGTGATAGAGTTAGAAGTTCGTTAAATGAACCGACCCACTTTAATTATACAGGAGGAACGGTACAAGGTAGATTAACTGAATCATCACAAATTGTTCCATTCTATTTATGGGATAAAAAGGGAACTGGTTTTGGTGGAACATCCAATGCAACATCTGACGACCAATCATGGGACTACGCCAATGTTATGAGTTCACAACCATTACAAGGTATGACTTATGGATATGCTCACAATGGTCAATATGATGATGATAGTGACAAATATTTGTTATTACCAATTACATATGATTTTAGTGGATTAACATTCTCAGGTAATGTAACAACTCAAATTGAATTTGATGCCGTAATCACGGGTAAAACAAGTGGAGGTACAACAATTACAGTTGATTTATTATTACAAGATTATAATAATCAATATCCAGGTTTTACAGTTTTGGCGGTTATGACTGGTTCATTAACCACACCACTAACGGGAACTCTTTACACAAGAAGAGGTGCCGCAGGTAATGACGGATCAACAGGATGGGCAACACAAAGTTGGGATTATACGGTAGATTTTATTATCAGACCAACTTCAGATTACTATTACCCTAACACTAAACAAATACTTTCAACACCATTCCAATTTTATTTTGGACTAAAACAAGGTAAGACAGGTTTAGATAAATTCATTGACCTATTTGGTCCTAAAGGAGCATTTACTGAAAATTAAAATATAAAGTGGAAAATAATAAACAAATATTAGCACCTAATAAAAGGTTTAAAAAGGCAGAAGAAGAAGATTTAGATTTAAAAATAAGTCTCGAATCTTCCGAATCTTTAATGAGACTTGGTGATAGAGATATTGTACTTGACCTTGAAAAGTTATTTAATAAAGAGAGACAAGATAGTATCGATTATAAGATATATGGTAAGATTAAAATGGTTTTCAGAAACATGTATAGGGGAGACTCTTTATATGATTATTTGAGTGAAAATTTAGCACTACATGGTGACGGAAGTGACGGTGATTTTAGTGGTTATTTACCATATGATGAATTTGCATTATTAAGAAGAGATTTATATAGACAAGTAAACACACCTGCAAGTGGAACCACCGTTGGATTTAATAGTAATTTAAGTTATACGGGACCAACAGGTCACACGGCAATTTCCACAATGATGGCTCCGTATCATAATTGGAACTTGTATTTGTCATATGTTTATAGTGGTGACACTAACCATTCAATGACTTATACCCTATCTGGCACAACTAAAACTGTGGGTAGTAATATTATAAGTTTTAAATCGGGTGATGGAATACCATTCAGAGTTTCTTACACCGAAGGAAAT
>JACCDL010764401.1_pt1 | contig 16635 bp, 11 predicted proteins | sample 7441931 | NCBI WGS metagenome assembly JACCDL01 (sample SAMN15323437, study PRJNA562643) | freshwater metagenome | isolation source: river surface water | place: USA:Blue River Watershed | collected 2017-08-16 | reverse complement strand
TGCAAGGAGCCGGCCTGGCTAGTCGTGAACCAGCAACTTTTTCACTTTGAAAAAGGGATTGATGGCAAAAAATTGCAGCCCTTTCTGAATAAAAATGCGATTCTGATCGAACGAAAGTTTGAGCCCGAATATTACCGCAAGTTTGTCACCTCCCTGATTACCCAGTTTGAGGTAGTGGCCAAAGGGTTTGATATTCATACCGAACAAGGTACACCAGAGGCCCTATTGGCTGTAAGCGGCTTGCCAGGTGGGGTGTCTACAGAAACTCTTTTTGGAGAGGAAATCTCCACCCCAGCCGAAGATGTCATCATTCTAGAGCCACGATTTAAGTACGGAGAATTTGATTTTGGCACCCTACTCCACGCCGGAGAAGGAAGTGGCAACTCCTGCCGCTATGAGGAAAAGGACGGTAATTTCACCTTTTTCAAAACAGTGCGCACCACCAAACTGGAAGAACGCTACCTGACTATTCTGAAGAAAAAAGGGTTGGAATTCATGCATGGCAAAACCGCCCTACCCAAAACTCAGGCTTTTGAATGGCTGGGGAACAACGAGGATTACCTGCTAGAAAACAAGATTAAGGTCGTACAAAAAGGAGGGCTCAATGGAAAAACCTACCATATCGGAAGAGCGCAAATTACCATTGAAGTCAACGAAAATATCGATTGGTTTGATGTCAAAGCTTTGATCAAGTTTGGCATTTACCTAGTTCCCTTTGCCAAGCTTCGAAAACTCCTCATTCAAGGCAAGCATGAGTTTGAGCTACCCAATGGGGAAATTGCCGTTATACCCGCCTCTTGGTTTGTCAACTATTCCGAACTTTTCAACTTCATTGAGGAACGCAGTGCCGAAGAGTTGGTGCTCCGAAAGCACCACCTAGCCTTTGCCCGGGAACTACAGAACGGGGAGTTGATTCGCCTCAACCTGAGTTTGAAGCTAGAGCGTCTTCGTAATTTTGATGCGATAGACGACTATGCACTGCCCACTACCTTCAAAGGGGCTCTGCGTCCTTACCAAAATGCCGGATACAACTGGCTCCGCTTTTTGAACGAATACCAATTTGGCGGATGCCTTGCTGACGACATGGGCCTTGGTAAAACGGTACAAACCTTGGCTCTTTTGGCTTATGAAAAAGAGGAAAACGATGGCTTTGCTTCTCTGCTGGTGATGCCTACCTCCCTGATTTACAACTGGGAGTTGGAAGCCAAAAAGTTTGCTCCAGACCTTAAAATCTTAGTGTATTCAGGCACGCAACGGAATAAGGATCCCTGGAAATTTCGAGGATACGATGTGGTCTTGACCTCATACGGCATCGTCCGCATGGACATCGAGCAGCTCAGCCAGTTTTACTTCAACTACGTGATTTTGGATGAATCTCAGGCCATCAAAAACCCGAGTTCCAATATTGCTACCGCTGTCAATAAGCTGAAAAGTAAGCGCCGCCTTATCCTAACGGGTACCCCGGTAGAAAATGGCACCATGGACCTCTGGTCTCAGATGAACTTTGTAAATCCGGGACTGCTGGGCAACCAGTTGGTCTTCAAAAAACAATTTCTACAGCCGATTGAAAAGCAGCATGACCGAGAAAAAGCGGCTCGCTTGCATGCCATGATCAAGCCTTTTATCCTTCGCCGCTTAAAATCTCAAGTAGCAAAAGATCTCCCAGAGAAAATCACCAACGTGAAATACTCGGACATGACTGCTGCTCAAGAAAAAGTCTACGAGGAAGTGAAGAGCTACTACCGAGAAAAAATCATCGGGGAACTAGCTGGTGCAGGCAGGGGGAGTCAGCAGTTTACCCTTCTCCGAGGACTTACGCAGCTCCGGCAGATTGCCAATCACCCCAAACTCGTCCGAGAAGATTACACAGGAGAGTCTGGCAAGTTGGAGGACATCACCTACATGCTCCAGGAGACCATCTCTGAGAACCACAAGGTGCTGGTCTTTAGCCAATTTGTAAGACACTTATCCATCGTACGGGAGTTTTTGGATAGCGAAAAAATCCCCTATGCCTATTTGGATGGGGCTACCAAAGATCGGCAGGGACAGGTGGAGAAATTTCAAACCCAGGACGACTGCAAGGTGTTTTTAATTTCCCTTAAAGCTGGGGGGGTAGGATTAAACTTGACCAAGGCAGAGTATGTATTTCTTCTCGACCCTTGGTGGAATCCTGCTGTGGAATCCCAGGCCATCGATCGAGCACACCGTATTGGACAGGAAAATAAGGTGATCATCTACAAGTTTATCAGCCGAGGATCAGTAGAAGAAAAAATCATGGCGCTTCAAGACCGGAAACTTGCCCTTGCAGGGGAGTTGATTAGTAATGAGGAAAGCTTTATGAAGAGCTTGGACAATGATGACATTCGCGCATTACTGGACTAAGTAGTTCCTCCCATTTTCTACCATTTGCCAGTACAAAAAAGGGGATTCTACCTAGATGGCTGCCATTTTTTTCTGACCTACATATTTATTCCTTTGATTGTCAGTCAAGTACTCATTCTTTTAGATTTCTTAACCATAATTTATTGGAGAAAGTGGCTACGAGATGGAGATATTTTTCTAAATTTTAGAAACGTTCATTCCAATCCTTTTCCTGCTGATGCCTAAAGCCAAATCCGATAAAGACCGGAAAATCTTTGTACTGGATACCTCTGTAATCCTTTACACCCATAACTCCATCATGAATTTTGCCGAACACGACGTGGTCATCCCGATCACTGTTCTGGAGGAGCTGGATCAATTCAAAAAAGGAAACGATACCAAAAATTTTGAAGCCCGGGAATTTATCCGATTGCTGGATAAACTCTCTCAAGATCAAATGATCCACGAATGGACTCCTCTGAATGGCAAAACGAAGGGCAACTTCAAGGTCTTGATGAATCCCGACAACAACCTGAATGCCAACGTGATATTCGGAGAGGAAAAGAACGACCACAAAATCCTGAATGCCGCCCTTTACCTGAAGCAGCATGAGAAGGACCGAAAAGTCATCCTCGTATCCAAGGACATTAACCTTCGCCTGAAGGCAAAATCCCTAGATATCCTCGCAGAGGATTACGAAACAGGGAAAATCAAAAATATAGTCGAGCTAGAGAATACGGGCAAGTACCTCTTGGAAGACCTGGATCCCCTTGCAATCAATACGCTGTACGAACGTGGATCCATTGAGGCAAAGGTGATTCTTGGCAATCGCAAACGAAAGGCAAATGCCTTTTACATTTTAAAGAGCCAAAAACACTCGGTCCTTGCCTACTACAATGCCGATGAAAATGTGTTGACTCGGGTCGACAAACAGTTGGCTTACAATGTCAAACCCCGCAATGCCGAGCAAACCTTTGCCTTGCATGCCATCCTCAATCCACGCATCAAACTGGTCTCCATCCAAGGGGTAGCTGGGACAGGAAAGACGCTGCTAGCCCTTGCGGGAGCCCTAGAACAACGGAGAGAATACAAACAAATATTCCTCGCTCGACCCATTGTACCCCTTTCCAACAAGGACATCGGTTACCTCCCCGGTGACATCAAGTCCAAGCTAAACCCCTACATGGAGCCGCTTTGGGATAACTTGAAATTTATTCAAAATCAATACAAGGAAACAGACAAGGAATACCAAAAAATCACCGAGCTGGTCAACCAAGAAAAATTAGTCATCCAGCCACTTGCCTACATTCGGGGCAGGTCGCTCTCCAATATTTTCTTTATCGTCGATGAGGCTCAAAACCTCACCCCACACGAAATCAAAACCATCATTTCTCGAGCGGGTGAAAATACCAAGATCATCTTTACAGGGGATGTATTTCAAATCGACACTCCTTACCTCGATGCACAGTCCAATGGACTATCCTACCTCATCGATCGGGTCAAGGATCATCCGCTCTATGCACACGTGAAACTGGAAAAAGGGGAACGCTCGGAACTTGCCAATTTGGCGAATGACCTGCTGTAATTTGGTGAAATGAGGAGAGGCCCTCTTGAGAAAAAAATTAACCCTTCTCCGTGTGGAGCTTGAAGTTATTCAAAATAGATTGCCATCCAGATTGCTGAAGTTCCAGACTGTTTTCATTTTCTGCATCGAAAACAATCTTTACCAAGGTGCCTTCAGGCAAATCGCTAAATGAGATTTCAGCTTCTCTTTGATCCATAAACACATACTTGAGTTTTTCGAGTGGGACAATCTCAGTAAATACTCCTTCGAAGTCAAAGCCAAAACTTCCATCCTTTGCTTCCATGCGCCAAGAAAACTTCCCTCCAGCCACCAAATCAGTACTAGCTTTAGGACAGCACCAGTCTTCGGAAGCAAAGTTCCATTGAGTAATATGAGCGGGTTCGGTGTAATAAACCCAAGCCTTCTTTCGATCGGCTAATACGGACGCTTGAATGGTAATTTTGGAAAAAGGCATTTGATTTACTTTTTGGAAAATCAGGTTCACTTTAAAGGTTAAATTACAAACTCATCATTTCCTTAAACCGTGCGGCTTGTCTGCGGCTGACTTCGATGCGGTCCCCACCTTTGAGAGTGACTACTAGCCCCCCGTTGAACCAGGGTTCGATGGCCTCCACCCAGCCTAGGTTGATGATGTGCTTGCGACTGGCTCTAAAGAATGATTTCTCATCCAATCGCTCGTCCAAGGCATTCAAAGACTTGTGGATCATCGGCTTGAAGTTGTCAAAATAGACCTTGATGTAATTGCCATCCGACTCAAACAGTCGCACATTGGAAAGGCGAACAAACCAGCAGCGGTCTCCGTCTTTGACAAATACCTGGTCCTCAAGGGTCAATTTCTTGGAATTACTAAGTCCTTCCTGCTCTTCACGTTTGGCGATGCCCTCCATTTTCCCCTGAAGTTTCAGCACAGCATCTTCCAATCGCTTCGGCTCAATCGGTTTGAGAAGATAGTCAAGTGCGTTGACCTGAAATGCCTTCAGGGCATACTCATCGTAGGCCGTAGTGAAGATGACATGGGGTAAATTGTCCAGTTCTTCCAAGAGATCAAAGCCCGTTTTCTCAGGCATCTGAATGTCAAGAAAAATAACGTCCGGCTGAAGCTGATCAATCTTTTCTTTGGCGTCTTCCACATTCACGGCCTCCCCAACCACTTCCACGGTCTCTAGCTGATTCAATAAATTGATTAGCTCCTTGCGGGCTAGGCGTTCGTCATCAATTACCAGGGCTCTCATATCAATTGGGTTAATTAGTCTAAAGTAAGTCTTTGTTTCGGAATTTTAATTTCAGTAATCACAAATTGGTCTCCAGAATTGAAGATTCTAAAGCTTGCCTTATCGCCATACAATAGCGCAAGGCGTTGTTGAGTATTGTCTATCCCATGTCCTTCCTCTTCCTTGCGCTTGCTGGCAGACTGGGATTCGTAATGTCCACTATTTTTGACTTGGATGTACAGTTCGTCCGCTAATCCTTCCCTACATTTTATCTCGATCAATCCCCCTCTCACCAAATTGGAGATGCCGTGCTTGATGGCATTCTCCACGATAGTCTGGAGCATCATCGGCGGGATTTTGTAGGAATACGCCGCTTCCTCAATTAGGTATTCCACTTGCAAGCGCTCCTCAAAGCGGATGGATTCCAAAGCCAAATAATCCTTGACCGTGGCCAACTCATCGGCCAAATCAATTACCTGCTTTTTGTCCAGCATCAAGGAGAAACGAAGCATATTGGATATTTGCGTGATGGCGGATTTCGCCTTGACCGGATCCTCGTCGACTAGCGCACGGACAGAATTTAAGGCATTGAAAATAAAATGGGGGTTGAGTTGGCTTTTCAGATGATTCAGTCGGATCTCGTTGATTTTTGCTTCGTACCGAAGGGTGGTATTGTAGTTGTCCAAAAAGTGAAACACAAAATAGAGCAAGACCCAAAAACCATAGTAAAGGGAACTCACAAAAAGGTTGACTGAGATCACAAGGGCTCGAAAATCAGCTCCGGGATTGAGCGTGCCAAAAGCCAAATTGATCAGCACCTGCGCAAACACGTTGCTTACCGCCAAGACGATTACTGCCAAGATTACCTGAGCAAGCAATCGAAAAACCCCCAGTTTAAACCAACCAAATGCCTTAACTAGTAGCCTGAATGCATGCGTAGAGGCCAAATAATAGGCCGATAAGGCCACAAAAGCCCAGGTTTGAAGGGGAGTAATTCCCTCCGATAAGGAAGCAAAAAACACATTGACAAAAGCAAAGCTTCCCCAGCCCAAGACTTGCAATAGCCAATAGAGTGCGCTTCTATTCATGTGTGAAAGTTAAGGAAGGAAGTCTAGCTTGACCTTCGAATTTGATAAGAGGGCGATAGGCTTGATTTTAAGCCTATTTTCAGCGATGTAATTCCTGCTTCAAGAATCTTCCTGTATGACTTTGCGGATGGGCCGCTACCTGTTCAGGGCTTCCTTGCACCACTACGGTACCACCTTTATTGCCCCCTTCAGGTCCCATGTCGATCAGGTAGTCTGCCACCTTGATTACATCCAAGTTGTGCTCTATGACCAAGACGGTATTGCCTTTATCCACCAGTTTTTGGAGCACATTCATCAACAAATCAATATCCTGAAAATGCAAACCTGTAGTTGGCTCATCCAGAATGTAGAAGGTTTTGCCTGTATCCTTTTTGGACAATTCCGTGGCCAACTTCACCCGCTGCGCCTCACCTCCGGAAAGTGTGGTAGCATGCTGTCCCAGAGTAATGTACCCCAAACCCACCTCACTCAGCGTCATGACCTTTCGAAGGATTTTGGGTTGGAATTCAAAGAATTCTACCGCCTGCTCCACGGTCATGTCGAGCACATCGGAAATAGACTTTCCCTTGAAACGCACCTCGAGGGTTTCCCGATTGTAGCGCTTGCCCTTGCAGGTCTCACACGGGATATGGACATCGGGGAGAAAATCCATCTCCACCAACTTCATTCCTGCCCCTTCGCAATCCTCGCAGCGTCCACCTTTGACATTGAAGGAGAACCTACCCGGCTTGTAGCCACGAATCTTAGACTCAGGAAGCTCCGTGAAAAGCGTTCGAATATCCGAAAACATGCCCGTATAGGTCGCAGGATTGGATCTTGGCGTGCGGCCGATTGGACTTTGATCTACTTCAATCACCTTGTCTAACTGCTTCAACCCCTCAATTTGGTCAAAGGGCATGGGCTCCTTTTTAGAATTGTAAAATTCGCGATTCAACAGTGGAAACAAGGTTTCGTGGATTAGCGTACTTTTTCCACTACCCGATACCCCGGTTACCACAATCAAGGTGCCCAAGGGAAAGGATACCGTTACATTTTTCAGGTTATTGCCAGAAGCGCCTTTCAAGACCAACTGCTCTCCAGTTCCTACTCTTCGGGTGCTTGGAATATCCAGCCCTAATTTTCCTTGGAGGTAACGTGCCGTCACCGAGTCGGATTGCAGGATTTCGGCAGGAGAACCTGCGGCAACCACATGGCCGCCGTGTCTTCCTGCTCCAGGACCCATATCCACTAGGTAGTCTGACTCGAGCATCATGTCCTTGTCGTGCTCCACCACCAGGACGGAGTTGCCCAGATCCCGGAGGCGCTTCAGTGCCTGGATCAATTTCACATTGTCCCGCTGATGGAGACCAATGCTGGGTTCATCCAAAATATAAAGCACCCCGACCAGCTGGGTACCAATTTGTGTAGCCAAACGAATTCGCTGTGCTTCTCCCCCAGAAAGGGTACGCAGGGGTCTATTCAACGAAAGGTAGTCCAAGCCGATGTCGAGGAGAAAGCCGATGCGCTTTCGGATTTCCTTGAGCACCTCAACCGCGATACGCTGCTGCTTTTCGGATAGGCGCGACTCGAGTCCCTCAAACCAGCTCGCTAGCCCTTGGATATCTAGCATGGCGAGCTCCCCAATATGGGTGCCGTCCAACTTAAAATGGAGTGCCTCTTTTTTGAGTCGGTAGCCCTGGCATTCCGGACAGGTTTTGGAAATGGTAAACTCCGCCACCCATTCCTGGATTTTGTCCGAGCTTCCCTCTTGGTACCGCTGTAAAAAATTGACTATTCCTTCAAAGGTCGTATTCCATTGGGTTCCCGGATACTTCACCGAGTCCACGGCTACCTCTACCTTGTCTCCATACAACAGGACTTCAATCACCGCTTCTGGCAGATCCTTGATCGGGGTGCTCAGGCTGCATTTGTAATGCTTGAGTAGCGCTTCAATTTTTTTAAAGATCCAGATATCCCGATACTCACCAAGTGGGGCTATCCCTCCTCGAGTGATGCTTAGGCTGGGGTCAGGAAAAATACTTTCACGGGTAATCTCTTCCATTACCCCTAGGCCGTTGCAACTAGGACAGGCCCCATAGGGAGAGTTAAAGGAAAAGCTATTGGGTGCCGGCTCCTCATAGGAAAGACCTGTTTCGGGGTCCATCAGGTACTTCGAAAAATAGTGAATCTCCCCACTTTCCTCCCGAACCATCAGTACTCCTTTCCCGTGCTGCAATGCAGACTTTAAGGATTGAGTAATTCGGAAACGGTCGCTCTCTTCCGCTACGATGCGGTCGATGACGATCTCAATGTCGTGAATTTTGTATCGGTCGAGCTGCATTTTGGGAGCCACTTCCAGTACGACTCCATCCACTCGAACTTTAGAAAACCCCAATTTACGTACTTGCTCAAAAAGCTCTCGGTAATGACCCTTTCGCCCTTTGACCACGGGGGCTAAGAGGTAGAGTTTTTTTCCTGCAAACTTGGTGAACAGCTGCTCCAAAATCTGATCCTCCGTCTGTCGGATCATGGGCTTGCCGCTGTGGTAGGAAAAGGCGTCTGCTGCTCGGGCAAAGAGTAGACGCATGAAATCATAAATTTCAGTCACTGTGCCTACGGTAGATCGAGGGTTTTTGGAAGTGGTCTTTTGCTCAATCGCAATGACAGGAGAAAGGCCATTGATCTTGTCCACATCGGGCCGCTCCATCCCTCCCAAAAAAGATCGGGCATACGCCGAGAAACTTTCCATGTACCTGCGCTGCCCCTCTGCGTAGATGGTATCAAATGCCAAGGAGCTTTTTCCACTTCCGCTCAGACCAGTGACCACCACCACCTTATTGCGGGGAATCTTCAGGTCAATGTTTTTAAGATTGTGCTCTCTGGCTCCAAATATTTCTAGGAATTCTTCCTGTACCGCAGGGGATTGGGTCATGATTTTGCGAAAATTAGGAATCGGTGAAAGTACACTTTTTTTGGCGAAGGAAAAAGGTCAAACAGAAGACTTCAATGGGAAGTTAGTTGCTCGAAAAAGGGCATTTCCCCATAGCAAAATTAGGTGCTTTCTCTGCTGCCTCTTGCTGCCAAGCAGCCGGCTGGTAATAAAAATTAGGCGATAGCATTTGATTCTCCCAATCCTGATGGAAGACCCCAAGTGTGGAGCCTGCCGCTGGAGGCACAATCCAAGCCCAGTCTGCTTGCACCTTTCGGCCCTTGGATTCCTCCTGTTTGCAAAAGTCTAAAAACTGCTCAGAGGCGGTATGGTGATCCACCAAAGTCACGCCTTGAACTTGAAAGGAATGAAGCACGGCTTCTTGCAGCACCAGCATGGCTTTATCTTTCCAGAGGGTTTTCAGGTGGCGGGTATCTAAATTCAATTTTTTGGCAAGGACCGGAAGCAAGTTGTACCGCTGCTCATCTCCAAGATTTCTGGCTGCGATTTCAGTGAGCATGTACCAGCCATTGAAAGGAGCACAAGGAAAGGATATTCCCCCAATTTCCAATCGCATATCAGAGATCACAGGAACAGCATACCACTGTAGCTTCAATTCTTGAAACCAGGAGTAGTCCGGATGGCATAAATTCACTCGAAGCACCTGCTCTTCAGGAATAGGAAACCATCGGGCAGGCTCTCCTTCTCGCTGAATGACTAGTGGAAGGAGATCAAAAGCTGTTTTCTTTCCCTCCCATCCCAAGGAAGTGCAGTAGCTCGTAAAGGAAATAGAATCTGGATCCCCTAGAATCTCTCCATTGGGGAGGGTGTAGCCTGCAAATCGAATCAACTGTTTGTTTAAAATCCGAATCCCTTGACCCCCCTCATCAGCAGTGGCATAGACGGATAGGGTGGAGCGAATTTTTCCTCCTTGGGTAGCCGATTTCAGGTGGGCCAGGGCATCAGCAAATACCTCTTCGGCGCTGCTTAGTTTCCTCCGATCTCTAACTTTCAGTGTTTTCCAAAAAAGCCTCCCCATGCAACGATTGCTGTTTCTCCAAGCTAGCTTCGCTCCAAAGATCAGTTCCTTCTCGGTCAAGCGATAGGCACCCGTCTGCAAAATTTCAACTTGAACCTGATCCAGCCTTTTTTCTAATCCCAAAAGATTGGATTCGGAATAGTACTGCTGAAGAAATCCATGTGCTTGTTCAAACAAGGAAGAAGTGCTCATAGGTTAGGGCAAGGAACTTGAGTAGGACTTTAGGTTGGGTTAATCTAAATGGATCTTCCCTTTGAAGGGGAAAATAGCAGTTGAATTTTTTTTGAACCTAAAAACCTAAGGATAACACCAAAAACCAGGAAGTAGTTTTAATTTTTTAGTGCTCAAGCACAAAATAGATGGATTAGTGAGTTGACATCATCCCTAGGATTTCATCCATAAATTCTCGAGAATTGGACAGGCGAGGCACCTTGTGTTGCCCTCCGAGCTTGCCCTTTTTAGCCAGCCAAGCTTCAAAAAGTCCTGTGGGTGCGGCATGGAGCTGGAGACGTTGGAGGGCTAGATTCTTGTGCCTTTTGGCATCGTAGTCGGAATTGACCTCCCGTAAGTGATCATCCAACTTCTGCGCAAAGTCCTCTAAGTCCGCAGGTGGTGTTTTAAATTCCACCACCCATTCATGGGCCCCCTTGGATTGGCTGTCTTCAAAATAAATGGGTGCTGCAGTAAAATTGGCAATGGTGGCCCCTGTTTGCGTACAGGCATGCGTAATCGCTGCCTCCGCATTTTCGACAATTACTTCCTCACCAAAGGCATTGATAAAATGCTTGGTTCTGCCGGATATGCGAAAACGATAAGGCCGTATTGAAGTAAATTTGATGGTGTCTCCAATCAGGTAGCGCCACAATCCTCCATTGGTTGAAATGACCAAAGCATAATTTTTTCCGAGCTCCACTCCTTCCAGGGAGACTACGTTCGGATTTGCCTTTCCCAGTTCCTCCGTAGGAATAAACTCGTAAAAAATGCCATAATCCAAGAGCAACAAGAGTTCATCCGAATCTGGCTGATCCTGCATGCCGAAAAATCCTTCGGAGGCATTGTAGGTTTCCATGTACCGCATCTTATCGGAAGGAATCAGCTGCTTGAATAAATTTCGATAGGGCCCAAACGCGACCGCGCCGTGGAAAAATACTTCCAAGTTGGGCCAAACTTCCAGAATATGGGATGCTTTTTTAATTTCTAAAATCCGTTGCAACAAAACAACCGTCCAAGTGGGGACCCCCGCAATAGAGGTCACGTTTTCGTCCATGGTCTCCCGTGCCATACGCTCGATCTTCGCCTCCCAATCCGGCATCAAAGCCGTCTCCAAGGAAGGAGTGCGCACAAACTGGGCCCATATCGGCAAGTTATGCATGATTAGTGCCGAAACATCTCCCGCTCGGGCGCTCCCTTTAGGATGAAGAGGTTCCTTTTCAAGTGTCCCACCCACAGACAGGCTTTTGCCAGTAAATAACTTGGTGTCAGGGTAATTATTGACGTAAAGCGACACCATATCCTTCCCTCCTTTGTAGTGGCATTCCTCCAAACTTTCATCAGAGACGGGAATGTATTTGCTTCGGGAAGCCGTAGTTCCTGAAGATTTAGCAAACCATTGAATCGTAGAAGGCCAAAAGATTTGCTGCTTTCCTTTGATGGTTTTTTCCAAATAGGGAGTAAAGGACTCGTAATCAAACAGGGGAACCCGTGCCGCAAAATCAGTGTAAGAATTAATCTCTCCAAAGCGATAAGCCTTTCCCAATTGGGTGTGCTTCGCTGCTTCCAACAGATCGAAAAGTGCAGTCTCCTGTACCGCATGCGGGTCCTGCTTAAACTTATCAATCTGACCCAATCGGCTTTTGAAGATCCAGGTTAGGAAACTATTCAGCACTTCCATTTAGGAAAAAGTTTTTCGCTTGAGTTCAAACTGGCTTCCCAAATACACCTTTCGCACCTGCTCGTCGGCAGCAAGCTCCTCTGCAGTTCCTGCTTTGAGAAGGCGTCCTTCAAACATCAAGTAGGCTCGATCGGTAATTGAAAGTGTTTCGTTCACGTTGTGGTCGGTAATCAGAATCCCAATATTTTTTGTCTTCAACTTCGCAACTATCGTTTGGATTTCCTCCACAGCAATGGGATCTACTCCAGCAAAAGGCTCATCCAAGAGCACAAATTTAGGATCTACTGCTAAGGCTCTGGCAATTTCTGTACGTCTACGCTCCCCGCCAGAAAGCACCATCCCCAGGTTTTTCCTCACATGGGTCAAACTAAACTCTTCGAGCAAGCTCTCCACTTTTTCCTTTTGCTGGGCCTTGGTGAGTGTGGTCATTTCAAGCACAGCTAAGATATTTTCCTCCACGGAAAGCTTACGAAAAACAGAAGCTTCCTGGGCCAGGTAGCCAATGCCCAACTTCGCTCTCTTGTACATAGGGAGTCCCGTGATGTCTTGGTCTTCCAAAAAAATCTTCCCCGAATTGGGTTGGATCAACCCTACAATCATGTAAAAAGAGGTGGTTTTTCCAGCTCCATTAGGGCCTAAAAGTCCCACAATTTCCCCTTGGGAAACCTGTACTGAAATGTCATTGACCACAGATCGGCCTTTGTAAATTTTTAGAAGGTGTTCGGCTCGAAGAATCATATCAGTCAAATTTGATGTCTTTCACGTAGAGTTGCAAACTACTTTTGTCACGGAAGAAATTTTCCCGCATCTCTGCCACAATATCGAAGCGCATTTTTCCGCGAAGCATATTGACCGTGGTGAGGTCGGGATCTTTGCTTCGGTCAGCCATGCCAAAGCCCAAGCATACCGGTGTGGTCACCTGCCCATCCTGCATGATTTTGAAGCGCAAGTGCTTGTCTTTAAGTACGGTGACCTCCTCTGCGTATACGTTTTGAATACGGAAAACAGGTTCGGTATTACCCGGTCCAAAAGGGGCCATCTGCTTGAGAATATTGTAAAACTTGTAGTTAATCTGATCTAAAAGCAAGACATCGTCAACTTCGATGACCGGCTTGAGGTGAACTTCTTCGATGCGGGCGCTGACTACCTCCTCAAACTTTTTCTGAAAGGCGGGCACGTTTTTAACGTCTAGCGTAAGGCCTGCAGCATATTTATGACCTCCAAACTGATCCAACAAGTCTGCACATTCGGCAATAGCTTCGTAAATATCAAAATCCACCACAGATCGGGCACTTCCCGTAGCCTTGTGGTTGGACTCCGTCAAAATAATCGTGGGGCGGTAATACTTTTCGATGCAGCGACTCGCGACTATGCCAATCACTCCTTTATGCCAGTCTTGTTTAAACAAAACGGTAGAATTCAACCTGGCTTCTCCTTCTTGCATCGCTAGCATTTCAAAGGCTTCTTTGGTAATGTGCTCGTCAAAATTGCGTCGAGTAGCATTCACCTCATCGACTAGCTTTGCACGATCGATGGCCTCATCCAGATTGGGCGCAATTAATAATTCTACGGAAGCTTTGGCATGTTCCAGTCGGCCAGAAGCATTGATTCTAGGGCCAATCTTGAATACGATTTCAGAAATTTGAATCTCCTTCTCCAGCTTGGAAAGCAGCAGCAAGGCCTGCAGACCTGGTCTGGGGGTATTGTTGATTCGGTCCAAGCCATAGTGAGCCAAAATTCGATTTTCTCCCGAAATAGGCACGATGTCTGCAGCGATACTCACTACCACCAAGTCCAAGTAGGCATACAAGCTGGATTCCTCCAATTGGTGTGCTTTGGCATAAGCTTGAATCAACTTAAAACCTACCCCACAGCCACTCAGTTCCTTGTAGGGATAGTGACAGTCCTGTCGCTTCGGGTCCAAGACAGCGATGGCTTTGGGAAGCTGATCTCCAGGTGTATGATGGTCACAAATGATAAAATCTACCCCAAGTTGTGTTGCTAGTTCTACCTTATCCATGGCTTTGATTCCACAGTCTAAAGCAATTACTAGGGAAAACCCATTTTCAGCGGCAAAGCGAACTCCCCGTTCGGATATGCCATAGCCTTCCTTGTATCGGTCCGGAATGTAAAAATCCACATGAGGGTAAAAGCCTCTCAAAAATTCATAGACCAAAGCAACTGCAGTGGTCCCATCCACATCGTAATCCCCATAGACCAAAATATGCTCTTGGTTTTTTACCGCCTGAGTAATTCGCAACACGGCTGCTTCCATGTCCTTCATTAAAAAAGGATCATGCAGCAGATTTAGGCTAGGGCGAAAATAATCTTTGGCCTGGTCAAAATTCTCCACCCCACGATTGATCAGCATATTGGCCAAGGTGGCATTCACATTGATGTCCTTGCTCAACTTATCAATCGCGGCTTGAGCCGTTTTAGGCTTTTGTTTCCAGACGTACTCCATAGAATAAAAATAGCAGTTATTCAAAGGCAAAACCCAAGAACTTGGATTTGAACCTATCTTTAAAGCGTGTGTCGAACAAAAAGGTTCGAACAAAAATCAATTCTCCCGACTTTTACGAGCCGACCACCAAAGTCCCAAGGGGAAAATCAAGGCTCTTATCTTCAAGGCGTTCTTTTGGCCAAAGGTAAGCTGAGGGTGCTGGTGGATTTTTTTATACCAATACGCTGCTGCCCATCCATGTCCAAGGACTGCAAGCAATAAAACGGAATAGACGATTAATTCTAGCATCTTACTTTTTTTGAAGACACAATGCGGCCCAATTGTCTTTGGTAGTTTGTATCGTTAAGCTAAGTCCATGGGCCGAAGCTGCCTGCACCAGGTCTTCGATGTCTTCTGAATAAAACCCACTAAGCAGCAAAAGCCCTTGATTAGTGAGCAGAGCCGAATAAATTGCTAGCTCATCCAGCAGCACGTTCTTATTGATGTTGGCCAAAATAAGTTCATAGGGACCCTGCGGCTTCACCTCACGAATGGTACCCAAACCCATACGGGTAGTCACTCCATTCAAATCAAAGTTCTCGTTGCCATTATCCACGCACCAAGAATCTATATCAAAGGCTTCTACCTGCGCTGCCCCGAGCAAATGAGCCATGATCGCCAAGATGCCCGTGCCTGACCCTACATCCAAGACCCGCTTCCCCTGGTGATCAATTTTGCCTTGCATGGAAAGCAACTGAAAGGTGGTGGCATGGTGTCCAGTACCAAAAGACATTTTGGGATTGATCACAATTTCGTAGTGGAAGCCCGGCTTCGGCGCATGGAAGGACGCGCGTACATACACCAACTGATCTACTTCGATGGGATCGTAGTTTTTTTCCCATTCCTCATTCCAATTGACCTTGGGTAGAATCCCCTCCGCCACGGTAAGTGCGGCAGGTTCGCGGTAGGTGGCCATGACTTCGTCAAACAAATCTCTTGCAAACAACTCTTGCGGCACATAGGCCTCCAAGCCGCTGTCTGTTTCCAAAAAGGAATCAAAGCCAACCGCTGCCAGTTCGGCAATGAGGATTTCCCGGTACTCCTCCAGGCAGGTGATGCTTACTTGTATGTAGTCCATGAGTGATTTGTACTGGGGTAAGCGCTCTCATTCAAGGAAGGAAGAGGCTGAAAAAAGCCCCGCATGTGCGGAGCCTTTTATTAAAATGATTTTACAATTTCAATGAAATCACGCGATTTGAGAGAAGCTCCTCCAATCAATCCACCGTCTACATCGGGCTTGCCAAAAAGCTCTTTCGCATTCCCTGGATTGGCAGATCCTCCATATAAAATGGACGTTTGCGCAGCAATCGCCTGCCCATACTTGCTAGCTAGGTGGGCGCGAAGTGCAGCATGCATCTCTTGTGCTTGATCAGCTGAGGCAGTCTTTCCTGTACCGATGGCCCAGATGGGTTCGTAGGCAATCACCACCTTGGAAAATTCTTCCGGACTGAGGTGAAATAGGCTGGCAGTCAGCTGTGCTTTGACAGTCTCTTCATGGGTGCCTGCTTCACGGATCTCCAAAGACTCTCCACAACAAAAGATAGGAGTCAGTCCATGAGCCAAGGCTTGGTTGACCTTGGTAGCTAAAAGGGTATTGTCCTCTTTGAAATATTCTCGGCGCTCGGAATGGCCCAAGATGACATAGGATACGCCGAAGGAAGCGAGAATTTTGGTTGAAACTTCACCAGTGAAGGCTCCACTTTCTTTCTCTGAACAGTTTTGCGCACCTACAGCCACTCCCGGAGTATCTCCCACCAATTTTTTGACTGGATACAGGTGTGGAAAAGGAGGATTCAGAACGACGGTTACTTCTTGGATAGCCTCGTCTTTATAAATTTGCACGATCTCACTGGTGAGCTGCTGTCCTTCTTCGAAGGTGAGGTTCATCTTCCAGTTGCCGGCTACGATTTTCTTTCTCATGAGTGGAATAGGGAAATAAGGTTTGAAAAAACTTGAGCGAAAGGTAATTTGCTTCAAAATTACCAAAAATGTCCACTTGGGGAAGAAATAACGAAGAGCAGTCGCCAAAAAAGAATTGGAGTCTGGAAG
>JACCDL011385208.1_pt1 | contig 16657 bp, 14 predicted proteins | sample 7441931 | NCBI WGS metagenome assembly JACCDL01 (sample SAMN15323437, study PRJNA562643) | freshwater metagenome | isolation source: river surface water | place: USA:Blue River Watershed | collected 2017-08-16 | reverse complement strand
ATTTAGCTTACTAGGCAAATGGATGAATAAGGCGGAATAAAAATGCTAGCCAACTGACTGGAATTTTTACTTATTGTTCAAAATAGCTGATACTGCCACCTATCCAGGTGGCAGTATCGTTATAACTCACGCCAATCATGGCACCCTTACTGATGCGCGTTAAATTATTGGTGGCAATGTATTGTTGAAGAGATTTGTCCCAAAAATAAAATAACCTTATCTCTGCTTTACTTGGACCAGAGGGTGTTTCGATGATTGGTGCATAATGCACTTTCTTTTGTAGGATCCAATTTTCAGGGTCCTTTATGCTTTGAAGTGCTTCCATCGTCAGATCAAGCATGACGCCTTGTCCTCCAAACGAAAAAAGCGGCTTACAGATATAGTCAGTTAAGGGGCAGTTCAGTATGGATTTGTTCTTGTGCCAGTCTTTTAAATAGAAGGCCTCTGGGATAGCAGCATGGCTTAATAGGGGCAACAAATATTTACTGATTCTAAAAAAGTGATGAGGATGATTGACCCATTCGATGTCTTTAGCAATTTGTAGTAAATTATATTGAGCAATCATGTGCTCATTTTGTTGCATGAGTTCGTCGTATACTACCCGATTATAAATACGCTCTACTTTGTATTCAACCCCCTCTTTTTTATAATAAAGTTGATGCCCATTTAAATAAAGTTCAGAGAGGCAAACCAATGGAATAGAAAATAAAGCCTCCGTTAAAAACAAATCAATTTTTGTTTTCTGTTCATAGGGGTTAATTTCTAATATGATGGTATGCTTTTCAGGTGCTCCTAAAAGCATCTCTTTTAAAAACTGAGTATAGGTATCGTTATTGTATCCGTTTAAAAAGGGCGAAAAACCCTCGGGCAATGTATAGGACTTTTCTAAAGCTGTTTTTTGTAATAATTCAAAAGCAAATAAGGAAGGAAAGCCTTGTAGTTCTATTAATTGAGGAACAGGCATTCCATCCTTACCCTCCGCAATAGCAAAATCAATGACCAAGCAATCAGGAAAAGGTTGTTCATTGGGGACATGCAATGCTTTTGGGATGGCCGCTTCTGTAATAGAACGAAAGGAGGGGTCTGTAATAAATGCACAAATAAAATTTCCTGCCGATAGTAGTTGGTCTTTAAAACAAGTTGGAATAAAAACGGGGGTCTCTGCAATTCGAAAAGGAATAGCCTCTGTAAAAGGCGTATTTAAAAAAGTCAAATACTGTTGATAACGCGCTTCCGTAAACTGTGCATTAAATGCAGCTCTTATAGCTGGGATCATGCGAGCAATTTTTGGGTAAGAAAATTAGGTATAAAATGATGGCTAGTATTTTCGATTTTTGTATCATCTTGTAAAGCAAGCATAATTTGATTCCATTTTTCTTCGCTAAAATCTTCGAATACGGTTGTTTTGATGGAGTCAGATTCAAAATAACTTATAAGTCTTTCTTGTGTTGCTTCTGGATGAAATTGAACACCAATCATTGCATCACTAAATGCCACTCCCATCAGTGCACGTTCATATGGAAGTTGGGGCCTTATTTTTTCGAGTGCAATAATTGTTGCACCCATTGCTTTAATTTTTTCATCATTGGGTTCGGTTATTTGATAGAGACGACTCTCCAATGAAAAAAATGGATCTGGTAAACCATTGAAAATGGGATGCGGAACAGTTGGATGTATAGGTAGGATGCCCAATTGTTTTGATTTTCTTAACCACACTTTTCCAATATCAAAATGCCTGCAGGCCAATTGAAAACTATGACAAATTAATAACACTGGTTTTTTTAAATCAAGCATTTGGTCCAGCCATTTACAATAGGATATATCCCAGGGCATTTCATTGGTATCGATAGGCGAACCAGGCCCCCCTGAGGAAATGTACAAATCAAAATGTTCATTAGGTATTGCATCCTGTGCACGTACATCAAAAATTTCAACTTTAACTTGGACACTGTTATTTTTTGACCATTGAGCTACAATTTCCATAATACAATCCATTCCCATATTGGCGCTGCCATTGTACAAGTCTAAAACTGCAATCTTTATTGGAGTGGTCTTGGACATTATAAATAACTAAGATTGGTCTTAGGGCTTAGTTGTAATAATGTTTCATACATCAACTGAATGGTATCCACGATATCTTTTTTATGAATCATTTCTACTGTGGTATGCATATACCTCAATGGGATAGAAATCAATACAGAAGGGCAACCATCATTTGCATAAGCAAAACTGTCCGTATCGGTTCCTGTACTTCTACTTAAGGTTCTAAACTGTACAGGTATTTTTTTATCAGCTGCTGCCTTCTCCACAATGGCTAATAATTTATTATGAATAGCAGGTGCATAAGCCAAAGAAGGTCCTTTACCACATTGGATATCCCCTTCAATCGCTTTATTGATCATTGGGGTATGTGTATCATGTGTTACATCTGTAACAATGGCAATATTTGGTTTTATTCTTCTAGCAATCATTTCGGCACCTCTTAATCCAATTTCTTCTTGTACTGCGTTCACAATGTATAATCCAAAAGGCAACTTCTTTTTATTTTCTGAAAGCATTCTTGCTACTTCGGCAATCATAAATCCTCCGACTCTGTTATCAAAGGCCCTACCAATAATAAAGTCATGTGCTAATTCGTCGAATCCTTCTTCATAGGTCACTACTGCACCAATATGAATACCTAATGCTTCTACTTCTTTTTTAGATCTTGCGCCACAGTCTAATGTTAAATTATCCACTTTAGGTTGTGGTTCTTTTTGTTCTGGGTTGCTTAATCTTGTATGAATGGCAGGCCAACCAAAAACAGCTTTAACGGGTCCTTTTTTTCCGTGAATCCAAACACGCATAGAAGGGGCGATCTGATGGTCTACGCCGCCATTGCGCTTAAGGTAGATCAAACCTTGGTCACTGATATAATTCACAAACCAACTGATCTCATCTGCATGTGCTTCAATTACTACTTTGAAAGGAGCGTCTGGGTTGATCACGCCAACAGCAGTGCCATAGGGGTCAGTAAATGTGGTATCCACATATTGTTTCAAATAGTTTAGCCAAATTTTTTGACCACTAGTTTCAAATCCCACTGGAGAGGGGTTATTGATATATTCTTTCAAAAATGCATAAGAAGTTGGATTGATTAAATCTTTTTTCTTTGAGGTTGCTTTTTGTTTAGCGGAAACGTTTTTTTTACTAGATGCAAGTTTTGCCATAAGAAGGTTTATTTATAACCCTTGCAAGATACTACATTCTGTATTTATTAATACATTTGTAACAAAGGCAAGTAGCATGAAGGGGCAAAGTATCCACATAGAGGCATTAAAGGGATTGGACACATCCAGCTTCTTGAATCATGCTATCGCATTGATGAAGGAACAGGCAGTCCACAACGAAGTCTATAGAGATTGGGTTCATTTAATGCATACCCAATTAAAGGAGGTGAAAAGTCTGGAATCTATTCCATTTTTGCCCATCCACTTTTTTAAAACACATGCCATTTTTAACGGAGCAGTCTGTCCTGATTTTCATTTTGAAAGCAGTGGTACAACACAGGATACGGTGAGTAAACATTATGTCCAAGATCTAACCATCTATGAACAAAGTTTCATGACTTGTTTTCAGCAATTTTATGGTGCACCAAAGGACTATTGCATACTTGGTTTATTACCTAATTATTTGGAAAGACAGCATTCCTCCTTGGTGTATATGACCCATCATTTAATCAAAGCAAGTGGACATGCTTCCAGTGGTTTCTACCTGTATGATTTTGAAGCTTTGAATGCCCAGTTGGCTGTTCTTGAAAAAGCAAAGCAGCAAACAATATTGATTGGTGTGAGTTTTGCTTTGATGGATTTTGTGGATGCATTCCCTCAAAATTTAGCGAATACGATTGTCATTGAAACAGGAGGGATGAAGGGGCGAAAACAAGAGCTGACAAAGCCTGCATTACATACTTATTTATCCAAAGGATTTGGAACGCCAATCATACATTCTGAATATGGGATGACAGAATTATTGAGTCAGGCCTATTCTAAGGGTGCAGGTATTTATCATTGCCCTCCATGGATGAAGGTGTTGGTGGCAGATGAAGCCGACCCTACTTCTATCTCCACTTATGGAAGAGGTATTTTGCATATCATAGATTTAGCAAATGTGCATAGCTGTGCTTTTATTGCTACCGAAGACCTTGGGATGGTCTATCCAGACGGGAGTTTTGAAGTCCTAGGTCGTGTAGACCATAGCGCCCGAAGAGGGTGTAGTTTATTGGTTGTTTAAAATCAATAATTCCAATGGCTTAATAAATAAAAGATTGATATTGTAATTGTATTGACGCTTGTCTGTTTCCTCACGTTGTTTTACAATTAATGCTTCTGTAGATCTTGTTGCGAGCATGAATTTTTGATTGATCCTTAAGAAGTAGTCACTTCTACTTTTATTTTGTGTGATCGTGTCTTTTTGTTGCACACCAATTATTTTATTGATGGTTTTAATACTTATTTGTTCCTGCTTTATCTGAAATTGATAGATTGCTTGTATCAATTCTTTTTCGACTATTGTGAGTGAGCTATAAAAGTTTTTATATAAAATTGATTGAACCTCCTGCGGAATTTTATTTTTCTTTCTCTTTTTTTGAATGAATGAGTAGGTCAATAGTAGTAATCCAACAAGTAGAATATTCCCTATAAATGGCCTGCCTGGCTCTATTTTTTTATAAATTGAAGCAAAAAAGTTATTGGTGTAAATTTTTTGTGGACTTGGATCTACAAAGTCTTTCTCAGTAAGTTGTATGGTTTCATAGGTCAGTTGACCATCTTGTTCAATTCGGATTAAATAAAAAACATCGCCCATTGTAAATTGAAACATATGTTTTGGTTGACCCTTGTATAGTTTAAGCCATTTCTCTCTAAATGCTGCTTGCGTATTCTTGTTTAAACTTCCATATTGATTATTGGCAAAGTTTAACCAATACATCTCTAAGTCCGCATGAAATAGAAGGTAGGGTCCAAAGTTGCTTTTTAAAAATTCACTTTTTGCACTTATTTTTTTTAAATCAGGATTGAGTAAGCCCAGGCTTTTCCAGGTTCTTTCTTTGAAATCAAAAGCCATACAACTATCTACTGTATAAGTAGTTAATGAGTTTGGAAAATCTTGTTGAACTACTGTATGAGAGATATAAAATTTTCCATTTTTTTGATCAACATAAGAAAATAATCCATCATTTTCGCTTAAGTAATTCGGTACTTTCTTATTGGCGTTGTAAATTTCCCATTCGTTGGTTTTTGTGCTAAAAAAAGTGAAGTAATCTTTTATTTTCCAAAAGCCAATGCCCCCATATTGAAATAGGGTGTCTTTGTAAAAAAAGTTCATCCCCCCAAAGTTGACCCCAGAATGATAGGTAGAGTCTAATCGAATAAAAGCAAAATTGCTCTTGCCTTTTTTTTGAACCTGATATAGTGCACCAGAACCTAAAAGCTGCAGATAGATTGCCTTATTCCTCTTTATTAGATTGATGCCATTGGCGATTTTGTAGGGTATCCCAAATCTAAAATTCTCTTTAAAAAAGGTAAGGTTCAAGTTGCTTGTACTGTCTAAGCTAATAAAATCCAATAAAGCCAATTCAGGTTTTGGAATTGGGTTAATAACCATTTCTTTCTGTGCTATCCCTTTCAGTTGGGTAAAAATGATCAGTAGCGCAATGAAAATAAATTTTCTTAACATGAAACAAATCTAAGAAAAATTAATAATAAGAAAATTTATAATGTATAAATATAAAAATATTATATTTCATTAATTTATATAATATTGATTTTCAATATTATAATTCTAAAAATTAATTTTCACTACTTAGTTTATAAATAAGTTGGAACTAGAATTGATTCTAATGCATATTTACACGCTTACAAAATATAAATTAAAGAAATATTAAATATATTATCCTTTGGGGGAAGGATAATTGGGGTAGTCAGGATTCGTCTTGGTTGCCCCAACTTTTTTTACAAGGAGTACCCCAATGATGACTAAGATAGTCCCGAGCACCTGTTCGACACTAAATGGCTCTCCTAATATCCATCTTGCCTGAATTAAGGTAGAAACTGGTCCAATACTTGTTATGATCGCTAGATCATTGCTTCCTATCCTTTTCATCCCTCCACTGATCAAAAAGGATGGAATCACAGTGGCAATTAATGCCAAGGCAATTACATAGATTAAACTGCTGGAGTGCAAAATGGGAAGGCTTGCTATTTGGTTCACAGCTGCCCCATGCTCAACTAGATAATGTATAAATATGCCCAAGCTTGCAGCAAGCATCGAAAGGCTCGTGAATTGAGGGGCGCCAATTTTTGGGATGATTTTGCCTGAACCTACTAAGTAAAAGGCATAGGTAATAGCGCAAAGTAAAATCATCCAAGTCCCAAATAGGAAGGATTGACTGTCTGGTATTTGATTAAATTCTCCCCAATAAGCAAGTCCAATACCAATATAAGTAATAAAGATGGCGATCCATTGTTTTGTAGTGATGGCCACTTTAAAAATTAGTAAGTTGATTAAGACCGCTAAAGTGGGGTAGAGGAATAAAATAATTCTTTCAATGCTAGCAGATACATATTGAAGCCCAATAAAATCAAACAAGCTACTCATATAATAACCCAGGATACCCACCAGACAAGCGTAGAGATAGGTAGATTGACTTGCCTTTTTTACTTGTTGATGTTTAAAATAATACCACATGGATAGCGCATAGAATGGAAGGGAGAACAACATGCGCAACATCAATAAGCCACTTGCATCAATCGTTGTGTTCCTAAAACAAAGTTTGATCCAAATGGCTTTGGTTGAAAATAGAATAGTGCCCAAGATAGCCCAAGCAAAACCTTGATTGTATATTTTAGTCCTTTTTATACGGCAACATTAAAATCTCTTAATGCATCATTCAAGCTGGTCTTTAAATCGGTACTTGGTTTTCTTTGACCAATAATTAAAGCACAACTTACTTGATAAGCACCCGCTGGAAATTCTTTGGTATAAGAACCAGGGATCACCACACTTCTTGCTGGTACACGACCTTTATATTCAACAGGTGTAGGGCCACTTACATCAATGATTTTAGTACTCTTGGTTAAAACCACATTTGCACCAAGTACCACTTCTTTTTCTAAATGCACGCCTTCTACAACGATACATCTACTTCCAATAAAACAACCATCTTCTACAATCACAGGACTTGCTTGTAAAGGTTCTAAAACACCACCAATACCCACACCGCCACTTAAATGCACGCCTTTACCAATTTGCGCACAGCTTCCGACTGTTGCCCAAGTATCTACCATTGTGCCTTCATCTACAAAAGCACCAATGTTGACATAACTAGGCATCAAAACCACGTTCTTAGCTAAGTAAGCACCATACCTTGCGATAGCATGAGGTACAGCACGCACACCTAATTCAGCATAACCAGACTTCAATAACATTTTATCGTGAAATTCAAAAGGTGCGATTTCCCAAGTTTGCATTGGTTGAATAGCGAAATACATTAAAATCGCTTGCTTTACCCATTCGTTCACGACCCATTCTGTGCCATTAGGTGCAGCAACTCTTAATCGGCCTTTATCTACTTCCTCAATCACTTCACGAACGGCATTGCTATAGGTTGCTTCTTTTAATAAAGCACGGTCGTTCCATGCTGCTTCAATTTTAGTCCTCAAGTCCATTTTATTCGATTTTGGCAAAAATACAAGTTGATGAAGATACTTTTCAGCTTTGTTTTACACATTCAATCTACCTGCTTTAAACCTTAATCATTAATTTGCAGTATGTTTTTATTGGAAGAAGATATTGCTTTTGCTCTGGAAGCCCTTCAAAAGGGTGAGATCATCTTATATCCGACGGATACCGTTTGGGGCATTGGATGTGATGCCACGAATAAAGAGGCGGTTGCAAAAGTATATGCACTCAAAAAAAGAACAGATACAAAAGCCATGATCGTGTTGGTACCTGAGGAGCGTTGGATTTTGGATTATGTAACAGAGCCAGCACCTAAAGTGGTTGATTATGTAAAAGGTATCACCAAACCTACCACGGTGATTTATGAAAAGGCAAAAAATTTGGCTACTAATTTAGTGGCTGAAGATGGCTCGATTGCGATACGCATTTGTAAAGCCAATTTTGCATTTCAGTTAATGAAAGCTTTTGGGAAACCAATAGTGAGTACTTCTGCAAATATTTCGGGACTTCCAACACCATTGTGTTTTAAGGATATTGATTTAGACATCATTAACGGCGTTTCCTATGTCGTTAAAAGCCATCAAGAAGAAACCACTTTAAAGCAACCCTCTTCCATTGTGCAGTGGGTAGCGGACCAACTCATTGTAATTAGACCTTAAATGAATCTAAAGTATCAAAAGATATTAGTCATACAGACCGCTTTTATTGGAGATGTTGTTTTGGCAACTGCTTTGATTGAATCCTTGCATCAAGCAAATCCTGCTGCAAGCATTACGGTCTTGGTTAGAAAAGGAAATGAAGCTTTGTTTAAAGCGCACCCTTATTTGCATCAAGTATTGGTTTGGGATAAACAACAAAATAAATACGGAAACTGGTTACAAATACTCTTAGCCATTCGAAAAAATAATTTTGATGCAGTGGTGAATGTACAGCGTTATGCAGCGACAGGTTTGTGGACTGCATTATCAGGGGCAACGCATAAAATTTGTTTTGATAAAAATCCTTTTGCCTTTTTATGTACCCATGTCATTCCACATCAATCTGTTGGGAATGGCTTGCATGAAATTGAAAGAAATCATGCGCTACTGGCCCCATTGGGCAATTTGCCTACTTCGAAACCTGCTTTGTATCCAGCTGAAGCCGATGTTAAAGCAGTTATAGCCTATCAAACAGCACCTTATATATGTATGGCACCTGCTTCTGTTTGGTTTACCAAACAATTTCCAATACACCAGTGGGTGAAGGTGTTGAATTCAATTCCATTTGAAGGGCCCATCTATTTATTAGGTGGTCCAGGGGATAAAGTATTAAATGATCAAATTATAAAATCAGTACAAAAACAGAATTTGATCAATATGGCTGGCAGGTTGTCTTTTTTAGCATCAGCTGCTTTGCAAAAAGGAGCGCTACTCAATTATGTAAATGATTCTGCACCTATGCATTTTGCTTCTGCTGTAAATGCACCAGTAGCTGCCATCTATTGTTCTACTATCCCAGCTTTTGGGTATGGACCATTGTCTACCCAGTCCTATATTATTGAAACAAATAAAGCATTATCCTGTAGACCATGTGGGTTACATGGTAAAAAACAATGCCCATTGAAGCACTTTAATTGTGCCGAAACCATTGAACTAGAACAAATCTATCAACCGCTCCTACAAGTGCTACAAGATTAGTACTTTTGCATCGATGTCAATTGAACTTTCAGATCAAGAAAAAGCACTTTTAAAGACGGCTGGTGCTTCAGCTGCTCAATTAGGGACACCTGCTTATGCAGTGGGTGGTTTTGTGCGTGATAAAATTTTAGGCAGAAACACCAAAGACATAGACATTGTTTGTATTGGAGATGGCTTGGCACTTGCCACTAATTTTGCAAATCAATTTAAACCCACGCCTACGGTGGCACTTTTCAAAACTTATGGCACAGCGCAGGTTAAATTGACTGAAATAGAAATTGAATTCGTTGGTGCAAGAAAAGAATCCTATGTAAGAGAAAGTCGAAATCCAATTGTTGTTCCAGGTACTTTAATTGATGATCAAAACAGAAGAGATTTTACCATCAATGCGATGGCGATAGACTTGAGTGTGACCAACTTTGGAAACTTATTGGATCCATTCAATGGGCTTGCCGATTTAGCGGCTAAGATTATTAAAACTCCTTTAGCGCCTGAACAAACTTTTGACGATGATCCTTTGAGGATGATGCGTGCTATTCGTTTTGCAACACAGCTTGATTTTGTGATTGAAGCAAATACTTTTAAGGCGATTCAGCAAATGGCGGATCGAATAAAAATTGTTTCTCAAGAAAGAGTGACAGATGAATTGCAAAAGATCATGAAAAGCAAGCAGCCTTCTAAAGGTTGGTATTTATTAAAGGAAGCTGGTTTATTAGCACATATATTTCCTGTTTTGTTAAAATTGGAAGGGGCGGAGACCCTGGATGGTATTGGACATAAAGACAACTTTTCGCATACTTTACAAGTACTAGATAATATTGCAGAAAATACAGAAGATGTTTGGTTAAGATGGGCTGCATTATTGCACGACATTGCTAAACCAAATACAAAAAGATTTGAACCTGGCTTTGGGTGGACTTTTCATGGGCACGAAGTAGTTGGAGCAAGAATGGTCCCTAAACTTTTTACCCAGTTAAAACTGCCTTTGAATGAACACATGAAAATGGTTCAAAAATTAGTAGCACTTCACTTACGTCCTATCTCTTTAACCAAAGAAAATGTAACAGACAGTGCAATCAGAAGATTGCTTTTTGATGCGGGAGAAGACATTGAAGGTTTGATGTTGTTATGTGCTGCAGATATTACCAGTAAAAACAAAGTAAAAGTAAAAAGATTTTTACAGGGCTTTGAGATGGTGAAAGCTAGGATCATCGAAGTGGAGGAAAAGGATCAAATGCGCAACTGGCAGCCGCCAATTACAGGAGAGATGATTATGCAAATTTTTAATATCAGCCCTTCCAAACAAGTAGGGGTGATTAAAGACGCTATTAGGGAGGCTATTTTAGATGGTATTATCCCCAATAACTACGAAGCTGCTTATTCATTTATGATAGAAGAAGCAGCCAAAATAGGCTTGCATCCAGTTGGATAAAAAATGCCTAAAATCAGGCTAATAAATACTAATTTAGCGTTTCAAAATCACCATAATGGCCATTTTAAAATTTAGAATTTCTTGGGAAGAAGACGATGCGATTTATAGAGATGTATTGGTGAAGCATACACAACATTTTATTGATTTACATCAAATTATTTTAAAGTCCTTCGAGTTTGATGAAAAGCACGATGCTACTTTTTTTAGAAGTAACGAAAAATGGCAACGCGGTAGAGAAATTAGCAAAGCGGTGTATGAAAAAAATTATGTAGTACCTCCTTTAATGATGGATGAAGTGGTGATAGGTTCAGAAATTATAGATACCAATCAGCAATTTGTGTATGTATATGATTTTGCTAAATCATGGACATTTTTAATTCAATTGATTCAAGTGATTAAAAATGCAGACGCGGATATGGAACTGACTTATCCTATGGTTTCAAGAATAGAAGGGGTTGGTCCAATGCAATATGGCACTAAAGGGTTACTTGGGCCTAACTTCACGGATATAGAAGAGAAGTATGATCTAACTGAAGCACAGGATGGCTTTGGTGAAGAAGGAGAAGATGGACTTGCATCTGATGAAGATGCAGAAAACGATGAAGATCAAGATACTTCTGACGGGGATGAAGGTGGTATGTTTGATGATAGTTCAGAAGCGTATTAATCATTAATTTATTTAGATTGACTCCCACTGTATATATTATTGTAGGTCCTACAGCAGTTGGTAAAACAAAGTATGCAATTGATTTAGCAAAAAAGTTAAATACTGAAATCATTTCTGCAGACGCTAGACAATGTTATCAAGAATTAAATATTGGCGTAGCAAGGCCTTCTATGGAGGAGTTGACATCTGTGCCACACCATTTTATTGCGAGTCATTCCATAGAGGATACGGTGAATGCAGGCGTTTTTGAAACCTATGCGTTAGCAAAGACCGAAAGTCTTTTAGCACAATTTGGTTCAGTAGTGATGGTGGGCGGCACTGGCTTATATATTAAGGCATTTGCAGAAGGCATAGATAGCATTCCTGCAATTGATCCAGCTATTCGTGCTCAAATTCAAAACGATGTTTTTAATAAGGGAATAGATTGGCTGCAAGGACAAGTGAAAAGCTTAGATCCAAAATATTGGGCAGCAGCAGACCTAGGGGAACAACAAAATACCCAAAGATTATCAAGGGCTTTAGAAGTCATTTTAGGCACAGGGCAGTCTATTCTTGAATTCCAACAGCAACAAAAACAAGATCGACCTTTTGCCATTGAAAAAATTGGACTTGACATGCCTAGGGCGCAACTGTATGACCGAATTAATCAAAGGGTGGTTCAAATGGCAGGAATGGGCTTAGAGGAAGAGGTAAGATCCTTATTGCCCAAGTTTCATTTAAATGCCTTACAAACCGTAGGTTATCAAGAGTGGGTCCCTTATTTTAAAGGGGAACAGTCCAAGGAAGCAGTCATCCAAGCCATTCAACAAAATACAAGACATTATGCCAAAAGGCAGATGACCTGGTTTAAGAAAGATTCCAGTATTCAATGGATTTCTTCTTAATTTTAAACTCATAACTTTTAAATACTATACCTATGCGTATCCAATTCGGCATGGCTATCTGCGGGATGCTTTTTTTACAAGCAGCAACTGCACAACAAGCTATTCAATTTGAAAAATATACTTTACCCAATGGTTTGAAAGTGATTTTACACGAAGATCATTCTGCTCCAGTAGTGGCAGTAACGACCTTATACCATGTAGGGTCTAAAAACGAAGACACTGCAAGAACAGGTTTTGCCCATTTCTTTGAGCATTTATTATTTGAAGGATCAGAAAATATCAAAAGAGGAGAATTTGACAAATACATCACCAATGCGGGTGGTGCTTTAAATGCAAACACTTCTCAGGATCGAACTTTTTATTACGAGTTATTACCTTCTAATCAAGTTGAATTGGGTTTATGGTTAGAGAGTGAGCGTATGATGCATGCAAAAATTGAACAAATTGGTGTGAACACGCAACGTGAAGTGGTGAAGGAAGAAAAGCGTCAGCGCGTAGATAACCGTCCTTACGGTTCGTTTTTAGAACAAATGTTAAAGCGTGCTTATAAAGTACATCCATATCAATGGTCGCCAATTGGTAGCATGGACCATTTGAATGCGGCTAAATTAGAAGAGTTCATCAATTTTTATAAAACATTTTATGTACCCAACAATTGTGTTTTATCTATTGCAGGTGATTTTAATAAAGCCGAATTAAAAGCAAAAATTGAAGCTTATTTTGGACCTATTGCAATGGGCACTAAGCCAATTCCAAGACCAACCATTAAAGAACCAGCATTGGGTGGTGAAGTAAGAGATGTGGTCTATGATAATATCCAATTACCAGGGGTGTTTCAAGCGTATAGAGCGCCTAAGCAAGGTGGGGATGAATATTATGCATTCAATGTATTGTCAACTATTTTATCTGGTGGGGAATCTTCTAGAATGAATAAAGCCTTGGTAGATAAGAAACAACAAGCTGCTGCGGCACAATCAGTCCCTTATTTTAATGAAGATGATGGATTGTTCATTGCCTTGGCGATTGCTAATGTAGGTGTGAAAATAGAAGCGTTAGAGCAAAGCATGGATACGGTGATCAATCAATTAAAAACGGAACTGGTAGAAGAAAGAGAATTCCAAAAAGTGAAGAATCAAATTACCACACAGTTAGTTACGGGGAATGCTACCATGGCAGGTATCGCGGAAAGCTTAGCAAACAATGAAGTCTATTTTGGAGATGCGAACTTAATCAATACAGAATTAGAAAAATACAATAAAGTAACAAGACAAGATGTATTGAATGTGGCTAAAAAGTATTTGAATAAAGACAATAGAGTTGTTTTGTATTATTTACCTAAAGAAAAACCAACTACTAAGTAAGACAGTTTATTCAATGTTTTAAAAATTAATTTTATGAAAAAAATAGTATACGCTTTTATATTCCTTCTACCATTGGTTTCAATGGCGCAAAATGTGGATCGTTCCAAAGCACCTTTGCCTGGGAAAGCCCCAGTGATTCAAGTGGGTGATCCCGTTAAATTTACTTTAGCAAATGGCTTGCAAGTATATGTGGTAAAAAATACAAAATTACCCAAAGTAAGTGCGACACTTGCTTTTGACTATGATGGCTTTTCAGAAGGTGAAAAAGCAGGTGTAGCTGAAATGGCGGGCCAGTTAATTAAAAGAGGCACAGCGACAAAATCGAAAGCAGCATTAGACGAAGCGGTTGAGTTTTTAGGCGGTAGTTTGTCTACCTCTGCGCAAACTGTCTTCATTAGCGCTTTAAAATCAAATTTCCCTTCTTTAATGAATTTAATGGCGGAAGTAGTTTTACAACCTGCTTTAGCTGCGGATGAAATGGAAAAAATTCGTACTCAAGTGCTTTCTGGTATTGAGTCTAATAAAGATGATGCAGATGCGATCGCTGGCAATGTGGTTAAGAAGTTGGTTTATGGTGGCAATCATCCTTATGGTGAAATTATGACAACCAAGTCGGTGAATAAAGTAACATTGAATGATATTAAAACATTTGTAGCCACCCATTGGAAACCTAATATTGCTTATTTAGTTTTTGTGGGTGACATTGAACCAGCTGCTGCAAAAGCATTGGCTGAAAAGAGTTTTGGTGCTTGGAAAAAAGGGACAATTTCTAAACAAGATTTCCCTAAACCAACTCAGCCAGCACAAACCTATGTAGCCATTGTAGATAGACCTTCAAGTGTTCAAAGTGTGGTAACCATAGCCTCTGCAGTAGACCTATATCCTGGATCTGCAAATGATATTGCGGGTGCTGTGATGAATAATATTTTAGGGGGTGGATTTTCTGGTCGTTTATTTGCCAATTTGCGTGAAAAACATGCATTTACCTATGGCGCTTATTCTTCTTTAAATTCAAGTCGTCAAATAGGATTTTTTCAAGCTGATGCTTCTGTAAGAAATGATAAAACAGATAGTTCAGTGCAAGAATTATTGCGTGAAATTAATATTTTAAGAAACGAACTAGTAGGAGCTGATGAATTAAATAGAATGAAGAACTACTTGTCTGGAGGATTTGCAAGGTCATTGGAAAATCCTGCGACTATTGCCAATTTTGCATTGAATATTGCACGTAATAAAATGCCTGCAGATTACTATCAAAAGTATTTAACGAATTTAGCGGCAGTAGATGCTGCTAAAGTAAAAGAAGTAGCTCAATTATTCTTGAAGCCGAATCAAATGCATATTGTGATTGTAGGTAATGCAAAACAAATTGCGAAAGGTTTAGATAAGTATGGCCCAGTAAAGTACTTTGATATGGAGGGTAATGAAATAGCTGCACCAGTGGAAGCCAAAGCTGATGCTTCTTTAACACCAACTGTTTTAATGGACAAAGTAATTACAGCATTAGGCGGTGAAGCTGCCTTGAATAGTATTAAGGATATCCAATACAAAGGTAAAGCTGCTTTAATGGGTCGTGAAATTGAAATGAGTCAAACAAAAGTATTACCAGGCAATGCAATTGTAACGATGTCAATGGGCGGCATGGTGGTTTCTAAGCAAGCTGTTGTCAATGGTAAATATACTGTGGCACAACAAGGTATGGAAGCGCCAATGACAGAAGAATTAAAAGAGAGCTTAAATGAAACTGCTGCTTTGCATCCTGAAGTTTTGTTTATTAAGAATGGGTATAAATTAAAAATTGCAGGCGCAGATAAAATTGAAGGAGCGGAGGTGATTGATGTAGAAGTCACTTCTCCTGCTGGCAAAGTATCACATCGTTATTATGACAGTAAAACTTTCTTACTTGCTAAAGTAGCCACTACACAGGAAGTGCCAGGTAGAGGGTCTGTAACACAACAACAATTCTTTAAGGAGTATAAGTCAATTGGCGGTGTTCAAATTGCCAATGAGGAAATCTTAGATTTAGGCCAGTTTAAATTAAATGTAAAGTATTCCGATATCAAAGTAAATCAAGGCTTGAAAGCAGATGATTTAAAATAATATAGGTCACTTAAATAAAAAAGAGCCATCCGTAAGGGTGGCTCTTTTTTTATGCGGTCGATGCTGGTAAGATTAGAACCTTATACCGTATCCAATATTAAATAGGATAGCATTGCTATTTTGTACAGCGACAGGACTAGGTTTGTCTAACAAACGGTAAGGAACCACGGCATCCTTATTGTTAGCAGCGCTGATGGTGAAATCAACAAAATATTTATTGGTTCTGTATCCAATACCACCAGACAAAATAAAACGAGAAGGTGTTACTACTGTTTTACCATTTTCGTCTGCAAACTCATTTTTATAAGGGCTTCCATAATAAGCTGTACCTGCTCTAGCCATCCAGTTACCAGTTAACTTAATTTCTGATCCAAGTTTAAAATTAAAGTTGTTTTTATAAGTGGCTTTTGTAGTTGCGTTTAAGGCATCATAATAATCAGCAGATGCTTGGTCAAAATCATTGGCATAAAAACGAGTACCTGCATAATTGACCCATTCAATATCCGCACTAATAAAACCTAAAGGTTGAGTTGGCTTCCCAGGACTAGCAAAAAAGTAACTACCACTAAATGTGGCTTTTGTAGGTGTCATCACAGTGTATTCTCTCACGCCTGCATTGCCATTGTTTAATTCACCAGAGCTTGCTGAAAGTGTACCAGCATAATCTTCTGTATTGGTCGTGATATCGGCAGCTAATTTATCTCTAAAGCTAATTAACTGTGGGGTATGTAAGGCAACACCAAATCGTAAAAAAGATTCAGGTTTGTAAATCATACCAAATTTGGCACCAATACCCCAGCCTTTAGAACTAAAGTCTT
>JACCDL011270893.1_pt1 | contig 16667 bp, 14 predicted proteins | sample 7441931 | NCBI WGS metagenome assembly JACCDL01 (sample SAMN15323437, study PRJNA562643) | freshwater metagenome | isolation source: river surface water | place: USA:Blue River Watershed | collected 2017-08-16 | reverse complement strand
GACACTGATTGATTGCTGAGTTAATTTATTCTTTAACGAATGTATTCTTCAATGAATTTATGCCACACCTAATGTCGACGGATAGCGGAGTCAAGTCATGCTGAAAAAATTATGGGCGTTGAGCTTTTTGCTCCTTGCTAGCAGTGTTCATGCGGGGCTCAACATACAGCACTGGACTTTAGAGAATGGCGCCCGCGTGTATTTTGTGGAAAGTCACGCTATTCCTGTGTTTGATGTCAGTGTCGATTTTGATGCGGGTGCTCGACGAGATCCTTCGGCAAAAGCAGGTATTGCGGCGTTAACAAACGGTATGCTCGCACGAGGTATTCGTGCAGCGACTCTGCCTGATGGCACGATGGAATCGGGTATGACGGAATCGGAGATTTCGGATGCGCTCGCCGACGTTGCAGCCCAGCGTGGGGGTGGTCCGGGCACGGATCGCGCTGGCATGTCGATTCGAACGCTGTCGTCAAGCTCCGAGCGCGATCAATCCATACGTGTGCTAGCGCGTTTGCTTGCTCATCCTAGTATTCCTGATGAATTTTTTCGTCGCGATAAAGCACGAACTATTTCGTCGCTTAAAGAGGGATTGACTAAGCCCGAATCGATTGCCGACAAAGCATTCTGGCGCTTGGCCTACAACGGCCATCCGTATGGCAATGAAACTACTGTAGATAGTATTGAGGCTATTACACGTGATGATTTGCTTCAGTTTCATCAAATGCACTACGTGGCGAATCGTGCCGTGATTGCGATGATTGGCGATGTCACGCGCGAACAAGCGAATGCGATAGCTATCGAATTGACGCGTCGCTTACCACAAGGTAGTCCGTTACCAGAGCTTCCTGCAGTTCCGTCGTCTACGGCCATCGAACAGCGGGTTCCTCATCCTGCGTCCCAATCGCATCTATTGCTAGGTATGCCCGCATTAGCGCGTGGCGATAACGATTTTTTTGCGCTCACCGTGGGTAATTACATTTTGGGTGGTGGTGGATTTGTGTCGCGCATTTATCGTCAAGTGCGTGAGCAACGAGGATTAGCTTATAGCTCCTACAGCTATTTCAATCCTATGACTCAGACCGGTCCGTATATCGCGGGTTTGCAGACGCGCAAAGATCAAACCGATGAAGCGTTAAAGGTTCTTAGAGAAACCATAGCCACTTTTTTGCGTGATGGTCCTACCGAAGCGGAGTTGAAAGCAGCCAAGGATAATCTCATTGGTGGCTTTGCTTTGCGTATCGATAACAATCGCAAGATCTTAGACAATCTTTCTATGATTGGTTATCACCAGTTACCACTTGATTATTTAGATACGTGGACGGCGCAAGTAAGTCGTGTAACCGTTGCTGATATTCGTAGTGCGTTTGCACGTAAATTATCGATAGATCGCATGGTTACCGTGGTCGTTGGTGCAGAGGCTAAGTGACTCGAAAAGCGACCTTGCCACGACAGGTCCGCATTATTGCGGGCCACTGGAAACGTACTCCATTGCCCGTAATTGATGCGCCCGGTTTGCGTCCAACACCCGATCGTGTTCGTGAAACTGTCTTCAACTGGCTAGAACATTTGCAGCAACGGCAGTGGCAAAACCGGCGCTGCCTCGATTTGTTTGCGGGCACTGGTGCACTGGGTTTTGAGGCAGCCAGTCGTGGCGCAGCGAAAGTCGTGATGGTGGAATCGAGTGTCGCTGCTTGCAGGGCTTTGCAGGCCACGAAAGAAAAATTGGGCGCAGATCAGGTCGATATTTATCAAAGTGATGCGGCTTCCCGTATTGCCTCGCTAAACACCGAGTTTGATGTGGTTTTTCTCGACCCCCCTTACGACGATGACTCATTGCCAGGGCTTTTACCGGCATGTGAGCGATTACTGACTGCTGGTGGATTAGTCTATATAGAATCAGATCAGCCCTTTGCGACCAGCCCACTACCCGACTGGCTGTCTGGCTGGCAGCTGGTGCGCTCTGACAAGGCGGGTGCCGTTCATTTCGCCTTGATCAGCAAAGAATAAGAAGGCGGGTGCCGTCCACTTCGCCTTGATTAGCAAGGAATACGTTCTCGCTGTGAGTACCTAAGAGCACGTAAGGGCCAGAGCGATGTCCTTGTTATGGCTTTTATACCCGGTGTAAAAGCCCAGTGATTTTGGGGGTGCTTGCGCCTAATTAGGGCATAATTCGCGTTCTTTTTAATCTAGCGACAACGCTTGTTGCTAGGCGCAAGACGGAGAAATACGATGGTCGCAGCGGTATACCCGGGAACCTTTGATCCACTGACTCGCGGTCATGAAGACTTGGTGCGACGCGCATCGGGTTTGTTCGATCGCTTGGTGGTGGGCGTTGCCGACAGTAAGGCTAAGCACCCATTTTTTTCATTGGAAGAGCGGCTCGACATCGCCCGTGAAGTATTGGGGCATTATCCGAATGTGGTGGTAGAAGGTTTTTCAGGCCTACTGAAAGATTTTGTTCGCCGTCATGATGCTCGCGTGATCGTGCGTGGCTTGCGCGCTGTGTCAGACTTCGAATATGAATTTCAGATGGCTGGCATGAATCGCTATCTGTTGCCGGATGTTGAAACGCTTTTTCTCACACCGTCCGATCAGTACCAGTTTATATCTGGCACGATTGTGAGAGAGATTGCCTTGTTAGGCGGCGATGTATCGAAATTTGTATTCCCCTCAGTTGAAAAATGGCTACAGCAAAAATTAGCCGATCGCCCAACGTAATTCGGAGCTTTATTTTATGGCGCTGATGATCACAGACGAATGCATCAACTGTGATGTTTGTGAGCCGGAATGCCCGAATGAGGCGATCTTTATGGGGCCCCTGATTTATCAGATTAACCCCGATAAATGCACCGAGTGTGTCGGTCATTTCGATGAGCCGCAATGCCAGCAAGTGTGTCCAGTCGCCTGCATTCCTGTAGACCCTCAAAAGCAAGAAACTCGCACTCAATTACTCATCAAGTACGAAGCTTTGCAGTCAGCAGCGAGAACCTAATCAAACGTTGAACAAGAAGTTCAACACATCCCCATCTTTGACCACGTATTCCTTGCCTTCGGCGCGCATCTTGCCGGCTTCTTTGGCGCCTTGTTCACCTTTGTGGCTAATGAAATCATCAAATGCGATGGTCTGTGCGCGAATGAACCCTCGCTCAAAGTCGGTATGAATCACGCCTGCTGCCTGAGGCGCGGTGTCGCCCTTGTGGATGGTCCAAGCGCGTACTTCTTTGACGCCGGCGGTGAAGTAGGTCTGCAAGCCGAGGAGATCGAAGGCGGCGCGGATAAGTCGATTTAATCCCGGCTCATCCATGCCCATGTCAGTCAAAAAATCTAGCTTATCGCTGTCATCCATATCGGCGATTTCCGATTCTATCGATGCACAAATAGCGACGATAGGTGCGTGCTGAGATTTTGCGTACTCACTCAGTTGATCTAACAAAGGATTATTAGTAAATCCCGAGTCCGATACATTTGCCACGTACATCGCAGGCTTAGATGTAATCAAACAGAGCGGCTTTAACATCGCCACCTGTTCTTTATCTAGATTCATCGCGCGAACGGGCTTGGCATCATTCAGTTGTACCAGCACACGTTCGAGTAAAGCAACGAGTGCGGCGGCGTCTTTGTCGCCTGAGCGCGCTTTTTTTGTTTCGCGTTGTATAGTTTTTTCTACTGTCGTGAGATCGGCCAGTGCGAGTTCAGTTTGAATCACGGCGATGTCATCCAGTGGGCTGACTTTACCTGCAACGTGAATCACGTTGGGATCTTCAAAGCAGCGCACAACATTCACAATCGCATCGGTTTCGCGTATGTGTGCAAGGAATTGATTTCCTAGTCCTTCGCCTTTTGAAGCTCCAGCGACCAAACCAGCAATATCAACAAACTCAACAGCGGCCGGGAGTATGCGTTCGGGTTTGACGATGGTGGCTAGTTGCGCCAGCCTAGGGTCGGGTACTTCAACGATGCCTACATTCGGCTCGATGGTACAGAAGGGATAATTTTCAGCGGGTATACCGGCTTTGGTAAGTGCATTGAAAAGCGTTGATTTACCAACGTTAGGCAGGCCGACGATGCCGCATTTGAGGCTCATGAGATTCCTTGAGTGCGCAATAAATAAAGAACCGAGATTATAGCTCCCGGCGTGCAACTCAATCGAGCTAGAGGTATGCGACGGCTTAGTTCTGGGTGGTGTGAGACTTCTGTGCGCAGGGTTTAGCCGCCCGCTGAAATATCATGATGAGCATTGTCATCAAGGGTGCCTACGGTTTTTACTTCGGGTGCATTGGCGCTTTTGGTTCGGAACCAAACATCGGCCATAGTCCCACTACTGCCATCCGCACTGGTGTAGCTGCTGACTAAACCAATCTTGTTGCCATTTTCGGTGGCGGTGGATGATTTCGCTCCGAGCTTCAGTGAAACGATGCCCGCGCTATCTAAGGACACTAATTCACCGGTATCTGTATGACCATCGCTATCACGATCGATCCAAATTTTTAAATCCTTCCAGCTAGCGTCTTTTACGTTGATGACGCCATCGCGATTACTATCCTGCATGGAGAGTGCGGCGAAACCATCGGTAGCTGATTTTCCATTTGGCAGTTTGGTGCTATCACCAAACAACTCGGAACCATTGTTGATGAGTCCATCACCATTGATATCACGTGCGAGCAAACCATCATTAGCATTCACCCATCCCGTCTTCAGTAACGATCCGGATGATTTCATATCAAAGCGCACGCCGTTGTCGACGGAAACGCTAAATTTTTCATCGTTATTAAGATCGATTACTAGGGGGCTTAGATAGAGGTTGGCAGCTTTGCTGCCAAGAGCGAGCACCTGTTCATCGCTTAGTGCATCAGCTTGCTCCATTTTTAGCTGTGCTACTTGGCCACTACTTAAACTCGCGATTTGAGTAACGGACATGTTCGCAAGTGCAGAGGTGCTCAGTGAGCGTATAAGTGGCGCACCAAGATTAGCAATTTGTGATGTAGTTAATGCCGCTGCTTGCGTTGGTGAGAGTGCCGCAATCTGATCAGCTGACATGGAGCGAATGTCGGTGGCATCAATTGCTTGGACTTGTGCGGTACCGAGTGCAGCTACTTGTGCTGTCGTGAACGCACTTATTTGTGCCGCAGAAAATTTTGTAATCGTCGATTTATCTACGCTGCTGATCGCATCTGGATCAATCGACGCAACTTGTTTCAGGCTAAGTAAGCCAAGTTTTCTGGCGTAAGCAAGGGCATCAAGTTGTTGATAGTTGATCACGCCCATTTGGTCGGCGTTAAAAACCTTGAGTTGATTTTTTGTCAGCAAGGAAACCGCGTCAGCAGACCAATTTTGCAAATCATCTTTGGGTATAGCAGCCAATTGTTTCGCGGTTAATGCTTGAACTTGTGATTGGTTCATCGCGCCAAGTTTTTCCGAGCCTAAGCCTGCGATCTGACTTTCGGTTAAGCCAGGTATAGAGGTGGCTCGGATACCCTTAATTTGGCTCGTTGAAAAAGTGTCCAGCTGATCATTTGACATCCAAGCGAGTTGCGGTGCGCTAAAGGATGACATTTGCGCAGGTAACATCGCGGCTATTTGTTCTTTGGTTAGCTGAGTTAACTGAACTCCGGTGAGATTGGCCAGTTGTTGCATGCCCATGCCGCTGATACTGTCGGTTGATATGCTAGCGATATCAATCGGGTCCATCGCTTGTATCTGCGCTTTGTTCAACTTTGAGAGTTGGGCTCCGGTCATCCCGCCGACCTGTTCTGCACTCAGGCTGCCAATGCGAGCGGCAGATAAGCCTGCGATTGCAGCGGCTTTGATCGCTGCAATTTTGCTGGCGCTCATGCCGCCTAATTGATCGGCCGTCAATCCTGAAATTTGCACTTGGTTCATGGCGCCGATTTGATCACCAGATAAGTTGGTGACATCCAGACCCATGGCTTGAATTTGAGCTGCGCTGAGTTTCGGTATTTGTGAGGTCGTTAATCCACCTAATTGCGTCGCATCTAACTGTGCAATTGCAGCAGTAGTGAGTCCCGATAAACTGGTGGCACGTATACCGCCAATTTGATCTGCCGATAGTTTTTCTAACTGTGGTGCTGAGAGTAATTTAATCTGTGCGGGTGTCCAGCCTTGCATTCCGGCGGCAGAAATTTTTTGTAGTGCGTCAGCGGATAAGTTTTGTATCTGCGTCGGATTCATCGAGCCAATCTGCGTGGCTCCCATTTTGTCTATCGCTATTTTTTCTAGTTTTTCTTGCGTCAAACTAGCGATTTGCCGACCAGCTAATGATGCTACTTGCGTTTCCGACAGTTGCGCTAGTTGGTCGCCGCTTAGTGCGCCAAAACCTGCAGCGGTCAGATTGGCGATTTTGCTACCTATTCCTTGTAATGCACTCTCCGATAGGGCTGCTACTTGCTGAGTGCTGAGTGCTTGTACTTGAGGTGCGCTGAATGACGCCGTCAAGCTCTGATCATCCAGAGCTGCAAGGCTCTCAGTACTAATAGCCCCTACTTGAAGATTGCTTAATTTCGCAATGTGATCCGTGGAGAGCCCCTTCAATTGATCAGGCGTGAATCCATTGATCGAGTTGGTGTCGATTTCGGTAATTGGATGATTGTCGAGATAGGTCTTTAGTTCATCGCCACTTAACTGTTTGATTTCAGCTGCGCCCAATTCAGACATGGCCTTGATTTGTGAGTTCGTCAACGCAGCTAGGTTGGCAGGTGGTATCGCTTTAAGTTGATCCGCAGTGAATGCGCGTAATTGATCACCAGACAATGCTTTGATTTGCGATGTAGTTATGCCGGCCACTTGGGCAGTGGTGAGTGCGCCAACTTGATCAATGGTGAATGCTCGGAGTTGGGCGTTACTCATTTTGCCCAGCACAGCGGGATCGAGACCTTTAATTTGGTCGGACGACAGCTTGGCTAGTTGGTTAGCCGTCAGTCCGCTCAACTGCGGAGCTGTCAATTTAGCGATTTGCGCTGCGGTCAAGCCGGGTAATTGGCCAGTAGCGCCAGTGGTCAGTTGAGCTATCTGAGAAGCAGTCAATCCAGTAACTGCGGCTGAACTGATGCCAGCAAGTTGGTCCGACGTTAATTTAGCGAGTTGAGTTGGCGTAAGCGCGGCCAATTGCTCGGAGGTCAGTTCACCGAACAGCGACGAATCAAGTTTGGCCAGTTCGGTGGCTTTTAGGCCGGGGATTTGGCCAGCCTTGAATTTACTCAGCAGGGATTTCATCGCCGTGAGTTGATCGGCCGACAAGGCGCCTACGCCGGCAGCAGACATGGCGGGTAAATCAGCCGCTTCAATGCCTGCTACTTGATCCGTGGTCATAGAACTGACTTGTGCGGCAGTTAGAGCGGCTAATTGTCCCGACGCTAATTTCGCTATTTGCGTTGGTGTGAGCGCCGCTAATTGACCGGTCGTTCCGGTCGTTAACGCAGCGATCTGGGTATTGGTCAGGCCGACGATTGCGCTGGTGCCGATCGCCGCAACTTGATCGGTCGTCATCGCAGCGAGCTGGGCTAATTTCAATGCGGCTAGCTGTTCTGATTTTAAGGCGGGTACTTGGGTATCCACTGACAACTGCGTCAGGGCCGAGGTGGTTATGGCGGCGATCTGGGATGCAGTTAGCTTGGCGAGCTGAGAAGTTGTTAGTCCGCTGATTTGGTCGGATGTAATCGCGGCCACTTGTGCCGGCGTCAGGCCGACGATATTCGCATCCTTGATTGCACCAATTTGTAGGGTGCTAAGTTTGTTCACCTGCGCGGTGGTGAATCCAGCCAACTGATCTGCGCTCAGCACCGCCATATGGACGGTGCCTAATTTTTCTAGCTGTGTAGTGCTTAAACTGGCCAGCTGTTTCGCTGAGAGGCCAACAATATTTTTGGATGTGAAGAGCGATGGATCGTCGATAGCCCGAATCTGGGTCGCGCTGAATGCCGCCGTTTGCAACGACGTCAGGCGTGACAGGTCCGTACCTAAAGCGGCGATTTGTGCGGCCGACAGCGCGGCGATTTGCGCCGTACCAAATGCTGCGACCTGTGCATCGGTGTAATCCGAAAAAACGCTCATTCAATCCACCAGACGGGTTCGGTTATCTGAGAGCTAGCTTGTTACCTGCTGCTAAGCGCCTAAACACGAGCGCTGGCAAAGCGGACCCTAGGTCTCGCCATTGCCCCTTGTTTTAATCGACCCGGGGTCGGCAAGCTTTACCCTAATGTTTTTATTTTGAAACTATTAAAGCAAGGTGTTGGGGCGGCGGAGTCGCTGCCTGGTGGGGGTTTTTAAAGAAAATGCTGATTAATGGCTGTAATACGGCCGGTTCACAGCAAAAGTTATTGCGGCCGCAGACCTTATGTCTATTTAGTCGCCACCAAATAAATCCCTGCTGTAGACCTTATCGAGCACATCGGACAGATCATTCGTTACTCGATTGGCAACGATTACGTCGGCTTGGCGTTTGAATGCCTCGAGATCATGAGTTACTTTGGAGCGAAAGAATTCAGCATCGTTAATGGTGGGTTCGTAGACGATAACTTCAATGCCTTTGGCCTTGATGCGTTTCATGATTCCCTGAATGCTGGAGGAACGGAAGTTGTCCGAGCCTGCTTTCATCGTCAAGCGGTAAATGCCCACCGTTTTTGGGTTGCGACGGACGATGCTTTCGGCCACAAAATCTTTGCGCGTACTGTTGGATTCAACAATGGCGTGAATTAGGTTTTGTGGCACGTCTTTGTAATTAGCCAGCATTTGCTTAGTGTCTTTGGGCAGGCAATAGCCACCGTAACCAAAGGAAGGATTGTTGTAATAATTTCCGATGCGCGGATCGAGACTAACGCCATCAATGATGGGACGCGTATCCAGACCATGACTTGCGGCATACGTATCAAGCTCATTAAAAAATGCCACGCGCATCGCAAGAAAGGTATTGGCAAAGAGTTTGACGGCTTCGGCCTCTGTGGGGCCCATGAAGAGTACGGGTACATCTTCTTTGAGTGCGGCTTGCTTTAGCAGCTGAGCAAAAGTACGACCGGCTTCATCCTGTGAACCGATCACAATCCGAGAAGGGTGAAGATTGTCATGTAGCGCCTGACCTTCGCGCAGAAACTCGGGCGAAAAAATAATATTTGGAAACTGGTGTTTCGCGATCATCCGTGCCGTAAAGCCTACGGGAATCGTTGATTTGATGACGATATGCGCCGCAGGATTAATGACTTTAACTTCTTCAATCACGGTCTCTACAGAACTCGTGTCGAAATAATTCGTTTGCGGGTCGTAATCAGTGGGGGTGCCGATGATGACGAAATTCGCATTGGCAAACGCATCTTCTTTGTTGGCTGTAGCACGCAGCTTGAGTGGTTTTGTTTTGAGATAGTGCTCAATATCGGTATCTTTGATAGGCGAGATCTTCCGATTCAGATCATCGACCTTGCTAGTGCTGATATCGTAGGCGACTACCTCGTTGTGCTGTGCCAGCAAAACAGCCATCGATAAACCCACATACCCACAACCAGCAATTGCTATTTTCAAAATTTTCTCCAGAGGGAATCGGACCAGACACACACTAACCAGCGAAAAGGCATGACTGCGAAAGATCTATTTTAACGTCTAGCCTTGAGTCCAAGGTGATACGCTGAATAATGCTATGGTGACGGCGATTTTATGAGTGAGTGTTTTTAGAGACTTCTTTTGAGCTGAAAAATAATGAAACGATTTCTGGATGTGGTGCTTAGTTTGCTGGCTTGTGCTGTGCTCGCGCCATTCGGCGTTCTGATAATTTTGATATTGAGAATCGAATCGGCAGCCCCTGTGTTCACGCGTTCACACAGAGTGGGTAAACATGGGCGCATGGTGAAAGTATGGGAATTTCGAACCGCCTTGTCTGAACCGGATGCAATGGAAACCGTAGGCGGATGCCATGGAGAAGAGGTAACTCGAGTGGGTGCTATTTTGCGGCGAACGGGAATCTCACGTTGGCCATTATTGTTAAATGTCATTCGCGGTGATTTTTCTTTGGTTGGGCCGCGGGTAGAATTACCGCGTTATGTGGGTTGTTATCCGACTGAGATTCGTAAAATCGTGCTGTCCATCAGACCGGGTTTATTTGATTTGTCTACCGTGAGTTTTCGGCAAGAGCCTCAGTTATTGGCGGGGTTAACGGGTGACGAATTAGAAGAAGCCTACGTTGAGAAAGTTTTACCCGTACGTCTGGAATATGCACAGAGCTATGTCAATCAGCAGGGAATTTGGCTGGATTTACGTATCCTCGCGCTTTCTTTGTTGCGACCTTTTTCAGCCTAATCGGATCATAAATAAACTCGCCAAAAGCGCATCAAAATAAGCGCAGCAGAATAAATATATAAAAAAATGCCATCTCGATGAGATGGCATTTTAGTTTGCGTATTGCAGGAGATTAAAGCTTTGCGTCGCTAATCTTAGGCTAGGCCTGAAACTACGGTTAGGCCTGAATACGGAATTGCATTTTGTCTCGACCGGCCATCCATTTAGGAGGTTTGCCGCGACCGCTCCAAGTTTCGCCTGTATCGTTATTTCTGTATTTCGGTGCTACCGGTTTACGCAAGGATTTCATGGTGCGTTTGCGCATGCCGAGTCCGAGGTCTTCGGCCGAGATACTAAACTCCCGCATTTTTGACTGGATATCCGCTATCGCATTGGATAGTTCATTCTTGCGCGCTAGTTCGGCTTCTTTTTGAAGTTTTTCAATCTGGCCTTGAAGTTCCTTATAAGTGCTCATGATTTTCTCCATCGAATAATTTCCTTGTTTAAGTACTCGGGGGCAGATGCGCCACTGCCTAGTCGGGGAGTATAAAACAAAGATTATCAAATTAGAATCAATACTTACTTATTTTTTAACTTTTTAAAAAGGATAGCCTTTCCCTCTGGTTTTCTTATAGCTGAGGGATTGAAATTTTTTCTGAGGGAAATACTGTGTTCGGATTTCGAACAATTTATCGATTAATGACACTGCTAAATAGCCAGATAAACGCAGATTAGATTAACTTGCCTGACTATCTCTAGGCTGACGTACTTGAGAGTATTTTCAAATGAGCGGTGTAATTCGGTGCTTAGAACGTACGGCAAGATAATGAAGTTGTGACCGGATCTGGAATAGTTGAGTTTATTTAATCGCTGGTCCGAGATTGGCCTCGGTGTGCAATTCCAGCATGGCTTGTTCAAATCGACCATCGCATAGAAGGGGAATGACCGCCAGACTTTTTTCTAGAGCGACGTCAATTAACCGCTGCTCTTCAGCGCGGGGGCGATGTAAAACAAAATCTACCACAGGCTGTTGCAGTCCCAACGTTCTGGGATGACCTATACCTAGTCGCAGCCGCCAATAGTCGCGGGTACCCAATGACTTATCGATATCTTTTAATCCGTTATGCCCGCCCGAGGATCCGCCTTTTTTGAGCTTTGCGGTACCGGGATTGAGATCAAGCTCATCATGAACGACCAAAATCGATTCGGGAGTAATTTTGTAAAAGTTAGCCAAGGCGGCGACCGAAAGTCCTGAGCGATTCATAAAGGTCTGAGGCTCGAGCAACCACACGTCTTGATTCGAAATCGATGTTTTGCAAGCCAGCGCCGTAAAGCGTGTTTCGCGACGTAGCTGACCACGAGCGAGCTGGTCAACCAGCCAGAAGCCAGCGTTATGGCGAGTTTGCTCGTATTCGTTACCAGGATTACCCAAGCCGACAATAAGACGTATAGACATCGAGTTTTTTGCGTAGCAGTTTGAGATAGGTGGGCGTAATTATTACCTAAGCGCGGATGATTCAGCGAAATAAGCAAGCATCGAAAAAAAAGCCCGTCGCAAGGACGGGCTTGATAAAACTAATCTTGCATTACTTCTTAGCTTCTTCCGCTGATGCTGCTGCAGCATCGTCACCTTTAGCTCCGCGAGGGATAGCGGCCGTTGCAATCGTTGGATTTTCTTTGGCGTGAGTAGCAACCACACCTGGAGGTAATTTAAGATCGGATACGTGCAACGAAGCACCGGCTTGCATGGTTGAGAGATCGACTTCGATAAATTCAGGCAGATCTTTCGGCAGGCAGCTGATATCCAGTTCATTGAGGACGTGACTGATAACGCCACCCGACAATTTCACGACGGGTGCGATCTCAGCGTTAGTGAAATGCAGTGGCACTTTCATGTGAATCTTTTGATTCGCATCGACGCGCTGAAAATCGATATGTAAAACCAGTGGCTTATAAGCATGCATCTGGAAATCACGTAACAACACTTTTTCTGCTTTGCCTTCAATTTCCATGTCGAGAATGGATGAGTGAAAGGCCTCTTTTTTGAGAGCGTGAAACAAAGCATTGTGATCAAGCGCGATATTCAACGGAGCAGCTGTGCCGCCGTAAACGATACCAGGTGTTTGACCAGCAGTGCGCAGGCGGCGGCTCGCTCCGGACCCCTGCTCTTTGCGTGGGAATGCAACAACTTTCATGAGAACTCCTAAATCGGGCTAACGCCCTTCGTTGAAATCCCCCGCGACCAGGGGACTTAAAAAGAGGTCCTGCAAAGCAAGACCTCGAATACTTTTTTAATCTTGACCGCTTGCTTCGTCTTCAGCAAACAACGACATCACAGAATCGCCTTTACTGATTCGACGTATGGTTTCGGCTAACAAAGAAGCACACGACAGTTGCCGTATTTTCGATAGCGCTTTGGCTTCTTTGCTAAGCGGAATGGTGTCAGTGACGACGAGTTCATCTAAAGGCGATTTAGCAATGCGTTCTACTGCTGAGCCCGAAAGAACAGGGTGAGTACAGTAGGCGATTACTTTTTTTGCGCCGCGCGACTTGAGTACTTCGGCAGCTTTAGTCAACGTGCCTGCGGTATCAACCATGTCATCCATGATCACGCAGTTGCGTCCGTCGACTTCGCCAATCACATTCATCACTTCGGATACATTCGCTTTAGGCCGACGTTTATCAATAATCGCGAGATCGCAATTTAGACGTTTCGCCAAAGCCCTAGCGCGTACCACGCCACCCACATCGGGTGACACCACCAGTAAATCTTCGTAATGCTTATTCACCAAATCCGTTAAGAGTATCGGTGAGGCATAAATATTATCGACTGGAATATCAAAGAAGCCTTGAATTTGATCCGCATGCAGATCCATGATCAGTACGCGTTCAACGCCAGCCTCTTGCAACATGTTTGCGACCACTTTTGCTGAAATCGCAACGCGCGCTGAGCGCGGACGTCGGTCTTGTCGCGAATAACCAAAGTAGGGCAACACGGCGGTAATGCGTCCAGCCGAAGCGCGCTTAAGCGCATCAACCATCAACATCACTTCCATCAAATGATCATTGGTAGGCGCAGATGTTGACTGCAAAACGAAGACATCCTTACCACGGACGTTTTCATTCACCTCCACCATGATTTCACCGTCCGAGAAGCTTGATACGACAGCTTTCCCAAGCGGGATGCCAAGCTGTGCAGCAACACCTTCAGCGAGTGCCGGATTAGCGTTCCCGGTAAAAACCATCAGGTTCTCGTGAACCATGGATTTCCTGACCACAGAGTGTTAAAAGTTTGAAAAGCCGCCAAGTCGGGCGTTATACCCACAATGGCGGCTTCATCAGTGAAGTTACATTTTTTTTATCGTCACATTCCAGACGTCCCGGAACGCACACAATCAAATGGCAGGGGAACAAGGATTCGAACCTTGGAATGCTGGAATCAAAATCCAGTGCCTTAACCAGCTTGGCGATTCCCCTACACAACCGTTTGTCTGGCGGTATACCGCTCAGACGAATTCGACACTTACGACTGCAGTTTAAGCGGATGATCAGCTAACGATCTGACCTTCCATCCTCGCCACTGGGCGGGCAGTTGTTTTAGCGTTGCCTCAGCGTCAGACTCAGATTCGAAGCGCGCAAACACACAAGCGCCCGAGCCGGTCATACGTGCTTCACCATGGTGCGACAGCCAATTGAGAGCATCAGCAACGGCCGGGAAAGCGCTAACTACTACTGCTTGCAAGTCGTTTTTTCCAAAGCCCAAGGGGCTCGCAGAAAAGTCCGCCATTTTGACGACTTTGGTGTTCCGTGTCAATTCTGCAGACCCGAATACGCGAGGGGTCGGTACCGCGACGCCGGGGTGAATTACGACATACCAGGCCGCAGGAAGGGTCATTCCCACCAGCTGTTCCCCGATGCCCTCAGCGAACGCATTTTGACCTAGTAGGAAGAACGGCACGTCCGCGCCCAGTTGAACTCCCAAATGCATCAGCTCGGCGCGTGATATGCCGAGTTGCCAAAGATGATTCAAAGCGAGCAACACGGTTGCCGCATCCGATGAACCGCCGCCCAGCCCGCCGCCCATCGGTATGCGCTTTTCCAAGCCAATGTTGACGCCGCAGACGGACTGTCCGCGTGAACTGGCGGTGGTTTTGAGTAGCTTGGCGGCTCGAATCACCAGATCATCTGCCTCAGGCACATCCACAAGGTCGGTTACGCGAACAATGCGTTCGTCATCGCGCAGATCAAAATGTAGTGTGTCCTGCAAATCGATCAACTGAAAAACGGATTGCAGCAAGTGATAGCCATCCTCGCGACGGCCAACCACATGAAGAAAAAGATTCAGCTTGGCTGGCGCTGGGCAATCATGCAAATAACGCGCAGGAGTAGCGGTCGTTAGCATCACTGCGGCTCCCACTGATCGATGATGATGCGCAAACTTAATTGATGCAGTTGCGGCGAGGTGCGGGTCAGGTCTATGCGTTTAGGGTAAACAGACACCGAATTTTGCTGCCAGCTGACATAGTGTATGTGCCAGCCATCGGTATCGAACTGATCGTTTTCATTCGGTCTAGCTAGTTGTCGTTGATTGGTCGTGCTGCGATTAAATCCTTGCAACCAATCGCGCATTCCCGCAACCGGTAGTGACCAACCCAACGTTTGTTCAGTCAGTTCTGCGACGTTGTCAGCAACTTTTATTTGTTTGCCAGTTTGTTGAATGGTGGCCGAGTCAGGAGTAATAGCCAGCTTGGCCATGGTTTGTCCTAACGGCGACATCAGATCGATGTCGATACGTTGACCTTGTTGCTGCCATTGAAAGCGTCCTTGAACTGACTGCGGTCGGTTATTTTCCTCATATCCGACTGAAAAGCGTCCCTGAATCAGGATGTTTTCATGGAAGCTTCGATCAGTTTGAGTTGGCGATGGCAAGGATGGCCACGTTAGCAAACTGCTGCAACCGACCATCCCACAAAACGTTATTAGCGCAAATAGCCAAACGGGCAGTCGTGTCATCCAACTCATGCGTGCAAGGGTTTAGAGCTTTATCTGCAGTCTCTGCAGCGTACTCTTTAGCGTATCGTTTTTAGAATCTCGGCCACCTGCATTGCGCCAGAGTTTTTTTGCCTCTTCTTCGCGACCGCGTACCCACAGCACTTCACCCAGATGGGCGGCAATTTCAGGATCGGCCTTGATAGAAAACGCCTTGCGTAAAATTTCTTCTGCCTTATCTAATCGACCCATGCGAAATTCCACCCAACCCATACTGTCCATGATGTAGGCATCATCAGGCGAAAGTGTTAAGGCCGTTTTAATCAAGTCATAGGCTTCAGGTAACCGTATATTCCGGTCGGCTAATGAATAACCCAGCGCATTAAACGCATGTTGACCGTCAGGCATCAGCTTCATGACTTTACGTAGCGCTGTTTCCATGACATCAAATTGGTGATTTTTTTCAGCAAGCATGCCCAGCTCATAGAGCAAATCCAATTGATCTGGATACGACTCGAGCGCATCGGTTATCAAGCGGATAGCGTCAGGCAATTTGTCTGCATCACGCAATAATTGCGCCTCACCAATGATGAGTTTGACGCGTTCATCATCATTTTCAACATCTGTTTGATTGAGTAAAGCGCGAGCCTCATCAAGCTTGCCACTTTTAGCCATAATTTGCGCACGTTTTAAGGCCGCATTCGTTGCGCCGTTTTGCGCTGTGGTTGCCACCATATCCAACCACGCCATGGCGGCTGCTGGGTCATTACGATCTTCAGCGATTTGCGCCAGTATCATTAGCGCCTGGCTTGCGTCGCGCTCGCGATCAGGCTGACCTTTCAGGTTTTGAATGTAGGACGAGAGATATTTTTCAGCTTCCGCAATCTCATTCGTTTGCGCCATTAGTAAACCAAGGGCGTAAAGCGACGTTTGATCGTTAGGCGATTGTTGCAGTAGTGTTCGAAATTCTTTTTTGGCTTCTGCCACTTTGGATTGCTCAAACAGCATGCGAGCATACGTCAGGCGTACTTCGCGCGACTTGGGATTTTTTTTCAAAAAATCAGCGAGTAATTTGAGCGAATCTGCTTTGTTTTCAAGTAGCTGCGCATGCATTAATACAGCCAGTTCAGAATTAGGGAATTTACTAATCGCTTCACGCGATTCTTTCATCGCTGCAGTACGATCGCCGCTTACCATAGCCATTTGAATCAGTGCGATGCGCGCGTCAATCAAGTCGCGGTAGGGCTCGAGTAATTCCTTCATCATCGCGCTGGCCCGAGCACGATCAGGCATACGCGCTAGCAATCGTTGCACGTTACCGATCGCCATAGGCAGCATCGCCGCTGAGCTACTCGCGAGTTGTTTAGCAAGCGATGCCTTAGCGTCATCCGAGCGATTGTTAG
>JACCDL010999139.1_pt1 | contig 16669 bp, 15 predicted proteins | sample 7441931 | NCBI WGS metagenome assembly JACCDL01 (sample SAMN15323437, study PRJNA562643) | freshwater metagenome | isolation source: river surface water | place: USA:Blue River Watershed | collected 2017-08-16 | reverse complement strand
TTGGGTAGGCAATCATGATGTCGTTCATGATTTCGTCAAGTGTCATGCGCTTGTTGTAAGCAGCAAGCGGGTTGAGCGTCGAATGAGCGTGATTCTTCTCTGAAATCTTTGCAAAGAGTTCAAATGTTGCGCCGCCGTACTTGTGTCCGTACTCCATGCCAACCTGAGCAAATGTGCCGGGCATGTTGGCGGTGCCGATCAGGCCGTCTGTGTTCGCGACGGAGCCGTAACGACCTGACGCCTTCCACTCCTTGCCAGAGCCCTTTGGAGCGCTGCTCGCACCAAGCAAGCCGACGCCAGCGAGCTTCTCAACGCCTACGGCCAAGCCCATATCGCATTCGCCAGCCTTGATAGCCATGATGGCGGTACGAAGTGCGGTTGCGCCAGTGGCACAGGCGTTTGACACGTTGTAAACAGGGATACCTGTTTGACCGACTTGCTTTTGGATCTGCTGGCCGATGCCGCCTTGACCCATAAGGCAACCTGCAGCCAAGATGCCCATGTCCTTCATGGTGACTCCACCGTCAGCAAGTGCTGCCATGACGGCCTCTGCTGCGAGGTCAACGGTGTCCTTGTCCGGATACTTGCCGAACTTCGTCATGTAAATGCCGAGGATGTAGATGTCGTCTGATGCCATTGTGTTCTCCGTGATTCCTTGTGTAGTTCTTTATGCGATTGGTTCGAAACCGAAGCCGATTGCTTCAGCTCCGTTGTCGTCGTTTCCGAGAGAATAAGTTGCGAGTCGAACCTTCATGCCGAGTGTTACTTTCTCGGGAGTTGGGTCACAGTTGATGACGTTGGCTCGCACGCTGGTACCTCCGCAATCGACGATTGCAGCAACGAAGGGGACCGGTACGCCAGGGGCAGCAAAAGTCACAATGGTAAAAGAGCGAACTTCGCCCTCGGTGGCAATGTCCACCTTTTTGAAATCTGTCGCAAAACAGGATGCACAGGCATTGCGACGGTCGAAGAAACGCGCGCCACATGAAGTGCACTCATTTGCCACGAGATGAGGCTTGTCGCCGAGGGCGAGATAATCAACCAGAGGTACTTGGGTGGTGGTCATTGGGGCTCCCATTGAGATTGCGTTCCTTCACCATAGGTCTTTTGAGGGGGCGCATGTGAAGATGGACACTCGCTCTGGGTGCCTTCTGGGCTAAGAAATAGGGATGGCTTCCACTTGGAAAAACTGGGCTGGCAATGAGATTGCCCATCCCATGTCGATTGAGACTCCCCGCACAGAGGAGGAATTGGTCTCCATTGTTCGTCAGGCGGCTGACCGAGGGGAAAAGGTGAAGGTTCCAGGTTCTGGGCACAGTTTCACCCCTGCAGCCGTGACGGATGGACGATTGGTTCGTATAGAAGCTCTGCAAGGAATTCGTTCCATCGATCGCGAGAAGTTGCAGGTGCGGGTGGGGGCCGGCACAACCCTTCATGCTCTCAACAAGATGCTGGCCGCAGAGGGGTTGGCAATGGCAAACCTTGGTGACATTGCGTACCAGACGGTTGCCGGCGCGATCTCCACATCAACACACGGAACGGGTGTCAATCTGACGGGGTTGGCGGCTCAGGTCGTTGGAATGCGTCTAGTGGATGGACACGGCAATGTTCTTGAATGTGATGCGGACAAAAACAGTGACGTATTGGAGATGTCGCGAGTCTCTGTTGGGGCTCTGGGGGCAATTACTGAATGCACTATTCAGGCAGTGGAGGCGTTCCGTTTGGAAGCCACAGAAGTGCCAATGAAGCTCGATGATGTATTGAATAATTTGGAAGAACTTCGTTCCTCAAATGATCACTTCGAATTCTTTTGGATTCCACACACGAGATGGGCTCTGACAAAGCGGAATAATAGAACGACAGAACCACTCAATCCATTGCCGAAAGTTAAAGGATGGATTGAAAAGACGTTCATGGAGAACTACGCGTTTGGTGCATTATGTCGCGTAGGTCGAATGAAGCCTTCACTGATTCCGAAACTTGCTACTGCACTTCCGTCTTCTGGCTCGAGGACGTATATCAACGACAGTTACAAGATCTTTGCAAGTCCTCGTCTCGTCCGTTTTTACGAGATGGAACATGCGTTGCCGGCAGATTCGGTGGCACCTGCACTTCGCGAGATTCGCGACATGATCGAAGCCAAGGGTTATCTCTTGAACTTTCCCATCGAAGTCAGATTTACAGCGCCAGATGATGTTCCTCTATCAACCGCATATGACCGTGCGTCTGGATACATCGCTGTTCATGTGTACAAGGGCATGGAGTACGAGCCGTTCTTCCACGATGTTGAAAACATTCTGCGTCGGTATGACGCTCGACCGCATTGGGGCAAGGTTCATCATCGAGACGCGAAGGAGTTGGCAACGCTGTATCCACGATTTGATGATTTCCTATCCATGCGCGATCGATTAGACCCGCAGCGGACATTTGGTAATCGCTACACCGAAAGAGTCTTCGGGAAATAAATCAGAGACAGATGTCTTGAGGACGTACGGGACAACGTGGAATGTCCTTGCCGATGGCATCTCGGATTGCGGCCACAATTGCCGGAGTCACGGAGATACATGGTGGCTCTCCCACGCCCTTTGCTCCCAGCGGTGCCTGTGGTTCGTATTCTTCGACCATGCGGGCAACAACGACAGGTGCATCCAATGCGGTCGGCAACAGATAGTCCGTAAAGCTTGGATTGCGTACGCGGCCCTCTTGCACGATGATTTCTTCCATCACCGCTAGACCAAGACCCTGAGCGATGCCGCCTTCAATCTGTCCAAGAAGTGACAAGGGGTTGAGCACTTGCCCGACGTCTTGTGCTGTAGCAATTTGGACGACTTTGACAAGTCCAAGCTCCGGATCCACATCGACTACTGCTCGGTGGGCAACGAAAGCAAATGCCACGTGACAATTTCCTTGACCATTCTCGTCCAATTCTTCTGTTGGTCGATGATGATGTTCAAAGGTCTCACTAATGGTGAGACCTTGGCTTGCCTCAATGACCGACATACGGAATGTTCCAGCAGTATCAACAATCTCATCGTCTTCAATGCTGAAACGTATGGGGTCAATGTTGTTCGATGCACCGACATGTTCGAACAAGCGCTCTCGAACAAGGCGACATGCACCGTCAACTGCGCCTCCGCTCATCCAAGTCTGGCGTGACGCAGAAGTTGACCCTGCAGAACCAATGTGGGTGTCGATGGTGTCACAGACCGCATCGGTCACACCCAGCACTGATCGGGCAATTTGAGGCGCCAAGGTGACAAATCCCTGTCCCACCTCACTAGTTGCAAACTTCAAAACAACTTTGCCGTCGCTCAGTGTGCATTTCGCAGTAGAGAAATCGTCAAAGCCCTCGCTGTACATAATGTTTTTGATGCTGACGCCCCAACCGATACCGCGCTTGATGTGTTTGCGTTCGGCAGTGATGCCCGACCCGCCGGGGAGATCCAATTCATTTGCAGTCATCGGCAGATCATCGGGCAATGGAATCTCATTTGTTTCCCGAATAAGACGAGCGACAGGCGCGACGCTCTCGACTGGTTGACCCGTAATCAGGGTGTCGCCAGTTTCCATTGCATTGAGCAGTCGAATACTGACGGGGTCGACACCCACTGCTGCTGCGAGCTTGTCCATCTGACCCTCGTGTGCAAAACACGCTTGTACGACGCCGAAGCCACGCATCGCGCCACACGGGGGGTTGTTTGTTCTCACTGCATAACCGTCAACGATGGCCGACGGACATTTGTAGGGACCCTGGGTATGTGTGACGCCATTAATCAGCACTGCTGCAGATGTAGACGCGTATGCACCCCCGTCGAAGACGAAGCGCGCTTCAATCTTGACGATCTTGCCTTCCTTGGTGGCGTGGTGTCGCATCCAGACTGTTGCTGGATGGCGATGGACATGGCCAAAGAAACTCTCCTCGCGCCCATACTGCATTTTGACGGGTCGAGAAGTGCGAAGTGCCAATAATGCGGTGTGTACTTGAAGACTGATGTCTTCTCGCGCACCAAATGCGCCTCCGACTCCGCCGAGAACAAGTCGAATCTTTTCTGGAGGGAGATTGAGGCAGGCTGCCATCTGCTTCTGATCTTCGTGTAACCACTGAGTAGCAACAAAAACCTGCACTCCTTGACCGTCAGGGTCGGGGAGAGCCAATGCAGATTCTGTTCCAAGAAATGCCTGATCTTGCATGCCGATGACATAGTGACCTTCCACAATGACATCACCATTCACGGTTGTATCGCCATGAACAATTCGTTGATGGCGAATCAGATTTCCATCAGGGTGAATCGGATCGAAATCATCTCCGATAGCGAGTTCTGCATCAAAAAGAACAGGAAGTATCTCGTATTCAACTTTGATTGCGGCAAGTGCTCGACGACATGTTTCCGGATGATCTGCTGCAACGGCAGCAACTGGCTCTCCCATGTAGCGCACAACGTCTTTGGCAAATACAGGTTGGTCAGAACTGATGAGGCCATAGGTCAGTTGACCGGGAACATCTTCAGATGTCACAACACATTCAACGCCTGCAATCTTCCACGCGGCAGATGTATCAATGGAGACGATTCGAGCATGTGGGTGTGGTGAACGCAGTGTGGCACCCCAGAGCATGTTTTCAGCATGTAAGTCCGAGGTGAAAGCGAAATCACCCTTTACTTTTGCACCTCCGTCAGGGCGCAACGAACTGGTGCCAAGTACGTCGCGACGTGTCTTTACCGAACTCATCGACTAACTCCTTTTCGTACGGCAACCACTTTGTCGACAGCAGCGAAAATTCGTCCATATCCAGTGCATCGGCAGATGTTGCCCGACAATGCCTCTTTCACCTGTAATTCGGTGGGGCTGTTGTTTTCCTCGAGAAGATGATGAACAGCCATCACTAGGCCTGGAGTGCAAAATCCACATTGAACTGCTCCTTCTGTCACAAAGGCCTCTTGCACATCGGTCAATGAACCGTCTGCATTGAGTCCTTCAACTGTTGCAATTTCGGATTCCACCGCAGAAGCGGCCATGACTAAGCAACTGCAGACGGCAGCACCATCGATAAAAACAGTGCAACTACCGCATTCGCCTTGTTCGCATGCTCCCTTGGATCCAGGTAAGCCCAGGCGCTCACGAAGGACGTAAAGCAAGCTCTCGCCAATCCAGGCATCGGACACTTGATGATCAATTCCGTTGACCTTCAAGTTGTAGAACTCATTGGAACTCATGTTCAGATTCCTCTCTGCGCGAGACGTGCCGCAAGAACGCCAATTGCATGGGAACGATATGCAGCGGTCGATCGGTGGTCGTCGATTGGTCGGGCTTCAAGCGAAGCGATTCGTCCGAATTCCCGAGCGACGTCATCAGTGATGGCGTTCAAATCGGGAGCAGACGTAGCCAAATAAGTTTCAGCCTCTGTTGCACGAAGGATTGTTGGACCGACTGACCCCATCGCGAGTCGAGGCGTCTGATTGACAATTGCGAAACATGCAGAAGCGACGGAAATAACCATTGCGTTTCGGACACCAACCTTGGAATAACCCTGTCGTTCTCCAGTGATGGGCAACGTCACTGCAGCGATGATTTCGTTCGCTTTTCTACTGTTCTTCTTAGGTCCAACCATGAATTCTGAAAACGGCACTTCTCTAGTTCCATTGACAGACGTCAGATGAATCACTGCATCCAACGCTGCGAGAACGGGAAGCGTGTCTCCAGCAGGAGAGCACGTTCCAAGATTTCCGCCCATCGTGCCGGCCGCGCGAATTTGAGGAGAGCCAACCGTGCGTGCCGCTTGTGCCAAAGCTGGTACCAATTCAGCTATTTCTCCCTTCTCCATCTGGGAGTAGGGAAGACCGGCACCAATCGTGATGGTCTTGCTGTTCTCATCTGTAGACCATTCCCGCAGTTGTGGAATGTTGCGAAGCAACAACACTGACGTCGGACGACGATGGTTGAAGTTCACTTCCACCATGAGATCTGTGCCGCCATTCAACATCGTTGAATCGGGATTCTCTGCGAGCATTTGAGATGCTTCAGCAATTGAATGCGGAATAAGCACTGGCATTTCTATGACAGCCTTTCGTGAAGTGTTTTTGCAGCCTCTGCTGCCTTTGCTCGAATTTCTTCAATATCAAATTTGGTGGGAACACCGTTTTCAACCAAGAGATCACCATTGCGTCGTACCGATTCACAGCGAACTCCAGGAGTAAAAGCAACATGCCATGGGCTGTCGGCATGGTCATACGACCACGTCACAACATCGTTATTGACCTCTGGGAAAAACTTCTCCCCGTTGCTGAGCCATTTCCATGCGTCATCAGGAGAAGCTGTGATGTCGGACTCTCTTTGACGTACATAGGCAATGCGCATTTCTTCCAACATGTCGGCACCGATTCCATCTGTTCCAAGAATTACATCGCCTGTCCACTTTGCGGGACGCGCATAACCGACTGCATTATTCATGTTGGACCGTGGATTATGGGCAAGTGTTCCTTTAAGAGGCTTCTCTAAATGCACGGCGTGAACGATGAGCCAATTATCCCGTGCGAGTGATGTGAGGCGATCGCCCGCACTGATGTCATCCTCTCCTTCGGCGACATGAATATGTACACCTACATTCAGACGTTCTGCCAAGTCTGCTGCAGCCTCAAGAGTTTCGTTCGCGCATGTAAATGCTGCGTGAACGCCGACCATTCCGCGACCGCCGGAAGAAATAAAGCGTTCGTTCTCTGCTAATCCACGCTTGGCTTCATCTGTCATCTTGGACGACGGCGACACCGTTGACGTCATTTTCGATCCAGTCCATCGGTCGGTGACGCCGTAACAAAGGTTGCTGCTAATTCCCACCATGTCGCAGGCGGACTGAATCACATCCAGTGAACCTTCGATCGCGAAGGGCGATTCGTGATGGTCAATGATGGCTGTCGTGCCGTTCAGTAAAGCTTCGGCTGCACCTAATGCTGCAGACCAATAAATGATGTCCAGATCGAGTGCGGCATCTAGACGCCACCAAATGTTCTCCAGCACCGAGAGAAAGGATGTGGGTGTCTGTGGGGGAGCAGGCATTCCCCGCGCTAGCGAGGAATAGAGGTGGTGATGCCCACATACAAGACCATTCGTACTGAATGACATGTCAGTCGGTCACGACTCCACGTTGCGATGTGATTCGTCCGTACACCTCTGGACGGCGATAACGATCAAAATCAAACAGTGTTCCTGTGTACTTTTTGCACCAGTCAAGATCACAGCGAGCGGAAATCAGTTCATCGCCCGTTGTGAATGCTTGTGCGACAATTTGGCCTGACGGGGCAACAATCATGCTTTGACCGAGAGAATCAACGCCTTCTTCAACGCCGCCTTTTGCAACGCCGATGACCCAACTTCCGTTTTGGTAGGCGCCCGATTGCATGACTAACGCGTTGTGAAATCCTTGCAAAATGTCTTGGCTTGGATCCGGCACGTAATGAATTGGAGTGTTATAACCACACAAGATCATCTCAACGCCTTGCAATCCCATGACGCGATAGGTCTCTGGCCATCGCCGATCGTTGCAGATCATCATGCCTATGCGACCGTTAAAGGCTTTCCAGACACCAAAGCCTTCCATTGAAGGTTCGAAGTAGTACCGCTCGGCATGTTGGAACGGGCGGTCGGGCTCATTGTGTTCATGACCTGGAATATGCACCTTGCGGTACTTTGCGACAACACTTCCATCCTTCTCTACAAGGATTTGTGTGTTGAAGCGATGGCCATCAGGTGTCAACTCGGCGTAACCGAGACAGAAGCCAATTTGCAATTTCTTTGCTTCATCAAACAGCGGTTGTGTGACCGGTGAGGGCATCTCTGTTTCATACCAATGGTGAGCCTCAGTGATGTCATCGACGAACCAGCGTGGAAAGAATGTCGTAAGTGCAAGCTCGGGAAAAACGACAAGATCGCATCCAGCAGTATGACCTTGTCGAAGAAGCGCGATCAGACGTTCAACTACTTCTGCACGAGTGTGATCCTTCTGAATCGGACCCATCTGTGCGGCGCCGACGGTGACGATGCGGCTCATGAAAATTCCTCCGTGTTTGCCAACGTGATCATGGTGTGAAGCAGAACGTTCGCTCCTGCTTCCAGCTCTTCTGGTGAAGTGAATTCCGCAGGATTATGGCTGATGCCATTCACACTGGGAACAAAAATCATTGCGGAAGGGCAAATTCGAGCAAGCATTTGTGCATCGTGCCCTGCTCCGCTTGGGAGTCGACTGACAGAGTTGCCCTGTTGAAGTGCAATGTCTTCTACGAGTTCAACTACCTGTGAATTGAAAACGACAGGCTCAAACCGTGCAAGCACGCGTGACGTTATGACAACACCTTCTTGTTCGGAGAGACTCCTTAGATGTGCAGCAATCTCTGCTTCTGCCGCTTGCAGTTTGTGTTCATCTGTATTTCGGACATCGAGTGTTACAACAGCGCGCTGGGGAACAACGTTGATGAGATTTGGGTGGAGATCAATTTTTCCAACTGTGCAGACCTGATGGCCGCCATAACGGGTCGCCAATTCCCGTAAGTAGACCGCGATATTTGCGGCCACATACGCAGGGTCACGGCGCATATTCATGGGTGTTGTACCAGCATGATTGCTTTGGCCTTCAATAGTGACTTCTTGCCAACTAATGCCTTGCACTCCGGTGACCGCACCGATGGTGATGCCTGTCTGTTCAAGGACCGGCCCCTGTTCAATGTGCAATTCGACAAAAGCATGTGGGGTGAGGCCAGGACATGGTGTTGCCCCGTTGTAGCCAATGCGTTCTAACTCGTCGCCTACGCGAGCACCATCGATTCCAACGGTGTCTAAAGCTTCCTCGACACTCATTCCACCGACGTACACAATGGAACCGAACATGTCGGGAGCGAATCGGGCACCTTCTTCGTTTGTGAAGAACGCCACGGCAAGAGGATGCAAAGGTGTCACGCCTTGTTCTTGACATGTTTGGATGACTTCCAAACCAGCAAGCACGCCGTAGTTCCCGTCGTATTTGCCACCTGTACGAACCGTGTCGATGTGCGAACCAGTCATCACAGGCTTACCCGAGCCGACGTTCCAGATGCCAATGACATTTCCCACGACATCAACAGAAATCTCTAAGTCGAGGTCCTTCATCCATTCGATGACAAGGTCCCGACCTGCTTTGTCGGCATCGGTCAGCGCGAGACGGGCGCACCCACCGCCATCTATGGCTCCGATGTCAGCCAAATCAAAGAGTCGCTGCATGAGGCGCTTGCCGTTGACTTGAATGCCGAGAGGTGTTGCCAGACCGACCACGGGTCAAAGTGTACGAAATGTAAAGGTGAAAGTAAGGAATCAACAGGGATTCCTGAGGTCTGGGGTAACTTCGTCAAGTCCCAGACAGCGATTGGACCCCCTTGGACCTTCAGCAACTCATTTGGATTGTCGTATGTGTGGCAGTGGCGGCTTTTGCCCAATCCCTCGCGGGTTTTGGCTTTGGCTTGTTGTCAGTGCCCATGATGGCGTTGGTGCTGAGCCCTCGCGATGCCATTGTCGTTTCGGTGCTTGTCGCTTCAGTGTCAACCACCACCCAGGCGGTGGCAGATCGTCGACATACTGAGTGGAAGACAGTTCGACGATTATCGGTGCTTTCCTATTTAGGTATGCCTTTGGGTCTGGTTCTTTTCAATGTGGTGTCTGAACAGGTTCTTCGATTTGGACTTGGTGTTGTCGTGCTTGTGGCCACCATCTTGATCGTTCGTAAGTTTCAAATTCCCGAGGATGCCCGTGGTTACGACTGGGTTCTCGGATTCGTTTCGGGTGTTCTCAACACCTCGACATCGACAAACGGACCGCCGCTGGTTTTTCTTCTGAAGTCTCGCTCGATGAATCCAGCCACTTTTCGAGCAACTCTGAATACTGTTTTCTCGATAGCAAACATTGGTGCACTGGTTTTGTTCTTCGGCTCAGGAAAGTTGAACCACGAGAATTTCATTGGTGCTTTAGTTGCCTTGCCTTCGTTGGTCATCGCGTTGCGAGTTGGGTATGCGATGAGAAAGCGCGTTCGTGAGGAAGCCTTCACAAATCTTGTTGCTGGCTTGATGATGCTTTCGGGCATCAGTGCATTAATAGCAGCATTCACTCATTAGACAAATTGAGTTCGGCTAGTCGTGTCCGAACATCATCATCCACTGTTCTTTCGTTTTTGGCTTGAACACGTAATTGATATCTCGCACATCGGACAGGCGCGCTGCAGGCGGCTCCGAATAACGGTGACCCGGCAGAACGATGGTGGAATCGGGGAGAGAAGAAAGTCTGGTCAAGCTCTCGTACATGTCCCCAACATTGGAACCGGGCAGATCGGTGCGGCCACACCCTTCTAAGAACAATGTGTCTCCCGAAACAAGGCAACCATTCGTGAGGAAGCATTGACTACCCGGAGTATGTCCCGGGGTATGTAGACATTCGATTGAAAGAGCACCAACGTGCACAACATCTCCCGACTCGTGGGCAACAAGACTGTCCTGCGATACACCGGTCGTTTTCAACACCCACGGAACCTCATGTTTATTGACATGAATCGGCACATCATGATGTTCGAGAAGCGTGGAGATTCCTTCGATGGTGTGTCCCATCATTGAGCCCCCAACGTGATCTGCGTGGTAGTGACTCGCCATGACACCCACTACGCGCATCCCATCACCTTCGGCAATCTGAAGCAGCTGTTCAACGGCGTATGCAGGATCCACGATGACGCATTCGCCGGACTCACGGTCTCCTAGCAAATAAGAGAAATTGACCATTTGAGTGGCCATCATGTTTCCTGATGCGTAGTCCTGACCACTCAATAGTTGGCGGAAATAGAAGGGATTACTCTGAATATCAGTCACAGAGTGCAGAATAGAGCAATGACAGCTATGCCTGCACTCAAAACTGGTGATCGAGTACTGGTGGGTACTCAGCTCATAACTGTTGATGACTCTTTTGCTTCGTCTCTTGAGGATGGAGATACGGTGCTCGGAATTGCGGGCACCGGTCAATTGCGGCGCATTCCATTTGCAGTTCAGTCATTGGTCAACACATCGGTCGAAGCGGCACGTCAAGGTTTTCAACTATTGCAGAATGTTGACACTGAGAGCGTCAATCGGTTCTACGCATTGGCGGCACAAAGGTTGTCAGATGATTCCATATTCTCAGAAGTAGCTAAAGCAAATGCGATAGATGTTGACGCAGCAATCGCTCGGGGCCGTTCAACAACTCGTCTCGTACTTTCCTCAAAGATGCGTGAGGACATGGTGTCTGCTTTTCGTATGTGGGAACAGGCCGAAATGAGTTCTTCATCTTTGATTGACACCGTGACTCATGTTGGATGGAAGGTGGAGCAGTGGAAAGCGCCTCTTGGAGTGATTGGGTTTGTGTTTGAAGGTCGCCCCAATGTGTTTGCAGATGCGACAGGTGTATTGAAGAGCGGTAACTCAGTCGTCTTCCGTATTGGTAGTGATGCTCTCGGTACCGCATCTTCGATTATGGAGCACATCATCAGGCCAGCTCTGAGGGAATCTGGATTGCCGGAACATTGCGTGGTCTTGTTGGATTCGGTGGAGCATGCAGCAGGTTGGGCTCTCTTTTCTGACCAACGTGTTTCGTTAGCCGTGGCTCGTGGTTCGGGCCAAGCAGTAGCGGAGTTGGGCTCGATTGCTCAGCAAGCAGGTGTTGCGGCGAGTCTCCATGGAACGGGCGGAGCATGGATTCTTGCTGGAGAAAACGCTGACTCGAGTCGTTTATTCGAAGTAGTTCGCCATTCTCTTGATCGCAAAGTGTGTAATACGGCGAACGTTGTGTGTGTTCCAAAGACTCGTGCCGCAGAATTGATCCCACAGATCTTTGCGTCCTCACAGCAAGCAAGTGCACAGCGTGGAACAGAGCCTCGAATTCATTGTGTGAACAATGCCGAGCAATATCTTCCTACGGGATCTCAAATAGATGTTCGACGCGCCGAAGGTGTGCATTCAGAGAAACAAATTTCTGTGTCAACAATTGATGATCTTGGTCATGAATTCGAGTGGGAAGAGAATCCAGAATTCTTTATTGTTGTCGTGGATCACTTATCAGAAGCAATTGATTTGTTCAATCGATTCAGTCCACAATTCGTTGTCTCAGCAATCTCCGAAGATTCTGCCGAACGGGATTTGGTGTGGTCTCAGTGCAATGCACCGTTCGTTGGTGATGGATTCACACGATGGGTGGACGGACAGTTTGCTTTGCTGCGTCCCGAACTTGGACTCTCCAACTGGCAATCAGGACGACTATTTGCGAGAGGTGGAGTTTTGTCTGGTGATTCAGCTTTCACCGTTCGACTAAAGGTGACCCAAGAAGATCCAGGTCTCCACCGCTAATTAGTTGTCGTTAGTTCGACGTTGTCGATAAGACGCACGTCGCCAAACCAGGCTGCAACACAAACGACAGATTCCTCTGCCAATGTGGAGATGGATGACAAGTCGCTTCTGCGGACGACACTGACATATTCCACCGTGCACAAGGGTTCTGCCTGAATCTGTTCAGCAACTAACTCTTCAAGGACTCGTACGTCATGTTTGCCCTCGGCAACAGCTTGACGGGCTGCGAGGAGGGCTCGATAGATCACCGGCGCTGCCGCACGTTGTTCGGGGGAGAGACGTACATTCCTGCTCGACATCGCAAGACCGTCGTCATGTCGGATGGTGTCGACTCCCACAATCTCAATGTTGAAGTCAAGCTCTGCCACCATCTGTTTCACCACCGCCAATTGTTGGTAGTCCTTCTTGCCGAAGTACGCGCGATGAGGTTGGACAGCGTGGAATAGTTTTGACACCACTGTTGTGACACCTCGAAAATGACCAGGTCGACCGGCGCCTTCCATGGGATCCGATGCGCTCCCAGGTTCTACAAAAACGCGCGAACCATTGGGATACATCGATTCCGTTGAAGGCATGTACACGGCATCAACACCGTGGTGGTCTGCGATTCGTACATCTCGTTCGTTTGTACGGGGATACGCGTCAAAGTCCGCGGTCACATTGAATTGAGTGGGGTTCACGAAGATGGATAAAACCGTGACGTCGTTTTCATCGCGTGATTGTTGTAAGAGTGCTTCATGTCCTGCATGTAAGGCACCCATAGTAGGAACAAAACCAATTGACTTCTGAGGTGACAGTGCATTAATCCATGCATGCATTTCAGCAGGCGAGGTGAGGATGTCCATCTCTAAGAAAAACTGTGTTCAGCGTCTGGCCAGTCGCCTGAACGAACTTCTTTGACGTATTGAGCAATCGCTTGGGTTGCGACATCACGAAGTTGAACGTATGGCTTTGCAAAAGTGAAAGACCGTGGAGACAGGCCCAACAGATCATGCATAACAAGTACTTGACCATCGCATCCGACGCCCGCTCCAATTCCAATTGTCGGAATTGAAAGTTGAGAAGTGATGTCAGCTGCGAGATCGGCTGGTACGCCTTCGATAACGACGGCGCATGCACCAGCCTCTTGTACCGATAGCGCATCTTCCATCAGGCGCGACTTGCTGCCTGCTGAGTCACCATCTGTTCGACCCTGAATCTTGTTGCCACCCATGCGGTGGTAGCTCTGCGGCGTCAGTCCAATGTGTCCCATAACAGGAATGTCTGCATTGCTAATTGCCGCAATCTGTTCCGATACATGCAGGCCACCTTCCAGTTTCACAATCTCTGCGCCTGCCTTGATGAGGCGAATTGCATTGTGGACTGCTTCTTGCACTGAAGATTGATAAGAACCAAACGGCATATCGCCAATAACGAGCGCAAACGGCTTTGCGGCAGCAACCATCTGAACGTGATACTCCATGTGTTCCATGGACACACCCAAAGTGTTGCGCTGTCCTTGAAGAACTGTTGCAACGGAATCACCAACGAGAATCATGTCAACGCCACCGGCATCGACAATTGACGCGAATGTTGCGTCATACGCCGTCACCATGGACATGCGCTGCCCTTGGGACTTACACGCCGCCAAATGTGGCACTGTGAATTTCTTGCGCGATGTTTCAGCGGACATGGTTGGCCTTCAGCACGCCTTTCAGGCTACGGGCGAGGATTGTCATCTTCTATCCAGTAAAAGTGACCTGAGTAACGATTAGCGACCGAAAAGCTGACGAATATCCGCTTCGGGATCCTTGGAAAGTTCAGCCTGAATATTGAGAACCAATGTGGGTCGCTCGTCGATATTGAACTGTTCCCAGCTGGGATGACCGTGAGTGGCGAATTGCACCAATTCATCTGCAAATCTCGATGCCAAGGTCTGTCGATCTTCATCTGTTCCGAGAAGGAAATCCGCTCCGGGAGCATCCAGATTGTCGAAAGCAAAGGGGATATCAAGTGCATGGCAGCTTCCGAGAATGCCTCCAAAAGCAGGACTTGCCCAGGTGAACCAGTACATCCAAGAGGGAGTGCCTGATGAGGTGCGACCTTCTGCAAGCGATTGCGCTGGTTGTCGGAAACTGATGTCGGTGTTGACTGCAGAAATCAACTCTCTGGCTGCCTCGCCTGGACGACGTGCCTCATATGTTTCTCGTGCGATTGGTGCCTTTTCTCCGAAGACTCCGTTCGTGAACTTCTCCCATTCTGGCTGTCCATCTGCAGCTGCATCTTGATTGAAAGAGGACCACAACTTGTTCTCGTCGCGGTTAGTGCCTACAACAAATGGAATAGGACATTGAGCTGCCGCTGCCAATATGTCGGGGGCTATCCCATCGCCTCCGCCAGTTGGTGCAAAAACATCAAAACCTTGTGACGGGACGAGTGCGGCAGCTGTTTGTGCCTCCAAGATTTTGTCGACTGAATAGGAAGATGCTGAAGACAAAGAATCAGCATCGAGAATTTCAAGAAACTGTGCTTCCAGTTCTTGTGCTCGACGAAGATTGCGCAACTGTCCAATTGATGGACTCATTGCCCATGCCTTGTGAAAGAGATGTTGCGCAGCATCTGTCGCCATCAATGAAACAACTGCCGATCCGCCTGCGGACTCTCCGAAGATTGTGACATTCGCTGGATTTCCACCGAATGCAGAGATATTGCGTTGTACCCATCGAAGTCCAGACAACATATCCAGCACGCCATAGTTACCAGTTCCCGCAAATCCGAAAGCACCGAGTCGATAGTTAATGCTGACGACGATGACTCCTCGAGATGCAAGACGACTTCCGTCGTACCATGCCACTGAACCTGCGCCATTTGTGTATGCACCACCATGGATCCAGTACATCACTGGAAGATTGCTTTTTTCAGAGACGCCAGTCGGACAATACACATTCAAGAAAAGACAATCCTCAGACATATCCGCAGAATCGGTGCCGAGCATTTGCTCGAGGAAACCGGGGACTTGTGGACTCATGAATCCGTACCGTGAGGCGTCGACAACTTGGTCATATGTAATGACATCGACAGGGGCCTGCCACCTGTTCGCATGTGCAAAGCGGATGCCTCGAAACGAGGTCTGGCCATTCTCGTGATGAATGCCCTGAAAGGTTCCGGATGACGACGTAATCGAGGCTGTTTGGCTCATTTCTCTACCGTACCTGCGGAGATGAGGACCTTCACTAGCGTGTGGCTGTGCTCAGGAATCTTGTCGGCAATTTGTATGTTCGATTTCATCGATGGATTCAACTTTCTGCGTCGACGAATCCCAATAATTCTCGGGGGCGTAAGTTCGGCTCCTTCGGCCAAGGCAGTCTCATTATGTGGCAGCCGACGACGATATTTAATGAGCAGTACATCTCCATCGGTCGAGACACATTGATTGGTCCTGCCATCTCCCTTTCAGCAGGAATGGTTCCTGGCCAGGAATGCATCACGAATCCAGTTGTGTCCATCGGCGACCGCTGCCTTATCGGTAGGGGTAGCGGCATCGTAGGGCATTTCTCGATTGAGATTGGGAATGATGTTTGGACAGGTCACAACGTCTACATCACTGATCAAAACCATGGATACGAGGACGTGAGCAAACCAATCTCTCAACAATCGCAGCCAGAGCGAGCAGTGAAGATTGGCGACGGAAGTTGGTTGGGTTACGGCTCCGTTGTTTTGCCAGGTGTCACCATTGGTCGACACGTAGTTGTGGGGGCTAACTCTGTCGTGACGAACGATATTCCCGACTTTTCCGTAGCTGTAGGGGCTCCTGCTCGCGTTATCAAACAATACATCAATGGTGAATGGGTCAGAGTTCCTTAGACCGAAAGGTCAAGAGGAGGTTGACATGTCTTCATGTCATTCTCTCTCGCGAATTTTCCGAGTCGTTCACTGATGGGGACCCCTTCGACCTCTGATTCTGCAAAGTAGGGGCGCGTCGTCGCTGAGCGAAGTGCCTCAATAAAGAGTCTCCGGTCTGCGATGTACACGCGATAGTCCTTCAACCATTGCGGAACGAGTTCTTTGCCTTTGGCATCCGCTGGGGAGTCTTTCGAGATCTCGTCGATAGCCCGTTCAAGGGAGTCGGTGGCCTTTTCTACAATGTCGGCTTTCTTCTTTAAGGCTTCTGGGTCACTTGCCTTCATCTCAGTCAGGTCTTGAAGAGCAAATCTTTCATTTTCTGCAACTTTGCAGCGTGCTTCAGATCGCGCTTTCCATGCCTCATCGCCAATCTTGTTAAAGCTCTCTCTAGATGCGAAACCAAATGCATAGAC
>JACCDL011147979.1_pt1 | contig 16701 bp, 19 predicted proteins | sample 7441931 | NCBI WGS metagenome assembly JACCDL01 (sample SAMN15323437, study PRJNA562643) | freshwater metagenome | isolation source: river surface water | place: USA:Blue River Watershed | collected 2017-08-16 | reverse complement strand
TTATGAAACCAACTAAGAAACTTGCAAAGACTCCAGATTTGAGGGAAATATACCATCAGAAAGAGGTTTTGGCCATTCTCAAACTTTGGTTGTTCTATTCAAGTCAATCAAAAGAGAAACTTGAAGCTGAGAAATTCAAGTCATTTCATCTACAACTTTCCAATTTTATCAAAGAAAATTGGTAAATTGGAATTATATTTCTCTTTTAATGATAAATTTCTCATTTTAACCTTATTTTTCATTAAATTAGAAGTATATTTCTAAAAATGCCATATTTCTTAAAAAATACCACTAATTTTGATAAAATTAGAAATATATTTCCAATGAATAACCAACAAATTGGCAAAATCATACAAGAAAGAAGGGATTATTTGAATTTAACTCAAAAGGATGTTGCAGAAATGGCGGGAATCACTTTTAAGTCTATTTCTGAAATCGAGTTAGGCATAAGGAATCCCTCTATAAATACATTAAAAAGCATTTTGGATGTGCTGGGATTAGAATTATCAGTTCAAATTAAATCAATGAACTAATGAAAGCAGGAGTGTACAATAATGGCATTTTAGCAGGCATATTGGAAAAACAATTAGATGGCAGCTATACATTTGAGTATGATGAGGGTTATCTGCAAAATGATAAAAATCTATCCATCAGTTTAACACTACCAAGGAGTATTAAAAGGCATGAATCTGAAAAGCTATTCGCTTTTTTCTTTGGTTTATTATCTGAGGGTGTAAACAAGAATATTCAATGCCGGTTGTTGAAAATTGACGAGAATGATCATTTTGGTAGATTATTATTGACCGCACAGGAGGATAATATTGGATCAATTACTGTAAAACCTTTATAAGATGAAGTGCTTAGGATGCTATAAAAAAATAGAGAAAAATGAATATTGCCTTTCATGTAGAAAGAAACTATTTGATGGTAAACGCGTGCCTACTATTTTAGAATTTGATAAACCTAAGGCTGAAAACATAAGTATGTATAACGAGCATTCAAAAAGAATGTCAATATCTGGAGTGCAGTTAAAATATTCACTAAGACTCAATGGAAATACACTTGAATTATGTGAAACTAATGGTCAGTATATAATTAAGCCAATACCAACGGCAGACCATTTAGAAATGATGGAAGATGCACCAGAGAATGAGCATTTGACCATGCAAATTGCTTCTCAAATTTTTAATATTAAGACTGCACATAATGCTTTGATTTATTTTAAAGACGGCACACCAGCTTATATTACCAAGAGATTTGATGTCAAAGGAGATGGAACTAAATACATACAAGAAGATTTTGCACAAATAACCAATAGAACCAAAGAAACCCATGGAGAATCCTATAAATACGAGGGTAGTTATCTTGAAATAGGTGAGCTGATAAAAAAATATGTACCAGCATCCATGATAGCCATTGAAAACTTTTTTAAAATAGTTGTATTTAATTATATTTTTTCAAACGGCGATGCCCATTTAAAAAACTTCTCCTTAATAAGGAACGACTTCGGTGAAATGGAATTATCACCTTCTTATGATTTAATGAGTACAAATATTCACACTCCAGGCGAACGAGATACAGCATTAGATCTGTTCGAGAAAGATCACGAATCCGAGTATTATGCTACATACGGACATTATGGGAAAACAGAATTCATTGAATTTGCAAAGAGACTTGGCATAGTTGAAGTAAGATATATGAGGATAATAAATGAGTTTATAGAAAACGAGACAGCAGTCTATGATCTAATAAAGAATAGCACTTTATTAGAGAAAGCATTAGATCACTTCATAACTAATTACAAATTGAGAATTAAAAGGTTGAATTAAAATTTATATCAACGATCTTGATTTTTTTAACTTCATTTTTTAGATAATACAATACCCTAGTGGTTCTACTACTTAATTTCTATCAATACAATAGTTTATAAAGTTATCATTACATCCGTAGCTTTCAATAATATCTTATTATTTACAACAGCATAATTTTACATTTAAATCAAGCGCTGTATATACATTGAGTATAAATACTGAATTTTTAAAATATAGTATTTATACTAATACCTAATTTCTAATTCATCTATAGATTTACATTATACTAGTATTGATTTTAATCCATAATTAATCATTAAATAATAATGGACATTGGTAGTGTGTATAACTACTTCGTATAGCCTTACAGACGAGCAATAAGCAAAACTGGAGCCTTTCAGAAAAGAAAGTAAAAAAATCCGTCGAATTTTTTCCCAAGGCGATAAACAGGGGGTATTATTTTAAATTAGAATTTATGAAAAAATTGAATTTTGTTAAAATGGAAGAAATTAAGGCGGGAATCAGTTGGAGTTGTGCTGCTGGAATACTTGGATTTTCAGCTGTATTGGTTGTTGGAGTTTCAGCAGTAGCTGGCAACCCACTTGCAATCTCTGCAATGTCAAATACTTCTGCATTAAGATCAATTGTGACTGCTTCTGCAGCGGGCGTTATTACCTGTGTTGAATAAAATATGTAATAGAAGGTAGTATCAACATGCTACCTTCTTTACCTTATATTTGAAATCATTATTATGAAAAACAAAAATATACTTCTTGAGATAATTTTTTTATTAAATCATTTCTTTATTGTTTTAGGCTTTTTTATGCACTTCAAAAATCATCAAAATTTTTGGAGTTTGAAAATAATTTCAGTTGGCATTACTCTTGACATTATTTTAAGTTTGATCAAAAATTTAGAAAAAAATAAATTTAAAACATTGATAATATCTACTTTGAAGATACTTTCAATTATTATTTTTTTATTTTTCTCTTTTGAAATTGCTATTAGTTTTTTTATAACTATTTTATTAATAGATTTTCTTAGTCCATTTTTTTTAAAACAATGAATTGAGCAATGATTTTTTAATTTATACCATATTACAATTAACTAATAATGAATTTTTATTTTAATAAAATAATTCAGACAAACAAATTTCTATTTTCATTAATAATTGTATTTTATTTTTTGATTGCATATCTATCAAAATTATTCTTACCATATGATAAACTTATTTACGATTTTCTAATTAACCAATTGTCGGAAAGTAGAGTAAATGAAATAATAGATGCTCAAAAAAAAATAATATACTTGCCATATGTAATTATATTTTTCGTAATCGCACTAAAAGTATTGTGCACAGTATCAAGCATAAGTATAGGTTTGTTGTATTACGATATTAAAATCAATATAAATTCTTTAATTAAAATAGTATTGGCTTCTGAGTTTGTTTTTATTTTTATGGGAATTGTAAAACTATTTTGGCTTCTAATTAATATTTCATCGCTTACGGTTTTTGATTTACAATTCTTTTCGCCATTATCTCTATTAAATTTATTTAAGATTGAGGCTTTAAATAAATTATTTATATACCCATTACAGTTAATTAATGTATTCGAAATTTCTTACTGGATAATACTTGCAAAAGCATGTTCCTTAGAATTTAATTTTTCTTTAAATTTTGGAGTTAAATTAATTCTAAAAAGTTATGTTGTTGGATTAATTTTCTGGGTACTCTTCATTTCATTTTTACAAATAAATTGACTGAATTGAAATTGAAAATCAAAATATGGCTTTTGACAATATTGTTTTTTTTAACAGTCTTTGGGTATATTAAATTTAGAAAAAGTACCGATTTGGTGCTTCAAAAGAATAACATACATAATTTGTCGGAAATTATACAAAAAAGTGGCTTCGATCCAATAAGCAAGAAATATTTTTTTAGTAATTGGAATAAGAAAAATATTATAAATCATTTTAGTCCTTCATGTGAACACTGCCAGTATATGGCAAATAAATACATTAAAGACTCACAAAAACTTAAGGATATTCAAATTCTTATGGTAACATCTGCAGATAGCTTGGCCACAGTAAAATTCAACAATGACTATAAATTGTCTTTGTTACCTAATGTTGTAATATTAAGAGACACAAATTATCAATTTCAAAGAATATTTGGAACTGGTATTGTACCCTCCTTCTTCATATATGAGCACAATAAGTTAGTTAAAAAGATTATTGGAGAAACTAAAATCGATAATCTAATTAACTAATGATCAAAGAGAAATTCTATAAATCGTTCACATTACAACAAGACCAATCTGATTGTGGGGTTGCCTGTCTATCAAGTATTATAAAATATTATGGGGGCGAGTGTTCATTAGAGAATATTCGTAAGCTTTCGGGAACAAGTATTATTGGAACTACGCTAATTGGCTTATATCAAGCTGCTAAATGTTTTGGATTGAACACTGAAGGATTTGAAGCAGATATTGATTCACTTATTGCTCACGGGAAACCACTTATACTCCATGTATTAATCGATGACAAATTGGAGCACTATGTTGTTTGTTTTGGAATTCAAATAAATAAAAATTATAAGACTGAATTTATTATAGGAGACCCTGCATCTGGTATCAAATATTTTAATGAATCAGAACTATCAAAAATCTGGAAGTCAAAGATTTGTTTGACTATTGAACCAAATGAGCATTTTGTTTTATCATCAAATCTTAAGTCAAAAAAAAAGACTTGGATAAAAGAACTGATTCAGGATGATTATCCGCTTTTAGTGGTGGCTGTACTAATTGGTATAGGAATCGCTGCACTTAGTATAATTATGTCTATATTCTCGCAAAGGCTCATTGACGACATCCTTCCTAAAAAGAACTTTTTGAAACTAAATTTGGGTATTGGACTTGTCTTTGTTCTTTTGATCATTAAAGAAGCGTTGTCAGTCGTAAGACAGTTCTTTTTAATCAATCAGTCCAAACAATTCAACAATAGGATAATTTCAAGTTTCTACACTAAACTACTTCATCTCCCCAAACCTTTCTTTGATACTCGAAAAATTGGAGAATTAACGGCTCGTTTAAACGATACATCAAGAATCCAAAGGGTTATTAGTCAAATAGCAGGGAATGTTGTAATAGACTCATTAGTCTCAATCGTGGCTTTTATTGTGTTATTTAACTATTCTTGGAAGATTGCACTTGCTACTCTTTTGATTCTCCCTTTATACTTTTTCTTAATTTATAAGTTTAATATCAAAATTATCAATGGCCAAAAGAATATAATGCGCTCCTATGCTTTAAGTGAAGCAAACTACATTTCAACACTACAAGGCATTGAGTCGATAAAAAATCACAATAAACAAGAATTATTTACCAAATCAAACAACTTAGTCTATGGTAGATACCAAGACGAAATCTTTTCATTAGGAAAAATTCAAATTAAGCTTGGTTTTATAGCGAATAGTTTTAGTGTGATGTTTTTACTTGTTATATTATTCTATAGTAGTCATCAAGTGCTCTTAAATCAGCTTAAAATAGGGCAATTAATGGCAATTCTCGGGTTATGCTCTACCCTATTACCAAGCATAGCAAATTTGGCACTTATATCCATCCCAATGAATGAAGCGAAAATAGCATTCGATAGGATGTTTGAGTTTGCTTCTTTAAAACCTGAAATTGAGACAGATTCAATTGACTTATTGGAATTTGATGAAATTAGACTTCAAAATGTCCTATTTAGGTACACAGGTAGGTCACCTATTTTAAATAATATCTCACTTTCGGTTAAAAAAGGAGAGACAATTGCCATTCTTGGTGAAAATGGTAGTGGTAAAAGCACATTGACACAAATCATATCTAAAAACTACGGAATTGAAAGTGGTGACATTTTTATAAATGAGTACTACCAAATGCATAATATCTCCTTTGATTCTTGGAGGCGAATTCTTGGCATTGTACCTCAAAATCCTCACATTTTTAATGGAACAGTGCTTGAAAACATAGCCTTTGAGGATGCGTCAAATGATTCAAATAAAGTATTCCGATTTATAAAAGATTTTGGCTTCGATGAATTTATAAACACTTTACCTAATTCATATATGACTATTGTTGGAGAGGAAGGTATTAATCTTTCAGGTGGTCAAAAACAAATGATTGCATTTGCAAGAGCATTATATCATAACCCGCAACTACTCATATTAGACGAAGCAACGGCAGCTATGGATAGAGAATCAGAAAGATTTATTTTAAAAACATTATCAAAATTAAAAGCTGAAATGGGTATTATATTCATTACACATAGACTTCATATTTTAAAGAGCTTTTGTGATAGAATTTATATCATAAACAATGGAACTACAACAGAATATGGGAATCACGACACACTCTTGCAATCTAAAAACTTATATAGTTCATATTGGAATGAATTATCAATAAAATAAATAATCAAAAAATGAAAAAGAAACCAATTTTTATCGGACTATTATTATTGGCAAGTATAATCTCTAATGCTCAAAATTTTATTAAAGTTCAAAATGGACAAAAAACTCATTTATTTACAACAACAATTAGTACTATTAAGCAAAATGCAATGGGACAAGAAATTGAACTTAAGTCAGATGTCTCAATGGATATAGATGTTGAAGTAAAAACAACTACACCCGATATCAATTTAACACACACAATTAAAAGGATTCAAGTTAAATCTGAAGGAATGGGTCAATCAATGAGCTTTGACTCAAATAAGAAAGATGACAGAGAAAATCAAATCGGACAGCTATTATCAGGGGTGCTTGATAAAGGTTTAGAGTTTCAGATCTCAAACTATGGTAGTATTAGAGACAGTAAACAAGCAAACCAATCATTGGATGCCGCAAAAAATCTACTAGGTGATTTTGATGAAATTAATGATGAGGTTCTCTTGGCTTATCCAAAAACTATCAATACTGGTGATCAATGGACAAATGAGTTGTACAAGGATGCCAATAACAAGAGTAAGATTGACTATGTAGCCAAATCAGTTGTCAATGATGAGGTATTTTTAAGTTTTAAAGGAACCATCGATAAAAAACAAAACAAATCAATACAAGGAATGGACGCCACTGTAACTGCTAGTTCAATGCTTAATGGCGAATTAACACTAAATATTAAAACTGGGTTAATTAAGAATAAAGCTACTGAAGCAAATGCAAAAGGCACAACAGAAATTATGGGTCAATATATTCCATTTACCTTAATGAAATTAACAAAGAGTTCTGCATTATAAATATCAAGTATATCATATCTATACAAAATTTAAGGCTTTTAAATTCAATGCGTCAAATTCAAGTATTTAATACTTTAGTCAATCTTTTAATGTAAAGAACACGAAAATGCAATATGATTTTAATTTAATTTTTAAAGCATATACTAATGAAATTATTTCTCTTGTAATCTATTAATTATCAAAAAATTCTTATATGACTCATTTTCTATCAGAACTGAAAATTAAAAACTTCAAATCAATACAAGATGAAACTTTTGAATTGTTCACTTTTACACCTCTAGTTGGGTATAATAACGCTGGAAAATCTAATATCTTGGGATCTATAAAATGGCTACTTAGAAAAAGCTCTCTTTCGGAAACTGATTTTAATAATATTACACATCCTGTTGAAATTGAAGGTCGCATTTCTGGTATTTCTGCAACAATTTTAGGACAACTACCTTCGAACCATAAATCTGCAATTACTCCATTTTTATTTGTTGATTCATTATATATTAAAAGAGTTCAATTATCGCCAAATATTGCCACAGCACAAATTCGACTCTATGTAAAAAAACCTTCTCAAATCGGAACTCAGGATGAATGGGCACTCAACCCAACTGGAATAGACCAGGCTATTCAGCTTCTATTTCCAGAACCTATTCACATTGGTGCCATGGAGAACTCAGAAGAAGATGTTAGTAAAAGTAAAAACACAACAACAATTGGGAAATTACTTGCAGAAATAATTGGTCCTATACAAACTAGTTATAGTACACAAGTTCAAAATGCATTAGAAGGCATAAGTGACCTATTAGATTCTAGTGGCACTTCTAGAGCTAAAGAATTAAATGATTTTGATTCTTTAGTAAATAGTAAATTACAATCATTTTTTTCTGGAGTTAGTATAAAAATACACATTCCTACACCTGAATTGAAAGAAGTATTTTCTAAAGGAACAATAAAGGTATTTGAAAGTCTAAATCCAAGTGGGAGAGAAGTTTCAGCTTTAGGTCATGGTGCTCAACGTACTATTCAAATGACTTTAGTAAGGCATTTAGCTGACATTAAAAGAACAATTGGGGGGATAAATTCAAACACAATTTTACTAATTGATGAACCTGAATTGTATTTACACCCACAAGCAATTGAAGTATTGAGAGATGCACTTAAAACACTTTCAAATCAGGGCTATCAAGTAATATTCACAACACATTCGCCCTTCATGATTACTTCAACAGATGTACAAAATACAATATTAATCCGAAAAAGTGACCATGTCGGAACACATAAAAGAAATTCATTAAGAACTGCAATTTCAAAAGTTGCCGCTTCCTATCCCAGTCAATTGGCAATTTTATTTTCTTTGAGTAATTCATCAAATATTTTATTTGCTGAGAAAGTAATTTTAGCAGAAGGGAAAACTGAAAATAGATTATTGCCTAAAATTATACAAAAAATTACCGGACAAACACTTGGATTACATAAAACTGCTTTAGTGCCTTTGGATGGATCTGGTAATATAGCAAAGACAATTGAAGTACTTTCTGCTATGGCAATTCCAACTAAAGCAATTGTTGATCTTGATTATGCTTTGAGGGAAGGAGAAAGACATGGATTTTTAACTGTTGGTGACAATGATGTTAAAATTATTAAAGATCATCTTGCAACAATTGCACCAACACATTCTATTTGCTTAAACGATGGTTGGCCCACAAGCACAAAAAATGGTAGCTCTATGCCTGCTTTTGAAGCTTTTGTTTTATTAGCAAGTGAAGCAGTAATTCTTTCAAATTTTGTCTCTTTGAAAACTAAAATGAAAAAAGCTGGTATTTATATTTGGACAAAAGGTGCAATTGAAAATCATTTAGGCGGGGTACAGAAAAATGAAATGGGATGGGCAGATTTTAATGAGAAATTAGAAACAGATGAATTAAAAGTTATTTTGCCATCAGATCATACTGAAATATGTGATTTAATTAATTGGTTATTGCAATAATTTCCGTTACACAAAAATATAACAATTGCTATTTGAAACTATAATTATGTAATTAAATTTGATTTTTTTCATTTATGTAGGTAATTATAAATATTTTTTTTACAGTGTTTTCACGGAAAAAAACTGTAAAACGTGAATACACGATTAATTCAGTGTAAGCACGTTTTACCAGGAATTTACCCGTGAATCTAAGTTTTTGCATCTTTTTGAGCATCAAAAAACCAATTTAAGCTTTATCTGCTTGAATGTTTTTGATATTTTGTAAAATAATATTCTCATCTTGAAGCTGCTTAATTATAGTTGCTTGTTCAGCAATAATGTTGTCTTTTTGGATGACTTTAGAGCCAAGCTCATTAATTTTATTATCACTAAAATTTAGGTAGTTAGTGTGTCGTGTATTCAACGATGTAATAATGCTATTCTGATGTTTATTATAATAATATATAGCAATACCACCTACCGCAATAATCCCTGCTGCAATTAGCAATGCTTTTTTTGTGTCTTTATTTATTGCTTCATTACGCAATAGTTCCATTATTTGTGTATTTGTCATGACGTTCAATTTTATGAATTTGTGTATAAGGATTTGTTTTAATTACATGTTTAATAAAGTACCAGTGTTGTATGTCATTAATTTTTTCAGCATCAATACATTCAATTAAATTAATTTGGTAAGTATCTAAATGATTTGTTGTCACTTCATTACCTACAACTTCAATTAAATATTCAATCCTAGTATAAAGGGCCTTATTGTTTGCAGAAATCATTGCAAACATGTCACGATCTGGTTTGTCATTCATTCTATGATATGCACTTTTACAATCGCGAACATTACCATGCTGGTCATGTGTTATTGGACAAAACTCCCTCCTTGCCGTTGAATTTTCAGGCAGAGTGGCACCACAATGCCTGCAAGTCTTCTCTGGATGGTACGCAAACTGCTTTTTACCATCGATTTTAAAATTTTTCTTTTTCATTTGTTTAATTTAAATTAAAAATATGTACATTTGGGTAATAAAAACATTACCAAAGGTATGCATTTGTCAAAAATAAACAATTTTTCTGATTTTGTTGAATTAACTAAGAATCAGGAACTGATGGAGAAAACCTTTAAATCATATGCCAAGCACTTACACGCACGTACCCTACACATTAAGGAGGTTGGTATTTCGGGTAAACTGCTAAACGATTGGTTTGAAGCAGGGATAGTTAATAAGGTAGAGGTTGAAGGTAATAAGTGGAGGAACTTTTCATTATCCGAAGCAATTTGGATAAGATTTGCAGTTGAATTAAGGTATTTTGGAGTAACTCTTCCACAGATCAAAATACTAAAGGAAAACCTTTGCGAGTTTAACTACGAGTTTGTTAATGATTTATCAAATGCAATTAAAGATGTACCTGTTGCAAAAAAAAATGAATCATTAGACTATGTTAAAAGTAAGTTTAGCGAATTGCAGTTAATTCCGGAGGAGCAATTAAAAAAGGAGTATGAACGCATAGGCATTTCTTTTTTTGATTTAATAATGATTTACACTCTAATATTTGATCTTGAAGTTGGATTTTGTTTCACGAAGTCAATTGGAAACTTTGTTGATTATAGTAACAAGTTGGGCAGTGTATTGGGTTTAAATAATATGGATGCCTACCAAAAAGCTATCGGCATAGAATCATTTGCCGTTATTAATATGAAAAGTATTTACAAGGAATTCTTTGGTAATGATAGAATTAAGCAATCAGAAGATTTTTACTTTGGAATAGTCACACAAAAGGAAAAAGAGCTACTTGAATATATTAGGTCAGGTGAATATAGTTCAATCAATATTAAAGTGGAAGAAGGAATGATAAAATTGGTGAAGGTTACAAAAAAAGATGGGGATAAACTAATGCAACAAATTGCTCGTTTATTAAAAAAAGGAGACTTTAAGGAAATTACATTTTTGTCAAGAGACGGCCGTATTGTTAGATATGATGAGGTGGATATTATTAAGTAAGGTGCTGAGTGAAACAGACCAATTATTGAAATAGAAGACTGTGTGGTGGAAGACCAACAGTTTTTGCATTTGTGAAACGCATATGCAAAGTTTATTAAGAAGTGGTATTAAAAAAGACAATATACCATCAAACTTTTATGGTGCTGCAATAGAAAGTACTAATAAGGCAAATGAAACTGCCGTACTTGCTAATCAAATATTATTAAGTGGTATTAGTCCAAATCAATTGGTGGAATTATTGCGCCCAATGATAAGGGATGAAGTTCGTCTTGTAATGTCAGAGCAGGAGGAGAAGCTAATTTCACCTGCTGAAGCTTGTAAGTTATTCAAGCCTGCTATTACTAAGGCAACATTAACCTCTTGGACAGAGAAGGGTTGGCTTCAATTACATAGGATAGGAGGAAGGAATTTTTACCTCCAGTCTGAGATATTAGCAAGTACTTTGAAGTTGGGGAAGTATAGGAGTCTTTGTGCGTAATTTGGTTTCTGCGTCAATCTATTTTTTAATAATTCAGTATTAATACTGACTTTTACAAATCAAATATTTTTTATTTTGTAATAAAATTATAAAATACAACATGGAAGATGACAATTTAAGTTTCAGCAACGTTATATTTGGAATTTATCCTTTTGGCGACATCAAAACATTTACAGAGATATAATGAAAGTATTACTTGATACAAATATTATCATTCATAGAGAAGCCAGCAAGATTTACAACCTTGACATTGGACAGCTTTTTAATTGGCTCGACAAACTTAAATACGACAAATATATTCACCCATTGACAATTCAGGAGTTAAACAGGTATAAAGACCAAAACTCCTTGAAAAGTATGAACATTAAAATTGAAAGTTACAATCAATTAAAACATCAAGCACCTTTAAGTGACACCATTAAAAAAGTAAGCCAAAAAGCAGACAGCCAAGAAAATGACCTTAATGACACACAAATACTAAACGAAGTTTTTGAAAATAGAGTTGACATTCTGATTTCGGAAGACAAAAAAATACATACGAAAGCAAAGATTTTAGGAATAAGCGATAGGGTTTTTCGTATTGAAACATTTTTAGAAAAGGTAACTGCTGAAAATCCTGAATTAGTAAAGCATAAAGTTTTAGCAGTTAAAAAAATTGACTTTGCAGAGGTCGACTTAAAAGACAGCTTCTTTGACAGTTTTAGAAATGATTATACTGAGTTCGACAAATGGTTTAACAGTAAGGCAGAACAACCTTGTTATGTTTGTTATAGCGACAACAAACTTACTGCTTTCTTGTTCATAAAAATTGAAAAAGCTGGAGAAGAATCCTATAGTGAAATAACACCTATTTTCAGACCTAAGAATCGACTTAAAATAGGAACTCTTAAAGTAGCTAGTAACGGCTATAAAATTGGAGAACGGTTTTTAAAAACAATCTTTGACAATGCTCTTTTGTTCAAGGTAGAAGAAATTTATGTAACTATTTTTGACAAAAGACCCGAACAAGAGCAACTTATTGAAATGCTCGAAGAATGGGGCTTTAAAAAACACGGAATAAAAACTACGCAAAACGGAGATGAATTAGTTTATGTAAGAGAGTTTAGTAAAAAACTACCTGTAAACATTGAAAATCCAAAACTTACATTTCCATTCTTTTCAAGAGAAACAGACAAATATTTAATAAGAATAGAACCACAATATCATACAGAACTATTTCCTGATAGCATTAACACAAGAGAAGACAAGGCAAAATATACCGAGAATGAACCGCACAGAAACAGAATAAGTAAAGTTTATATTTCTCATTCACCTGACAGAAATTTAAAGTCAGGAGACATAGTGCTGATTTATCGAATTGGTGAAACAACACCCAAGACATACTCAAGCACCATAACGACAATTTGCATTGTAGAAAGAGTTAAAGACAATTTTAAGGACTTTGACGATTTCTTTAAAAGTTGTAGTAGAAGAACAATGATTTCAAAATTGGATTTGAAAACAAAATGGTGGGACAAATTTCCAAAATACAAACCATTTGTAATCAACTTTCTGTATGCTCACTCTTTACCTACACCAAAACCAACACTTAGTGATTTGATTAAATTAAAAATATTCGAAGATCCAATGAGTTTACCCAAAGGATTTACTAAATTGACCAACGACCAGTTCAATGATTTGATTAACTTTGCCTACATTAAGAAATAAGATAAATGAAAGTAGTATTATCAATAAAGCCAGAGTTTGCGTTCAAAATTTTTGACGGGACAAAGAAGTTTGAATTTAGGAAGTCAATTTTCAAAAATGTAAATATAAAATCAGTAATAGTATACGCTTCGTCTCCAGTTCAACAAGTAATTGGAGAATTTGAAATTGACGAAGTTTTAAATTATGACCTTTCAACACTTTGGGACTTAACACAAGAATATTCAGGCATCAGTGAAGAATTTTATTACGATTACTTCGCAAACAAAGAACAAGGTTTTGCAATCAAAATCAAAAAAACAAGAAAGTATAGAAAGCCAAAATGTTTGAAGGTGGACTTTAACCTATCTCCACCACAATCATTTGCTTACTGGACTGCTAAATGAGAAACACAGGTGCAAACACGGGCTATGCGTCAGGCGGGGTGACGTGCAAACTTGGAGCTTTGTGCTTCTATTCAAGTTTAGTGCTAGTTGACAGTTTTGATCTCCGAAATCCGCCCGTATGTAAAGCACGAAACTTTTGTACATTCCCTTTAACATATGCCTACGCCTAACGAAATCAGAGAATTCATAAAAGACATTCCTCAAAATGTAAAAAACCTGACATACAATGACTTAGTAAGTCAGTGTAATAAATATTTTGCTGCCTTACCCATGGCTTCTGTTGACTTTACCAACGAACAGTTTTTCTTTAGACAGTTAGAATACGGTGGGTTAAATGTAGTACATCGAGGAAGAGAAATTACAAATCCAGAAAATAGACCTCACCCAAATGTTGCGGACATTTCATATATTCAGAAAGAAGACATTGAACTGATAAAAAAGTTTGGCAGGGTTAATAAACCCAAACAATCTATGTTTTACGGATCATTAAGTTATCATACAGCTGTTTGGGAAACACTTTCTAAAGGAGTTGAATTTAGAAATTCTGGATCAGGCATGGTTACTGTTGGAACATGGATTATCGAAAAGCCTTTAAAATTGGTTCAAATGCCTCATTCTGAAAAAGTCTTCACTGCCTTGTACGACATTGTTTCTTATAAACCAGAGCGTTTAAGATTAGAACATATCAAAGATCACAATATGCTATTAAAAAAACAAATTGGTAGTGATATTGGGTATGAAATTCTTGAACTATTTGGTGACGCATTCGCAAACTTTGACATCAAAACAGATAATGATTATTTTTTAAGCAATTATTATGCTGACAGAGCATTCAATCAAATAGACGGTTTCGAAGTAGGTGAAGAAATTGACGGAATAATTTATCCAAGCGTTCCGAGTTCATATCAAGAGAATAATATTGTGTTAAAGCCATCTTCAGTTGACACTAAACTTAAGTTTTCAAGTGCAATGCAAGTATGGGTTGTTCATCATCTTGAAACAGGTAAGGGCGCACAATTTATTCCAATAAAACAACGAATTCATGCTATGGGAAATGGAACACTTTCATGGTGATAAGGTGAAATAAAAAAAATATATGCAAAAGCAGGGCTGTCATTTGTAACATCTGTCAAGTGTATAAATCAGTTGCGGTTCTTGCTCGAAGTTCAATGTCCAATGTACAGATTTAGTTCATAACTTCATGCATATTTTCGATCGAGTATTTGAACCGAGTAGGACCATCAATGAAGTCATTATCTTCCCAAATTCTTGACAGTAATTCGTATCCAAAACCTTAATATATGGACGAAGCAAAACTTTTTGAAGATTTATTAACCAACAGCGAAAGAATAAACTATTCCTACAGTGAAGATTTTGACTTTATTCGGGAGAAGGCAAAAATGTATATTCGAAAGTTTTTTGGCAATGACAGCCACTATTTAAAGGATATAGAGTCAATAAACTTTTTACCTCCAATTATAATGAGTGGAGTAGACAGTGATTACCCATACTACTTTGAACTTGGATTAAAGCAGTTCAAGCGAATAATAAGTGTAATAATTGAGGATTTAAAGTTAAGCAGCAACTACCCCCCTTCAACGAATACAACAACAACAATTCCTGCTACTATCGCAGCACCTGGCAAGAGACATCCATTAGATGGTCAAACAATTCAAATCTTACTTGCCTCTCCTTCTGACGTCTCTTCGGAAAGAGAGCTTTTGTTTAACTCACTCGAAACTAAGTTTAGGAGAGACGGCTACGAACAACAATGTGGAAAAAGAATCATCGTTCGAGGATGGGAAGAGTTAGCAACTCAATCTGGTTATGGTCAAGATATAATAAATGAGCAACTCTTGTCAAAAGTGGACATAGTATTGGCAATTTTCAAACACAAAATCGGTACGCCAACAATTGACCCAGCAACTTCTAATGAACGAGCAAAATCAGGCACTGCGGAGGAACTATTATATGCTATAAACAATAGTTTAGCAACAAATCCACCACTCGGAATGGCATATTTTTATTCCGAGGCACCAAGTATGTCTTTTGAATCTGTAGACTTCCAAAAAACACTTGAAGAGTGGAAGAAATTAAAAGAATTCAAGAGCCAAATAAAATTTAAAATTCTTTATAAAGAATTTTCATCACAAGAGCAACTTTTAACAATTGCATGTAAAGACATTTTCGATAATATCAAGAATCACTTTGAGTAGATTGCTTCGTGAACCTAATGATACAGGCCATCAAACCCTACCAGTTTTATATTCTTGCCTTAAATTAATTATACATTTGTATCATAAAAATATTCATCACTATACAATTCAATAAAAAAAGAAAAATCTATATCTACTGTCAACTACTCTTTCATTTTTATACTTTTATTTAAAGTTACTTGAATTAAATTTATTTTAGTGTCACCTATAGTGTCACCTGAAACAAATAAAAAAGCTCCTAAAACATTTATTATCAATGTAATAGGAGCTTTTTGTTGCTGTAGGGGGAGGGCTCGAACCTCCAAGGGGCAGTTAGCTATAACACAAAGTTCAGTGGTCGACCCTGGTCGCCTATTGCTAGACGGCTCTATGTTACGTTTATCCCGTGATCCCCGCCTTCGAGACAAGAAGGTATGTATGCCAAAGTTTCATCACCCCACAATTTTAGTTTTATAATATCCTAGTTCGATTGCTGTTTTTCTTCTATGACAATTAGCGCATCTTATATTACATTTTTTAATTTCTGCTTCAATTTTTTCAATAGAACAATTTTGAATTACCTCGCAGAGATTATCTTTTTTATTTTCAAAGTGGTCAAATTCAAGAACAATTGGATCATTTTCTCCACAATCAATACATGATTTACCAAATAAGTAATCTCTAATAAATTGGCGATTTCGTTCTCTAATTTTATTCTTTGATTCTAAACTAATCTTTCTATTGCCCTCTAAATTTCTATTGTAAGTTTCCTTATCAGCAATCCTTCTACATTCTTTACAATATGTATCTAGTCCATCTAAATACTTTTTAGATTTTCTAAAATCTTCTTTGGGTAATTTACATTTCTTACAAGTTTTCATGAT
>JACCDL010028597.1_pt1 | contig 16723 bp, 14 predicted proteins | sample 7441931 | NCBI WGS metagenome assembly JACCDL01 (sample SAMN15323437, study PRJNA562643) | freshwater metagenome | isolation source: river surface water | place: USA:Blue River Watershed | collected 2017-08-16 | reverse complement strand
CCTTGAATAGCTTGTAGCAAACTCCAAAGAATTGGGAATAAAACAAAGTCTGCGGTACAGGTAGCCATGTAAACCCATCCCATAACTGGACGCCATTTTTTGTTAATCCAATCTTCGCTTTCTTTGTCTAGTTTAACTAAAACATCAGCACCCTGTGCCGCGTTTGCGCCACCAGCGTTACGATCTAATTGTGCAGGTGCCGCCGGCGCAGAACCAAAGCCGCCCCCGTAACTGCTAGCACCATAACTTTGTGCTGGTGCACCAAATCCACCTGCACTAGATAAACCAGCTGGCGGAGGATTTTTAGGTCCTGCTATTTGTGGTAAATTACCTGGATCAACGAAATCTTCTTCATCTAACTTAGGCATAGTATCTCCTTAAATGTATGTTAATATAATTGTAAATTGTCCAGGACCTGGCGTCGGGTTAATCACATCTGCTAAAATTTCTTTATAGGTTGTTGTCCTATATGTAGTCTCTACAGAATATTGTCCTGTTTGCGATAGTATGGAATCTGATGAATCTACTAAGGCTGCTAAATTGTTTCTTACCCCCACCCTTACAGAAGCATCATCAGGACCTGGGGAAACAACTAAGATCTTAACGCTTATGATTGTTCTGTCTGCGGTAATAAATCCAACGCTTTGTTCTCCTGATGTTGTAGATAAATCTACATCTAATACTAATGTTCTTGCATCAACGGCAGCACTTCGCTGTCCGCCAACGTTTACCCATTGGCTTCCGTCATATGTAAATGTTGCCCATTCTCCGTTACCTGCATCAATAACGTAACACTGATCGCCAACTAAGGCATTTAGTGCATCGCGGCCAGTAATATCTGCTACGACTGTTGTAGCACTTGAACGTAGACCTTGTTCGATATTTAGGCCTAATGCATAGCGTCCGTTTTGTCCGCTAATAACGCCAGCTGTGTCTAAGAAAGTTCCAGCAAAATCTCTGATGGTCAATGGACCGCCATCTTCTCTTAATAATCTTAATGCGAATGTTAAAGTGTTGGCTAGCGTTTCTTCTGGCAAACTAGATACAGATCCTGCGCCTGCAAAATTGTTTCCGTTTGCATCCGGGCTTGTGTTTACAATGCTGATAGTTCCACCAGCACTGTGTCTTAATCTTATAATGCTTCCGTCAACTACTTCTGCTGTGATGTCTGTAATCTTTGCGGCATTGATATCAGCAACCATGTCATTAACATCAGCAACAGTGGGATCACCATAGGCCGCCGCACCGCTTGTGGTTGTTGTAAAATTAACTGTGACACTGTTGATTGTTGCACTAAATGGAGTATAACCAGCAACGATACCATATGCACTACCTAAACCAGCAATGTCACTGACAGTTTCTGTGGCGGCGCCTACTTTAACTGCTGTAACTTTATGGCTAGCTGTTTCGGCATTAATTTGCTCCACTGCATCGTCTAATGAATAGAATCCGCTACCCGTACCTAGTGTAATCTGACTTCTATTAATTTCAATTATATCACCGTCTGTTCCTATAGGGTCAATGCCCGTGCCTGTAGTAGAAGTTGTTATAGCATCAGCAATCTTCATGTAAATAGGACGACGACTGTTATCGTTGGTTGTTAAATCACCGCTGCCGTCTAAGCTAGGATATAGGTAGTCGCCTACGTTACCAGGAAGTCCAGGAACAAAGTCGATGATACCGTTAGCAGGACGTAGAATAAATTGATCAGGTCCTGGACCGGGATATACAACCGTTCCAATAAAGCGACCAATGTTTCCAGGGTTACTTAGTGCAAATTCTCCGTTTTCAATACAAACAGCATCGCCTTGTTCAAACCCGTGATTTGTTTTTTCTAACAAGTAATTTGTCAGTGGGTTCATATATTGGAACCTACTCATTACGTTAGTAAAGAAATCTGCAGATGCTTCGCTAGGAAGCGGATCTAACATCGGGAAGCCTAATTCATTAATCTGGAAGAATACAACAGGCCCTGGAGTGTTAAACAAACCCAAACCTGCAGGATCTCGGAAAGTATTGTAACGCAATCTATCTTCTACGATAGCAACAACTTCGCTGTTTGTTTTGCTTAATATACTTGTTATCTGTAAAACTTTACCGTCTTGAGCACCAGCAACAAAGTCTCCTACTTCGATGTCCTGTGCATCAAACTTAAAAGGAGTTCGTGTTAAATTACTGCCGTGATTTCTTTCAGCGACAGTAAAAGACACTTGCCATTTATAAAACTGCGGGTTTGGTCCGCCGCTCCAATATGGATCATCTGCGCTGTTAGCATACGGCCAAAGACCAACAGATGTTACAGAGTCAGCAGTGCCGGACAAAACCTTTGCCGGCTTATTCAAACCAATGAAGCTAGTTTTCCAAGCATTAATTGTCATTTTTATCCTTTAATCACTGCTTAATAAGAACTGAACTACGCAGTGTGTTGTTTGTCCAACACCAGCACTTGCACCTGTAATTGCTTTTGTTAAACCAATAGTCATTGTATTAACACTTGGATCAAATGCACTAAATGCACTAGGACTACCACTTGAGCCACCGGCTGCTAATGTTCTACCTGCGGTAAAGCTACTTGTAACACCAGTTACTACATAAGAGTTTGTTGCTCTTTGATAACCGTAAACTTGTGTATTCAATGGAGCACATGTGCTACCTGTAAATGTAAATGTTACGGTACAAGCTGTGGATGTTGCTGTAGCAATTACTGCGCTAATGCCGCCATTTAATACGCTAACACTGGATAAGTTACCGCTGGCATCATATTCAACTTGAACAGAAGCACGGAAGATTCCGCTAGCAGTTCCACCACCACCACCACCACTAATAGTTGTTGGAGCCCATGCACTACCGTTCCAAGCAAGAGCTTGTCCTGTTGTTGGGGTTGTATTAGCAACGTCTGCTAGTTGATTTAAATTACTTTGTCCTAAGCGTGTATCAAAACGTGTGCTTGTGTAATATAAGTTTGTGCTACCTTCGCTAACATTGTCTGTGCTAGTATTGATACTAAATGTACCAGTTGAGCTGTTATAACTTAAACCAGTTCCTGCCGCTAAAGCATTACGAGCTAATGTATTGCTAAAATATTTGTTAGTAGAACCTTCGCTCAAGTTATCTGTAGTCTTAGCCGCAAGTCTTGTATCCCAACGAGAGTTAGTAAAGTATAAGTTAGTTGTTCCTTCGGTTACATCATCTGTGCTTAGAACAACTGCACCAGTTTTACTGTTAACACTAGATACTGCACCGCTGCCACCGCTTACACTACTCGGAGTCCACGCACTACCAGTCCAAGTCAATACTTGTCCGTTAGTTGGGGCTGTTGTTACTGTGTCAACGTCGCTTAGAGCATTAATACTGCTTGCGGCAATACGAGCATCTGCACGAGCATCGGCCCTAGTATTTGTAAAGTATAAGTTACTACCTTCTGTGATATAACTTGTATTAGCACGATACTTAATCTGACCGGTTGTATCATCATAGCTGATTAAGCTAGAAATATTGCTGTCAGCAATAGAACTTAATGCTAGTCTTGCTCTAGCATCTGTATAGTATTTGTTTGTACCTTCAGTGACATCGTTAGTTGTAACACCGCTGATAGCAGTTGTAATGCTAACGTTACCGCTACCATCAAAACTTGTTAAACCAGTAACTTTACCAGTTAGGCTAATTGTTCTAGCTGTTGTAAGTTTGTTAGCTTTGTTAGATAAGTCAACTTCGAAATCATAACCTGGCTGTGTTGTGTTAGCTAAACCATAAATCTGAACACTGCCACTTGTGCCGTTAATTGTATAACTTGTTCCAGTAGCACCAGTAGCACCTGTAGCACCAGTATCGCCCTTGTCACCTTTAGCACCAGTAGCACCAGTAGCACCTGTGCTACCTTGTGGACCAACAACATAACCTGCGTTGATCGTTGAACCATCTGTTAATGTGACTTGTAAGTATCCGCCTTCGTCGACAACCACGCCGCCATTGGCAATACTACGACCTGCAGGACCCTGACTGCCTTGTGGACCTTGTGGACCAACTGTGCTACCAGCATTAATTGGTGTACCATCATCCAATGTAATAATTAAATTACCGCCACTGTCAACAACTGCGCTGTATATTCCATTACCTGCAGGACCTGTTGCACCTGTAGCACCAGCACTACCGGTATCGCCCTTGTCACCTTTTGGTCCTACAATGCTACCTGCATTGATAGTTGAACCGTCTTGTTTGGTTAAAATTAAATCTGTTCCTGATACTGCGGCACTGCTGATACCTGCTACACTGCCAGCATCAACGATAGAACCATTACTTAATGTAACTAATAGTCTGCCAGTTACGCTAACAGATGCACTAGTAATACTTAGACCAGCTGGACCTTGTGGACCTGTTGCACCAGTATCGCCTTTTGCACCACTGTTATTAACTGGTGCCCATGATGTGCCGTTCCATCCTAAAATTTGTCCGCTTGCAACACCAGTTGTATCTACGTCTGTTAAATCATCTAATGCTACAACTGATGGAGGTAAAGATGCTATACTTGTGGCTACTTTTTGATCCACATAACCTTTAGTTGCGGCATCTAAGTTATTAGTGGGTGATCCTGACAATATTAAAGTGCCAGTCATTGTGCCACCAGTTAAACTTAATTTGCCTGCTAAGCCTGTTGTAATAGTTGTAGCAAAACTAGGATCGTTACTTAAAGCTGTTGCTATTTCATTTAATGTATCTAAAACCGCAGGTGAACCATTGATTAAGTTAGATACTTGACCTTGAACATATGTCTGTGTGGCATAACCATTATTTGTTAAGTAAGTTCCAACATCGCTTAAACTAATGCCACCACCGCCACCGCCACCAACTGCGCTGATAACACCGTTACTGATAGTAATAGTAGAACCGTCGACTTTAACACCACCTAGGACAGATGTAGTTGCTGTTGGTAGGGTATATGAACCACCACCGCCACTTACGTTAGCTACTGCATCATCAACATAAGACTTTGTTGCAAATGTTGACAAATCAGGAGACATTATAGTTACAGTGTCGCCGTTAACTGTTAGGTCAAAACCATGGAAGTCAAAGTTTTGAACATCGCCTACGTTAACACCTGTATGCTTAATACCAATGCTGTCGAGTATACCTGATATAGTTGCTACACCACCTGCAAAACTTACGCTAGCGCCAACAAAGTCTAAGGCTGTTGCAGTGCCACGCAAGGCACCATTTTCTTTAACTGCTACACCACCAACGCTACCTGCTACGCCGCCATCTGCAACAACATTAAAGGTTAACTTACCTGTTGCATCGTCATATGAGCTTACAAGTCTGAGACTTAGTTGGCTACCATCAGGATCAACTTCTAGCATTTCTGCTACTGTGTCCTGAATAACTTCTGCACTGGCGCTGTTTGGCGCATTAACAAATGCACCTGCTGCCTGATCCCATACAAGTGCTTCGCCTTCTTGCGGGTTGTTTAATGTTACTGGGAGACTGCTATCGCCCAAATTATCTACATAAATTGCCATATGCTTATATACTCAACATAACTTTGGTAATATCACCTACTGATGATGTTGTATTCAAATAACTTCGTTCTTTTCTAAATCTAACTAGCACAAAGTTACCTCTAAAACTAAACGCTTCTGTTCCATTTTTAGCTGTATTATATTCCCTGTATGCATGGCTGGGGGTTAGCCATATTGGAAACCAATCTGCTTCTGTTGGATCTAATTCTAAAGTAGCTTCAATTTGTATTCTTCCTAAGAAGTTATTAAATTGTATAGCCATAGTGTGAAAACCTTCGCGATAGCCATAATAGCCATCACCTCGGACTGCATCACTTAATTGATCCATTTCACTGATACCAACCATCATTGTAACAGTGCTCATATTAGTTGCCATATGTTACCTCTACAATGACAGATTGCCCAACTAACTCTTGTGCTACTTGTTCTAATGCGGCAGCATTTTCTGCTGTAACAGCAGAATCAGGATCAGTATCGTTGTCTTTAACGATTCTGCTAAATTTCATGATTAGTATGTCTTCTACGATCTTCGCCATGTTGTTCTCCGTTGTTAATATTTAGCCAAAATAAAAGGCGCAACCGAAATTGCGCCTTAATATAATCAGTTAATTTCTTAACTTTGTAGCTCGGATAATAGCACTGCTTCTTCTATTTTTTCAATGCTGTCATTGAATCGTAGCTGGAACATCATCAGATCTGAGGGATCTTTTAGATATAAAGCCACAGTATATCCTATTCTATTTGATGAAGAATGAGTATGCCAAAATCTCTTCATTCCATAGTTAGCGTCCCAGGATCCGTTTTCCAAAGAATCTGTAAATTCTTTAACTTCTAGATAACGTGTTTCCCTCATTTTGTAATCATATTTCATGTAGATTTTAAATTTAAAATCCTTTTCAAAAAGGCTATTTCTAACAATAACCTTTCTGTGCTTATCAATGATGTCAATGTGCTTATCATTTAGGGGTTGGTAAAATTCCACAACCCTTGTTGATAGTGTAGTTAGCAATGACTTTATATCGTTTTCGTTATTAGTAAATACTCCTACTCCAAACCCTTCTGCTCGTAGTCTGTATTCATCGTCAGTCATTGATTCTTTAATTTTATTAATAAGATCGCTCATTAAAGCAACCTTATTGATGTAGCTAGTATACTTGATAGATGCCCAGCTATAGTAGCTAGTTTTTTGATTTTGATTTTTAACTAATTTTGTTTTATCAACTTCAAAAGATAACTTATAGATGTATTTTCCGTAATACATCTTTTGTATATATTTTACTTTGCATCCAGGAGGGATGGAAATGTTATCGAAGCTCGTAATCGGTTCCATTATGATATACTACCATGTTACAATTTTGAAGATTATCAAACACAATCTTCTTACTTAAAGGCTTTTTAATTTTTTCAGAAATTAAACGTTTCATTGGTCGTGCGCCCATCTTTTCGTCGAAGCCTTCTTCTACTAGTTTGGTAAGAGCATTATCTTCAACTGTAATGTTTATGTTCTTTTCTGCTAACAGACCGTTGAGTTCATTAATAAACTTCATAGCAATAGGACGAACTTGTTCTTTTGTTAGTTTATTAAATTCTACAATAGCATCAAGACGGTTTCTAAATTCAGGAGTAAAGTGCTTGTTTACTGCGTCTTTACTGGCACTGCTATTTGGACTATTGTCGAAGCCGATTTTAGAACGTTCTCCGTCGCGAGCGCCTAAGTTACTGGTCATGATAAGAACAACATTTCGGCAACTTACAGTTTTACCGTTGCTACTGGTTAGCATACCATTATCCATTACACCTAGCAGAATGTTAAGAACATCAGGGTGTGCTTTTTCTACTTCATCAAACAACAAGATAGCACTGGGATATTGCTCTAAATCGTTGATAAGTTTGCCAGCGCCGGCACCACCTTCACCGTAGCCAACATAGCCAGGAGGCGCACCAATTAAGCTGGCAACCTTATGACTTTCCATGTATTCGCCCATATCGTAACGAAGCAAAGTCATATTCAAGCATTCAGAAAGCTGTTGAGCAAGTTCTGTTTTACCAACACCAGTTGGACCAACAAATAAGTAATTGCCCATAGTTTTGTTAAGTTCTTTAAGTCCTGCTTTAGCAATATAAACACTGTCAAGTAGTTTATCCACTGCCTGATCTTGACCAAACACTTTGGCCTTGATTCGCTCTTCGTAGTTATAGTTAACTTGCTCTTGTTTTGTGTTTAGTTGCTCAACTGGCACTTTGGCCTGTTTGCTAATTTCCAACTTAACATCTTCTAGGGTTAAGAATTTGTCTCGTTGTGTAACTTTAAGCAAGGCCATAGCACTGTCTAGCACATCAATTGCCTTATCGGGCAAGAATTTATCGTGCATGTGTTTGACAGTCAAATCAACAACTGCGTCAATTGCTTCGCTTTGAACTTCAATTTCGTGGAACTTTTCATACTCTGGCATAATAGCATGTAGCATTGCTTTGCAGGATTCTGCATCCATTTCTTCCACATCTAGCTTAGTAAATCTACGAGCAAGAGCACGTTCTGGTTCAATTGTTTCGCGATATTCTTCGTAAGTTGTTGAACCAATAATTTGAATACGTCCACGAGTTAGTGCCGGCTTAATTAAGTTAGCCATATCAGTATTGCTAGACCCTGCGGCACCTGCACCTACGATTGTATGAATTTCGTCAATGAACAAAATAGCGTTGTCACGAGATTCCAGGATATCAATAACCTGCTTAATACGCTCTTCAAAATCTCCGCGATACTTAGTGCCCGCCATTAAACTGCCCATGTCCAGGCTGTAAATAATGCTGTCTTTAAGTGTATTAGGAATTTGTCCTTCTACGATTCTACGAGCAAGACCTTCAACAATGTGTGTTTTACCTACACCAGGATCACCAACAAGAATAGCATTACGCTTTTTACGACGAGCAAGAATTTGACTTAGCTTGCCGACTTCTTCGTTGCGTCCAATTAAAGGATCTACACGACCTTCTTTTGACTCCTCATTGAGGTTTAAACAGTATTCGTTTAAGAGGCGTTCGGCATTGGCACTTTTACCATTTGGCTTACTATTTTTAGCAATAACATCAAGGAACGTTTCCTTTGTGATGCCGTGTTGCATCAGATAAAAACATGCATGACTGTTCTTTTCGCTGAGGATGCTGAGCATCATATCTTGCGGTGCAATGCCAGCTCGGCCGTTAAATAAGGCCTGCGTAAATGCACGATTAAATGCTCGTTCTAGTGTTTGAGTTTTGCGTGGTTTAGTAAGACCACTTACGATTAAATAATCCTGGTCATTTAAAAAATTATTAATATCTTCTATGATAGGTTGAGGGTTCAAGCCCATTAGGTGCAAATAATCAGCAATGTCTTTGTGCTCTAACAATACTAACGTTAGATGTTCTAGGGTTACATATTCGTGCTCTTTATTTAGAGCTAAACGAAATGCACGTTCTAGAATAGAATTGATTGCGCTATTATCTTCGATTGCCATTATTATTTCCTTTTCAAAAACTTCTTGCGGCGTTTAGTAGCCATGTCCAAACTTAGCTTACTAACTTTATTTACAAAACAGATACCATTTAAATGGTCATACTCATGTTGGAATACACGAGCAACTAATCCAGAAAATTCTCGTTCATGTTGCTTTCCTAAAATGTCTTGATATCTAACTTGAACGGTTTCAAAACGATTGACATGCAACCATAGACCAGGAAAGCTAAGACAGCCTTCTTGTTCTTTAGCTTGTCCTGTGCCTGATAAAATTTCTGGATTAACGCAGATAAAACTTTGTGTAGGATTACCCATAACGAATACACGTTTGTTAATACCAAGTTGAGGTGCGGCTAAACCGATGCCATTGTGTTCAAACATTACTTTGAGCATATCACGGCCTAGTTCGGCAATCTCTCCGTCTGTTTCCCAGTTCCACGGAGTGCATTCTTCGATGAGTTTTGGATCTTTTTCGTTGATTAAGTTATAATTTGCCATGCGTTTATTTTACAGCAAATTAAATGCGCTGTCAATTACAAACCTAACCAGTTTTTCGGAGGTTCCGGTTTAATTGGTTCTTTGCGACATTTTTCGATTTGATTAGCCAAGACAGCCTTTGATCCCAGATCGCCAGTTTTCATCCCTTCGGCGATAACCAATAAACAGGCAGCTTCGGCAGCATTTTGACTTGCTGCCAGTCTGCTTGTTTGTTCTAAGTATTGTAAGTAGTTTGCGTCTGCGGTTGTAGCACAGCCGGATATTAATGTGCAAACTAGTATAATGATACGATTCATTTTACCTTATCGTAGATTTCTTTTTGCTTTTTATACCACTCATTCCAGCCGTCATTTTTTAAACTGCATTCATGATATAAACTGTAGTTTTCTACAACTGTTCTAAGTAATTCAGTTATAGCAACCTTGTCGCCTTCTATCTTTTTAAGATCAGGACAGGGTTCTGTTAGACCCTTAGTCGGCTCAGGGAATTTTGGCTTAGCTGGCAAAAAGGCAGTGCAGCCAGCTAGTGACAATGCAGTTAGTGCAAGGATGATTTTTTTCATTTCTTATCCCCTTTAACTGGACGGTCTGCGCCTTTATTATGTATGTCTAATAATTCTTTAGGAACAGGACAGCTTTCTATATACTTAATAACTTCCTCAACACGAACACGTTCAGGACCTTCAACTGGAACTTCTTTAAGAATTTCTTTTGTGCGCCATTTGTCTATGTATTTTACAACTTCCTTGCCTTTTTGTGAAACAAGTTTTTTCTTTTCTTCTAATGCTGTTGCTAATTGTGTATTTGCATTTGCCTGTTCTGTTTCTGCAATTTTTACTTTTTCTTCTAATTCTTTAACTCTTGCTTGCCACTTAGCTTCGTTGGCAATAACACCATAAAAGTAAACGCCTATTAAAGTAGCAACAACACCACCTACTCTCAAAGGAATTCTATATTGAGCAACAAATGGGATCTTACCCAGTATATAAGATGCTATTAACGATAGCACACCTGCCCATAAAACTAATGTCCAAAACCAGTTTGGAATTAGATCTATCATCCATATTAACTGACTCATGATTTATACCTGAATGTTATTCGGCCTTTCGTAAGGTCATATGTGCTTAATTCAACTTCTACAGCATCATATTTTAATATGTTTATGTTATGTTTTCTAATTTTACCTGATATAGTTGCAAGTATAATTTTTTTGATATCGTCCAATTCTACTTTAAATGTAGCATTTGGCAAACACTCGATAACTTTTCCGCGGATTTTAATTAAATCTTCTTTGCTCATTAATAATTCATTAAAAATTTAAGTCTTGATTTGATAGACTCTTCTACTGGAGCAGATGGTTCTTGCTCTTGTTCCTGATCTGTTTCTACTGGAGCAGGATGTCTTTGTTCGTATAGCTCTGGATCTGTAATTACATATTGATTAAATGAATCAGCATCAAAAGGCACATAGTCATTTAGACCCATGGTCTTAAACTTCCATTGTTCAATACCGCTTAGTTTGTTACTGTCTTTTAATATGCCTTCAATGACTTTGAATGCTTCCGGAGTGCGTTCCATTTCGACATAGACTAAGTAACGTCCTTGACTATCTGTTGCAGGACTTACTTCTACATCAGAATATTTGTATACACTGTTTTCAATAAATCGTGCAAGATCATGTGCAGGTGTCCTGTCGTTTACTGGAATACTCAACACCATGTAATCTTTATCCGCACCTAACTTTGTCTTGTGCATGTCAACAAGAATGTTATCATCAACTAACCATTTAAGGTCGTTTTCGCTTAGGTGTTCTTTTAATGTCGTCTTTTTCATCTTATTATTTATTTAGAAACAATTACTTTTTTCCGCCCCGGCGTCTAGGATATAATACACCCAATTCGGGTCGGTTACTACGTTTAACAGTGGGCGTAACTGTGCCTGTTTTTTGTCTTTCTTCTTTATAACGTAAGTAATTATTTGGAGAATCTCTTAAACTCCATTTCCCCCATTTATCGTTGTCATATACAGGGTCTATTATTTGATCTTTCCCTGCAGAATCGACTAAGTAATCTCTCATTTCCTTTTGTGTAAAGTATGGAAATTTTTCTGCTATTAGTGCCATCATACCGCAAACAGTTGGAGATGAAAAACTTGTTCCGTTGCCTATCGTTAAATACTGCTTGTTATTTGTTGTTGATCTTGGATCGACAACGTTACTACCGTAATAAGAATCATAAGTTGCCCCAAACATCCCAGATCCAGGAGCCCATATAACTGCACCCGGGCCTCTAGATGAAAAGTATGCGATCCTTTCATAGCTACTATTTTCAATCGCCCCAACTGCAATACTCTTATCTATACCGCCGGCGCCGCCTGGGGTGATTATAGGAGCAACCGGGACGTAGTCATCAATGCCTCTTTCATCATTTATAATACGTGCCTTATTTGCATGTATATCATGTCCTTCATTTGAGATTAAATTTTTATTGTTACCAGCAGACCCGCAAGTTATTACTCCCTGATCTATACCGGCTTCGTAGCTTGCAAGGACTGATTCAACTCCTACAGATAACTGATTACTGATCCAACCTAGAGATTCGAAACTAGTCCATGAATAACTGCCGGCGGCGGCCACATAAGCTGTGTTTTCTCCTATTTCTATTTCTAGGTAATTTGGAATATTTTCATAAATTTTGTATATGACTTGAATATATTTTACGCCAGACCAGTCTTGAATTGAATAATCAGCATCTATTTTATGTCTTGTTTTTACAGTAATTTGCCTGGACCCAGCTGACCCTGTAACTTGCGTGGTTATATGCTGAATTGTTTCCCATGGAGCGTAATCACTATCCTCCCATGTTAGCCTACCCAGTAATATCCTAGGAGTGTAATATGAGCCAACCCATTCTGAACTAGGAATTGAAAATTTAATACCATGCATATCATTTTTTATTGCACTAGTGAATCCATTCTTTCCTATTTTATATCCAAAAAATTGCCAATTAAAATCATCAGGAAAGTTAACTTGACCAACTTCGACTTCATTGTCTGCTTCAATGTTCTCAGCTTCGCCGTGGAAGTTAGAAGTTTTAACGCAGGTAAAGTCATGATTAGTAACTGTTATGCTACCGTCTTCTAGCATAACAGCACCAGTAGGGGCACTCACGTTAATTGATTTATAGGTTATTGTATACTGACTATTGTCAGTAAATTCTTCAGTTAGTGTAGCGTAGCTAAAACGGCCAGCAGGCCCTGTTACCGTTTTAACTAATGTTGATCCACGGTATACTTTTATTTCTGTTACAACTGAACCCAAAGTAATGTCTGCGTCGTAACGAACGTCTAATGTCAAATATAAGCTAACTTGGCAAGGGGCTTGGACTACAAAAGATCTGCCAGAATTTGTTGCTGATATGTCTAATCGTTGACTTACTGTTTTATAAAAAGGTTTCGGGGCAAAAGAAACAGACGTCCATCCGGTAGGCAATGTTAAAATCTGTGCGCCGCTTAGGTCACTGGTTGTTGTAATTTGATATTTTGCAAATTTTGTAATTTCGCCAGGCGCATCGAGTAATTTATTTTTTAACGGTTTAAGAGGCGGTCTATAAGATTGTCCTGGCAAGTAAGGATCTTGACTAGCTGGGCTAGTAATACATGGCGAATAATAAGACATTTGCTCATCGACTTCTCTTTTAGGCATCAGTCTAGTTCCGGCTTGGTCCCATAATTCAGTGGTAAAATCCCATGGTCCCCACCCGGAAATTCTATAACTCCATGAATTGTTGATTATAGTTGGATTTTTTCTACCAGTTACTGGATTGATAGGTTTATTTCTATGGAAAGCAGCAATATAATCCATAGGACTAGGAATGCTATAGTCCCAATCACTCGAAATAGAAAAAGTATATATGTTAGCGTCTCTTGCCCAACCTTGTGTGTTTCCTGCCGCGTGTGAGGCTACTAAAGTAGCATGTTCTCCCCACTTGTCGCCGGAATAATCTGTAGGTGGTACCCATTGCCCTTGAATACCAGTTATTTCTTCCCAATGCTGATTCCAATTATATTCGATAACCCTGGATCCTCCGGTGCCGTCTGAATTTTTTTGAAATTCAAACATATGAGGTGGGACATGCCCGCCGTCTACAATAACAATATCAACATTTTTTCCTGATGCAGATATATCCAATGTTCCAGTAGTCAACGTTGAAAATTCGGTTCTGTCATCTGCGACCCGAGCGGAACTGGTTCCCCAATATGCTCCTGATCCATTTGGAAGTTGGGTATCACCTGAATAACATCTCCACAAAGCCCAATTTTTATTTTCAGGATTATTATTTTGATAAGGACCTGAAGTTTGAAAACCATCATAACCTCTACACCAACGCCCTTGTTGTATCCAATCTAATTCTGGCTGCGCCAAGGATCTATCTCTTGTTGGTTCGATCGCTTTAACAAACGGATTATTTTTTAGCGCATCAACTTCTTCTTTTGTTAACTCGTATACTTTAACTCTACTGTAGGGCATTAAGTATAATGGCTGGATGGTTGCAGCCATTGGACTTTTTTGAAATGAACTAAAGCTATTTTGTTCTCTAAAAATAACATTATACGTTAATTTTTCAGACATATTATGCCTCAGTTTGTAGTAATGTTAATGTTACTGAGATAGTTGCTGAGCTTGTTGTTAAATTCCTTACACGTAAATAAGATTTAGTACCAACAGTATCATCATCATTGTAACAATGCACACCTGGACTAAAAGTTGTAATTTCGTTATTTGTTGTTGTTATAACTTCTGCAAGGACTCCTGCGCTCGGTAAAGGATCTGTTGATTGCGACCTGTTAACATCTGCTGTTCTTGCAGTGCTTGAAGTGTAAATCCTAACCCATGCCGGTGCACTTGTTTGTATTTTATATAATACATAACCTTTAAAAGCTGTAAGATCTATATTGCCATCTGCTCCTGCGGCCAATGTAACTGACGCTACTTTGGTTACTCTGCTTGGCAAACTACCACCAGAACCGCCGGCTGGAGTTATCCATGATAAACCACCTGCGCCATCAGTAGACAATACTTGACCACTAGTGCCACCGGATATGTTAATTTTACTAGGATCACCTAATACAACCTTTCCGGCCGCAGTTAATGTTAAATCATTTCCGGAAAAGTTTGATATAGAGTTAACATTTAATCGACCGTCCTTGGCTAACTTTGCTCTATATGCTTGCCCGGAACCGTTGTCTGTGCCAAATAAAAGATCTGCAGGCATCGATGTGTTTGATACAGTACCATTAACTACAGCATGTATGTATGCGCCGCTAATGTAACCTATATCTGTTCGTCCGCCGAAGTTAAGAGCAGTTAAAACGTCACCGGTTTGCACTTTAGTTGGTGCTGCCACCGTTCCTCTTGTTCTGAAGAAGAAAAACGGACTTGTATTAGTTCCTGCGGTTATCCCTACAAAGCTGTTATCGCTGCCATTTGTATTTTTTTGTAATATTAATCTGCCTGTGATATTAACGGTATTTGTAGCAGGGTTCCATGTTAAATTGCCACCAGCATCGTCGATGTCTGTACCGGCTGCTGGATAATATGCTAGACTTCTAGAAACTCCAGTATTAATTGTATTTGCCATACATTATATTCCTTATCTTCTTATCTTAACTCTAGGATACACAGTTCCGCTCGCTGGTCTATCTGTGTAATTAGGTGCGTTTCTCACAAGAGAACAATTAATAAAAGCCCTCCTGTTCACAGTACCTTTAAGTTCGTTGCTTAAGATACCACCATTCATTCCCATTCCGCTATTAATATTTATTACTCTTGCTGTGTTTATTAATTGTCCACTTATAATGTGAGTTGCTGGGGTAGGAGCATTTGACCAGGTTGTTGCGGTCACATCCATTACGTCATCTTTATTAGATTCGGTGATTAACAAATCTTTAGCTTGTTGCGGTGTTGGCCATTTACCTGTGTAATATTTGTATTTTTCTAATAGGCATGCTAAAACTCCTGCAACGGTAGGAGTTGCAGAACTTGTACCGCTGAATAAGCCCCAAGTATAACCATTGACATCAGTTGTTCCAGGATACGCAGAAAATGTGTATGCACCTTGGCCAACTATATCTATTCCAGGACCTCTTGCAGAATAACCATCTAAAATAGGATATTTTGAAGAATTTTGGCCGGCTGCAACATCTATACCTGTAGATGACCCATGTGGTCCAAAAGGATTTAGTGCATAAGATGCTGTGTAAGCACCGATATCCATTGGCGGATCTACAACAAGAGTGTTATAGGTATAGTCCCTGGACAAGTTAAATGTGTTTGCACCAGTGTCAACTTGAAGTGTTGCTCCTGCCCAATTTGACTTTGTAAAATTCAAATTATTTTCTTTTACATAAACGCCACAATCATTTCCGGCAGCTACACAACTTATAATTCCTTCATTTGTGGCAGCATTGATTGCGGCAAGAATAGGCGTGCTTGTTCCGAATGAGGTTATTACAGCCCAATGATATTCGATCACGCCATTTACAATCGCAGTTACTTGCCTTACATTAAAATTCCTATTAGTAAATGGAGTTAAATCATTTCCCCAACCGCCTGCAGGTCTATTAATTGTTTCTAATTGACCTGCATCATTATACCAGTTTATTTGACTAATAGAAGAAATTTTAATAGCCTTACCCCATGATAACATGTATTGATATTCATGTATTAAAATTGTGGGATTTTTTAATCCTGTGTTTGAATTAATAGGTTTAGCTCTATGCCAACGTATGACTTCATCTATAGATGTTACTGGCGATGAATCAAGGTATATAACTCTCAGCGATGAATTTTTTGCATGGCCTGCATAACTGCCGCCGGCAACACTCAATACCCCAGAAGCATGGCTGGTCATAAAACTTGTGTTATTAATTTGTTGATTATAAGGCAATGAATCATGTTGCCAATTTTCCGGCACAATTCTCGAGACACTAATATCACCTCGTTTTTTAAAATCTATATGATTTTGCCAATTGGATGATGTTGTTATCGGTACCTCTAAAGTAACTATATCAACATCTTTTCCTGTCCACATTGTGGAGTAGGTCCCTAGTATAGACTTTGAATCGTCTAAAGGATGTTGTCCAATAAAACTTCCATTGGAATTAATCTGATTATTGAACAAATAAAAAGTCAAAGGGCCTAAAAATCTGCCATCGTAT
>JACCDL010001333.1_pt1 | contig 16742 bp, 17 predicted proteins | sample 7441931 | NCBI WGS metagenome assembly JACCDL01 (sample SAMN15323437, study PRJNA562643) | freshwater metagenome | isolation source: river surface water | place: USA:Blue River Watershed | collected 2017-08-16 | reverse complement strand
TTGGTGCCCTGATACTCGTCGCTGGATTCATCTTTTTCTGGCGAATGCGAAAAGCAATTCAGGCAATATCTAAAGCGCGTGCCGAAAAAACTAAAGCGCCGGGTTTGGAATGGTCATACGTAGTAATGGGAGTCGTGCTGATTGTGCTACTGGGCCTAAATATTTTCGGAGTTCTTTAGAGTCACTCAAACCATTGGTCTGGCGGGCCAAGCCACAGCAAGAAACTAAATAGCGCAACCACAAAAGTGACTAGCACAACAATCAGAATTGTGGGCCTAGCGATGAACCACCTAAACAAGCCATCAAACCAATTGTCATCTCTTTTGTCTTCGCTCTTTTCAGTTCTCCAAGCGCCCTCAAGGGACTTTGTCTTTTTCAACGAAGCCTCAAAAGGCAACGTGGCAAATGGAATTATGGCTAGGAAAATTCCCAGGGCTGTCTTTCCAAAGCCCCAACGCTGATTGACACCAACCAATGCAGCGGTGACCGCATAACCCAAAAACACCGCTCCGTGAATTCCGCCGGCGAATGTAACCACTAGGGAATCAATCCCGAATGAGCGAGCAACAAGAGCGGAAATCAACAAGGTCCAGGTGACGGCCTCGGACTTTGCAAAGAGATTGAATAGTGCCTTAGGTTTCATGGCTCTATTGTCTCGCGAATTAGATTTCGAAGGACTGCTTTCGCTCTAACTTCGCACCCTCAACGTCAACGTCCGGCAAGATTTTGTCTAGCCACTTTGGAATCCACCACGCACTCTTTCCAAGAATCGACATGGCCGCAGGGATTATCAGCAATCGAACTATAAAGGCGTCAACTAAGACTCCAACCGCAAGACCAAACCCAACCGGACGAATCATGGACAGGTGCGAGTATGCAAAGGATCCGAAGACGCTAATCATGATTAGTGCCGCCGCGATAACCACCGCTCTACTGAGGTGAATTCCGTAGTTGATTGCGTCCTTGGCGTCGCCGGAGTGGGTGTAAGCCTCGCGGACTCCAGACACCAAGAACAGCTGGTAATCCATAGCTAATCCAAACAGAATTCCAATCAGGAATATCGGGAGGAAGCTCAAAATCGGACCAGGGGTATAAACACCGAAGATGTCAGCCAACCAGCCCCACTGGTATACCGCGACTACAGATCCCAGGGTCGCGAAAACAGTCAATAGGAATCCTCCCGCTGCCAAGAGCGGAACCAAGATTGACCTAAATACCAACATCAAAAGAAGTAGCGATAACGCAATCACGGTTCCCAAATACAGCGGTAACACATCAGAGATCTTCTTGGAGATGTCAATGTTGGATGCAGTAAGTCCAGTTACTCCAACGGTTGCGTCAAAGTCGTTTTCAAATTCTGCGGACAGTCCTCGAATTTCTCCAACCAGTGCGTTCGTTTCGATACTCAACGGTTCAAGTGCCGGTACGACCTGGAACAAAAGTGTTGTCTCGTCATCGGAGACAGCCGCTGGCACGACCGCCGCAACATTTTCTAGCGCAAACAATCTGGTGGCAATATCTGCCTGAAGTTCCAGTAGGTCATCTTCTGCAACCGCCTCGGGGAGAGTAATAACGGTGGAGATTTGACCGTTGAATCCAGCTCCGAAACTATCGGTGGTAATCATGTGCGCTTTATAAGGACTGGAGTCCTGCGGTTCCGAAGAACCATCCGGGAGTCCAAGTCTCAAGCTCGAGAAAGGTATTGCCGCAATCACCAAGACCGTCATGGTGGCAATCAATGTGACCCAAGGATGACGGTTAGCAAAAATTGGCTTGTGCGCATTCTTCGGTTCCGCATTTTCGTAAAGCTGCTCACCGGAGGCAAGTTTTGCTCTCTCCTTCTTGCTCAGGATCTTTGTTCCAACCAGCTTCAGGAACGCAGGAACCGCGGTGATTGCAATCAATACCGCAATTGCGATTGCAATTGCTCCCATTGAACCCATCAGTCCAATAAATCCGATGCCGGTGAGGTTCAGCGCAACCAAGGCGATGATTACCGTGATACCTGCGAACAACACTGCGTTTCCTGATGTGCCGTTCGCAAGCGCTACGGACTCACGAACCTCTTGGCCCGCCATCAGTTGCTTGCGGTGTCGATTCACAATGAAGAGGCTGTAGTCAATTCCAACCGCTAGACCTAGCATCACGCCCAATACCGGGGTGGTTGAAGTCATTTCAATTTGTGATGCGAGTGCGAAAGTCATTGCGGCAGAGATTGCAACACCCAGCACCGCAGAAATAACTGGTAGTCCTGCACCAATGAAAGTGCCGAGCATTACAAACAAAACAATCGCGGCAATAGCCAGTCCGATTAGTTCTCCAACGCCAAGAATTTCACTGAGCGAACGAGTCAGCTCTTGCGAAAATTCGACAGACACTCCTCCAAGATCCTGTGCCTTGACGGTTTCAACAATTTCGTCGAGCACCGTCTCCTCAACGTCATTCAGCGGAACATCAAATTGGATGGTTGCGAGAGCAACGCTTTGATCCTCGGAAACGGTTCGGAATTCCTCACTGGTAGCGAAAAGTTTTTCACCCAGAGCAAGGTCTGCCTCTGCCTGAACTAACTCGTCATAACCGTTTGCTATCTCCGCCCTCGCGTCATTGAGCTCAGTAATCTTGGCTTCGATTTGCGCGAGCCCCGCCTCGAGCTGAGCCTGATTTGCAAGCAGTGCCTGAATCTGGGCCTGTGGTGCTCCAAGGGATTGGGCCTGAGCGATTCCTGCTGCGAGTTGCTCCGCTTGAGCCTCTAACTCTGATTTGGACTTCGCGAGTTGTTCGAGACCGGAGTTGACATCTTTTTCGTTCTTCTCAAGTTCTGCTCTTCCGGTAGTGGCCTGTTCGCGACCGTCCTGAAGTTCCTGCCTTGAATCAGAAATCTGCTTTTCGATTTCGAAAGGGTTCAGGGCGTCTGCGACACCCGATACCTTTTCTACTTCAGAAAGTGCGTCAGCAATCACTTCTTTATCCGCTGAAGTAAATGCGTTGCCGTCAGTCTTGTAAAAGACCACTCGCCCGGAGCCGCGGCTGGCTTCCTCGAAGTTCTGCTGAAGTTGGTCAACCACCTTCTGCGATTCCACCCCATCAATAGAGAGGCTCGAAGAGAGTTGCCCTCCCGCGGTCAAAGCTAGGGTTCCGGCCGCCAACAGGATTACTATCCAGCTGGTTAGAACCAGCCAGGCACGGTCAAAGGCGGCGCGGCCAAGGCGATAGAGCAGTTTTGCCATGAAGAATTAGGGCTTTCGCTAGGGGATTTTGGCCATTGTGGCCAACATCTAAGTCAACCGCACCAAAGGTCAGATTTCTTCCCTGGGGACAAATTACTCAGGAACTTCTGAGACTTGGTGGCCGCTAACCTAAGGCCATGAAGTTCATGATCTTTGTCATTGATCAGCAATCTCGCTCAGCATCAACGGATGAGATGGAAGCCATCGATGCCTTCAATGAATCTCTGCAGCAGAATGGCCACTGGGTTACTGCGGCTGGGATTGCGAGCCCCGACCAGGCTCTGCTAATCGACAACACCGAGTCCCAAAGCTTGGTGACCAAAGGGTCGCTTTATTCAGCGGACGATTTTTACAGCGGGTTCTGGATTATTGAGGCCGACTCCTTGGAATCCGCGAAACAATTAGCTCTCCAGGGGTCTCTAGCCTGCAGGCGCAAAGTTGAGGTTAGGCCGTTTTTATAGCCCAAGGCTTGGCTAGCGGCTTTCGAATATAGCCAGTAGCTCCCCGAGGTTATGGCTGGACTCAGCGCTGTGGCGCAGTGGCTTACCTTCGACGACCCGGTAGACATTCCTTCGCCCCGACTTGGTGACTTCTAGGTAGCCTGCCTCCCTAAGTTCCGAGACTATTTCCCTAACTCGACGCTCGGTTACCCCCACCTGGGCGGCCAGCTCGGTGAGCTTGATTTCTGGGTGCATGGTGATCTGGACTATCACGTGGCCGTGATTACTGAGGAAGGTCCAGGACATACCCTGATAATACAGGAAGTGAAATAGCGGTATTTTTTTTCCTGTATATTGTGTCCTATGTCCTCCGCCGATATCGCAATTGCCAACCTCACCAGCATTCCGGTGTTGGCCTTCGCGCTCGGCATCCTGGCCAGCAGGTTGAAGTCAGATGTGAGCATCTCAAAAAGTGCCGTGGAGATCATCTCGTTTGTGTTGCTCCTGGCAATTGGCCTAAAGGGTGGCTTCGCACTTCAACGAACCGGCCTCGAGGGCACCTGGCTCCCAATCCTCACAACTTTGTTGCTTGGATCTTTGATTCCGCTAATTGCTTTTGTGCTGCTTCGATTGGTGCGCGGGTTGAGCCTGGTGGATAGAGGTTCAATTGCTGCGCACTATGGTTCAACATCTTTGGTTACATTCACCGCAGCTCTGGTCTTTCTTGACGACGCCAAAATTCCATACGAAGGTCTAGTCACCACACTGCTTGTGGTGATGGAGATTCCAGGTTTGCTAATCGGAATCTTGTTGGCCAAGGGTGGCCTAGCTGCGTTGAGCGACCGCAAGCTACTAAAAGAGATCTTCTTTGGTAAAACAGTTTTGCTTTTGATGGGAGGAGTAATTATGGGTTACATCTCCGGACCGAAAGGTTACGAAAGCGTGAAGACGCTGTTTGTAGATGCGCAAACTGGATTACTAACGCTGTTCTTACTGACACTGGGTATTTCGGCCGGAAACAACCTCAAGCACTTCAAGACATTGGGTCCAGCGATGGTTGGCTTTGCACTTGTGATGCCAATCATTGGTGGCACTTTAGGTTCTCTCGCGGGCGCCGCGATTGGGCTTTCGGTTGGTGGCACGACTGCTCTTGCGGTTTTGTGCGCGAGTGCTTCATACATCGCGGCTCCGGCGGCAGTGTCAATCGCGCTGCCGGATGCAAATCGAGCGGTTCCAATTACAACGAGCCTTGGAATTACATTTCCATTTAATCTCTTAGTTGGACTTCCATTGTTTTTCTGGATGTCGCAGTTTTTCACTGCTTTGATTTAGTCAAAGCGAGTAATCAGTAACCCAGTCGCAGGGTTCCCTGCTCTAGTACTTGCGGTTTTCTTTGAAAACTAAACACGGCAACCGAAGGCCCCTTGTTAGTTAGCACCAATCGCGTCTTCGCCGCTTCGGAAATTTCTTGCTTGGGATTTGTAAGCTCTAACCAAAATTCCCGCTCGCCAACAAGTCTTCCGTGATTGACAAACCTGACATAGACAAATGTTGCCCAATCCTGTTCCGCAATTTCTACGCTTGCGACTTCCAGGTTTGAAAGCTCCGCGATTACGCAATCCGGCAACTCGCAATAGTTGAGGGCGGTGCTATCCAGTTGGGGAAAATCAGTCCTGGATTGCTCCAACTGAACTTGTAGATAAAGCGGGATGAGAAGGGCAAGTGAGAGTAGCCAACCCAGGGCCATCTGCAGGCGCTGCGCCTTCGGCCGAATCAGCTTCTCGAGTATCGTCATCGACCCTTAGCGTACTGTTGGGCCAGCCTGGGCGCCCGCTTGGCATCTGCCTTAATGCCTGTTCCCCGGGGGCCAGCATCCGCTAATCTTTAGGTAACTACCGCCCAATGTTGAGCGCGATAAATTCCCTTTCGATACCAAATAGGACAGAAATGACCCAGGAAAAAGCAAACATTGGCGTAGTTGGTCTAGCGGTTATGGGTTCCAACCTTGCTCGTAACCTAGCCTCTCGAGAAGGCAACAAAGTTGCCGTTTACAACCGCAGCTACGAAAGAACCGAACTTCTTATCTCAGAGCACCCAGAAGCTGGCTTTATCGCATCGCAAAACATTGACGATTTCGTTGCATCTTTAGCAAAACCTAGAACCGCAATCATCATGGTTCAGGCCGGCAAGGGAACCGATGCAGTGATTTCACAACTGAGTGAAAGATTCGAACCGGGCGACATCATCGTCGATGGCGGCAACGCATTATTCACCGACACCATTCGCAGAGAAAAAGAAGTGAGTGCCAAGGGCATCAACTTTGTTGGTGCGGGAATTTCCGGTGGTGAAGAGGGTGCTCTAAAGGGACCCTCGATTATGCCCGGAGGAACAAAAGAGGCATATGCCACACTTGGGCCAATCCTGGAATCAATCGCAGCAGTTGCTGAGGGTGAGCCATGTGTCACCCACATTGGTTCAGATGGCGCGGGACACTTCATCAAGATGATCCACAACGGCATCGAGTATGCCGACATGCAGCTAATCGCAGAGGCTTATGACATTTTGCGCCAGGCCGGCGGTTACACCCCAAGCGAGATTGCAGAAATCTTTACGCAGTGGAACAAGGGCGAACTGGAATCCTTCCTTATCGAAATCACCGCCGAAGTTCTCAAGCAGGTAGATGCTAAATCCGGCAAGCCACTGGTTGATGTGATCTTGGATGAGGCCGGTTCCAAGGGAACCGGTGTTTGGACAGTTCAGACTTCGCTAAACCTAGGAGTTCCTGTGTCTGGAATCGCGGAAGCGGTTTTCGCCAGAAGTCTTTCTTCCCAGAGTGCTCAACGTAAAGCAGTTGCCGGTCTTCCAGCGGATGCAAAGAAGTGGGAAATAACAAACAAGGAAAAGTTTGTTGAGGACGTGCGCAAAGCACTCTACGCCTCCAAGTTGGTTGCCTACTCGCAAGGTTTTGATGCGATTCGTGCGGGAGCCAAGGAATACAACTGGGAAATTGACCTGGGTGCAGTATCGAAGATCTGGCGCGGTGGTTGCATTATTCGCGCGCAGTTCCTAAACCGCATCGCGGATGCATACAAAGCAAATCCAAACCTAGAGTCTTTGATCTTCGACCCGTACTTTAAGCAAGCCGTTGCAAACTCAGTGGCTTCTTGGCGTGAGGTTGTGGCTCACTCTTCTTTAGCTGGAATTCCGAACCCAGCATTCGCTTCGTCACTGAGCTACTACGACGGTTTGCGCGCAGAGCGTTTGCCCGCAGCGCTAGTTCAGGGTCAGCGAGACTTTTTCGGTGCTCACACCTACAAGCGCGTGGACCTGCCTGGAACTTTCCACACCCTGTGGTCTGGAAACCGAACCGAGGTCGAGCAGGACCCAAGCACGCACTAAACGAGCGGGTCTTTGCAATAGGCGGCCCAAGCAACACACTTGGTAAAGCCCAATCCGAAATAAAGATCCAGGGCTCCCGATTCGTTCCCGCTATCAACCCCTAGGGCAATCGAGTCGAATCCCTTTGAGGCCGCGTGGGCAAATTGCCACCTCAGCAAAAGCTTTCCGTAGCCATTACCGCGATATCCAGCCAGGACGCCTAGCTTGTCGACATATCCCCCGTTTAGATTCGCTCTGGCATTAGATGCCAGGGAATATCCGACCGGTTCGCCCGCCACTTCCAAAATGGCATAACCGTCCAAATCTCTGAGCTCATCGCGCTCGTTCTGGGCATGCCAATCTTGGAATTCGAGCTTGGTGAATGCGAAGTGTTCTGAAAACGAATCCGTCTCAAGCTTATGAATTAGTCGCGCGTCTTTATTCCAGTCGGCCTTTCGAATCACCACTGAATCGATAAGTTCAGGGAAAGTCTCGGTATCCAACGTTTTGATGAGCTTCCAATAGATCCGCTTGAGATAAAAACCTTGATCCTCAAAGACTTTGCAAAGCTCTGTATCTTCTGTGTTGCAAACAGTTCTCAGTTCGAAGGATGGATGATTTTCTCTCCACCAATTGCTCGAGTACTCTGAAAGCAACTCAGCATCCCTAACGTCATTCAAGTAATACAGGTCGAACTCGACTCTCGAACGAGGTGTATCTGGAGTAATAAAACAATGAGCGTCAATTTGTGAGTTTGCATTCAGATGAACGACAGGGTGCCCTGGCTCCTGCCAGCCAACCATGTTCTGTTTCACCTCATCAGAACTCACGTCCTCGGAATTTGGATCAACCCTTCTTTCGTGGGAATTGCAGATCTCCGTAAGCACGGCTAAATCCTCAAGCGTGGCTTCGCGAATCATTTCTTTGACCTGAGGTCTGGAATTGTCCACGGCCTGACAACAAATATCAGGCTCAGTACTGCCAATAGGTTCAATCCAGCTATCAAGACACCAACATCAAAGGTGTCGTTTGTGCCGAGCGAAGCGTAGATACCGGCGAGCGCCGCTGTAGTAGCGAAGTTCATTACTCCAAGAAGTGACGAAGCGGTGCCCGCTTCACTTCCGTGATTCAGTAGCGCAAAAGTTGGAATAGTTGTGAGGCCCGCACCGAAAGCCAAAAACTGTAAGACGAAAAGTGCCTCTGCAATCACTAGTGATTCAAGTGGCGCTGTGATCATCATTAGTGCGCCGGCAAAGACTCCAATAAGTCCGTAAACCAAAAGCATCCACTGTCCCTGGAAAAACTTCGCCAGGTATGTTCCAAGCTGCACGCCCAGGTATGAAGCAACCGCGTTGAAAGCAAACCAAAAACCGAAGTCTGACTGGTTGAGTCCGAAGCCGTCTTGATAAAGAAATGAAACCGTGTTTAGGTATCCGAACAATCCAGCAATTTGTGCGGCACCAAAGACCATGAGTCCTATGTAAGGGCGGTCCTTAAAAACAGAGAGGTAGCCCCTGGCAATACCTATTGGGCTAATGCTTCGACGCTGCCCTTCTGGAAGAGTCTCGATAAGCGAAATCTGAGCGGCTAGGGCTATCACCAAACCAATCAACCCGAAAACCACAAACACTCCTTGCCAGGGCAAGAATCCAAGTAGTTGCGCTCCCAAGATTGGTCCAGCAATTGGGGCGAGTGCCTGAATCAGGTAGATCTGACTCAGCATCTTTTGCATGGGTTCGCCCTTGTATAAATCTCGAACCACGGCCCTCGCTATTACATCGGCGCTCGCCGCAAAGAATGCCATGGCGAATCGCAGCGCAAGCAAAACTTCAAAGCTGGGTGCAAAGAACACCGCTATCGCACTAAACCCAAATCCTGCGAGAGCGAGAATCAGCGGAACTCTTCTACCCAAAGCGTCTGAGAGCGGCCCCGCGACCAATTGACCAACAGCCAATCCGAATGTGACTCCCGCTAGAGATGACTGCACCACTCCGTTTGGCACCCCGAAGAAGTCTGCGACCTCTGGAAATGCTGGGAGGTAGGGGTCGATGGTGAACGGGATCAGGCTTATCGCTAACGCGAGAATGACTATGTAGCGAATTAGCTGCTTTTTATTTAGCGATGCTCCGGATTCAATGACCGGCCTGGTTCGCTTTTTGGTTTCCCGCACTGTTAGAAGAATAGTCCCTGACCAATAACTTCACCGGGCGCTACCCCCCTTGGAATCGCGAAGACTGCGGAACCTATTGGAGTGGTCCAATTATTAAGCAGATCTAACTGCTCAAGCCTTCGCTGGATTGGAAGAAATTGTTTTTCGATATCTCGCTGATAGGCGGTCCAAATTAGTCCAACATTTGCAGATCCCGCTTGAGTTGCTGGAAGTTCATAACTGAAGGGTCTTCTAAATATTCTTTCGCCAGGTGCGTCGGGTGCCGCTCTCCTGATATGAGCAAATTCCGGAATGACTTTCAATCCATTTGCGTGACGGGCATCGAGGTCTGGAATGTCAGATTCTTTTTCGCCTGTGAGTGGTGCGCCATTTGAAAGTTTTCTTCCGATTACTTCTTCTTTGGCTGGAGCACCGAGTTGATCCCAGGTGTCCAGGTTCATTTCGATTCTTCGATAAACCAAGAGCGTGCCGCCCTGAATCCACTGCGGGCCATCTTGAATCCAAACCACGTCATCAAAATCGGAAGTATTTAATTTTGGATTTGCGGTGCCATCAATTTGGCCCATCAGATTCCTGTGCGTGACGCCCTCAGAAACCATTCCTGGGGAGTGAGCAAAACCAGCCTGCATGCTGCGCAAAGTCGCGAATGGCATTGAGTCACGAATCAGGCTTCTAGTCGCGTGAGATAAAACAATCGGGTCATCGGCTGCAACGTGAATCAAAACGTCGCCTCCGACAAACTCCTCCTGGAATTTGTCCATCTTGAAACTGGGCAATTCAATAAAGCCACTAGGCAATTCGTTTTGCAGATTGAGTTTTTCAAAGAGCGAATAACCAAAACCAACGTAAGCGCTAAAGCCTGCCGCACCGATGGAGAGTTCCGGATTTGGATCCGCGAGCACTGGCTCACCTTTAGCCAAGCGCTGGATGTCATCGGTTATGAGCAACATCCAGCGTTTCATGGCTGCAAGGTCAGTAGTTGATTTCAAATCAAGCGTCACGAAATTTGTGACCGACTGAATTGGTAACTCAATTCCCATTTGGTGGGGTCCAAAGAATTCGTGTGAGGTTTTTGCGGTCTTTAGTTCTGTTTCACCAAACACTTGTGAGGCCGTAGCACCGGTTGCAATGCCCACGGCTGCAGAGGATCCGGCTATGGCTGAGCCAGCTAGAAACCCCCTGCGTGAAACCAATTAGTGATCCATCTCCTCGGAGTGGTATTCCTCGTCGCCACCCTCGGAAGGCTTCGCTACCAAATCGTTTAGTTCGATATCTTCGGCGCCTTCAAAATCAAGGGTAAGAGAAACCACATCTCCAGCCAAAATCGCTTGCTTAAGATCCATCAGCATCACGTGGTAACCACCCATTTCCAAAACTGCGGTCTCTCCGGGCTGAATTACGAGTCCGTTTTCCAACTTCTGCATCTTTAGTTCGTCACCAATCATGGCCATCTCGTGGATTTCGACCATGTTTGCAAGTTCGGCGGCTCCGCCAACCAAAGTGACTGGCTCGGACTTGTTGTTTGTGATCTCCATGAAGACACCGGTCATGCCGCCGACGTGGTCGGAGTACTCAGAGGCGCGCACCCAGGGGTTTGAAATGGTTACCTCCTCAGTTGGGGCACAACCCGAGAGGGTTAGGGCAATTCCAAGGGCCAAAACGGCGGCAATTCGCTTCACTTCTTACTCCAATAAATGTCTGACCCATGGGGTCAAATGGTGTGCAAAACAACCTAATTCTACAACTTGTCGAATGAGGAAAGACACATTTGATGAACAATCCCGCGACACGCGGGCCGCTTAGTGTCACTCAAGTTCAAGTTGTGGGTTAATGTTCCGCACAACAACTAAATAAGTGAAAAATTTTGCGACTCGCCACTACATCTAGTGGTTCGGTGCTATAGTTTCAAATCCGCGAAAGCGAAAAATTTCACGAAAATTCATGAAAAAAGGGGCTAAAAACCCTAAAAACCAGGGTTCTTAGGAGGAATACCAATGGCGGTAACCGTATACACACTTCCTTCGTGCGTGCAGTGCGACAGCACTAAGCGCATGCTTCAGCGCAACCAGATCGAATATGACGAGGTTGACATGAGCCAGGACCCTGTAGCCCTAGAAATGGTGAAGACCATGGGCTACACAGCCGCCCCTGTTGTCGTCGCTGGAGACGACCACTGGAGTGGTTTCCGCATGGACCGCATCCAAGCACTATCTGCATAGCTTGCGACCATGTACGACGTCGTTTATTTCTCCTCAGTTTCGGAGAACACCAAACGATTTGTCGAAAAACTCGGCGTCAAGACAGTAAGAATTCCGCTAAAAACGGAAGAAGCTGCCGAGTTTACCTATGACAAGGACAGCGTCCTGGTAGTTCCCACCTATGGGTCTGGGGATGACAAGAACACTGTTCCGAAGCAGGTAATCAAGTTCTTGAACAACCCGGTCAACCGGTCACACGTAAAAGGCGTGATCGCGACCGGAAACACCAATTTTGGCGATTCATATGGTTTGGCCGGAGACATCGTCGCAACAAAACTTGGGGTTCCGCTTCTAAAAAGAGTTGAACTCTTAGGCACCCCAGAAGAAGTACAGGAAGTAAAAGAGAGGCTGGCCCAGCTATGGCAAACCAACTAGTAGAACTCGCCGACGACAACGGAGTTGCAACCGGCGCTACTGGAGTCGAATCAGCGATGAGCTATCACGAGCTCAACGCGATGATCAATCTTTGGGACAGCGAAGGGAAGATGCAGCTTGAGAAAGACAAGCTCGCGGTTCGCAAGTACTTCCTCGATCACGTAAACCAGAACACCGTTTTCTTCCACAGCCTCAAGGAAAGACTCGACTACTTAGTTGAGAACGACTACTACGAGAAGGAAATCCTGGACCAGTACCGCTTCGAGTTCATCGAGGAACTTGAGAAGCTTGCCTACTCCAAGAAGTTCCGCTTCGAAGCATTCATGGGTGCTTATAAGTTCTACACCGGATACGCACTAAAGACCTTCGATGGCTCTCGCTACCTCGAGAGATTCGAGGACCGCGTAGTGATGGTCGCATTGACTTTGGCAGAAGGTAAAGAAGACATCGCGGTATCGCTAGTTGAAGAAATCATTTCTGGTCGCTTCCAGCCAGCAACACCAACCTTCCTAAACTGCGGAAAGAAGCAGCGCGGCGAGTTCGTTTCCTGCTTCCTGCTTCGCATCGAAGACAACATGGAGTCAATCTCTCGCGGTATCAACTCAGCCCTGCAGCTTTCAAAGCGCGGTGGCGGTGTGGCACTGAGCCTGTCAAACATTCGCGAGTACGGCGCTCCAATTAAGAAGATTGAGGGACAGTCCTCGGGAATCATCCCAATGAAGAAGCTTCTGGGAGATGCATTCTCCTACGCTAACCAGCTGGGGGCTCGTCAGGGAGCCGGTGCGGTTTACCTAAACGCTCACCACCCAGACATCATGCGATTCCTGGACACCAAGCGCGAGAACGCGGATGAGAAGATCCGAATCAAGACCCTTTCAATCGGTGTTGTTATTCCAGACATCACCATGCACCTCGCCAAGGACAACGAGGACATGTACCTGTTCTCTCCTTATGACGTCGAGAAGGTATACGGCGTTCCATTCGGAGATATTTCTGTTACCGAGAAGTACCAGGAAATGGTTGATGACCCTCGCATTCGTAAGCAGAAGATTAAGGCAAGAACTCTGTTCGAGCGCATCGCAGAACTTCAGTTCGAGTCCGGCTACCCATACATCATGTATGAGGACACCGTAAACAAGGCAAACCCAGTTCAGGGCCGCATCAACATGTCAAACCTCTGCTCTGAGATCCTGCAGGTGAACACTCCTACCACTTACAACGATGACCTTTCCTACAAGGAAATCGGTAAAGACATTTCTTGCAACCTAGGTTCGCTAAACATTGCGATGACCATGGATGGACCTGACTTCGGAAAGACAATCGAAACTTCGATTCGAGCACTAACTGCAGTATCCGACCAGTCCAACATCGAAAGCGTTAGAAGCATCTCGGATGGTAACCACAAGAGCCACGCAATTGGTCTTGGTCAGATGAACCTGCACGGTTACCTAGCTCGCGAGAAGATGCACTACGGTTCGGAAGAAGCGCTGGACTTTACCAACATGTACTTCTACACAGTTGTGTTCCACGCAATCAAGGCATCAAACAAGATTGCTATTGAGCGCGGCAGTGCATTCCACAACTTCGAAAACTCCAAGTACGCGAGCGGAGAATTCTTCGACAAGTACACCGACCAGGTTTGGGCACCTGCCACCCCAAAGGTAAAAGAGTTATTTGCCAGTGCAAATATCGCCATCCCAACCCAGGAGGACTGGAAAGAGCTAAAGGCTTCGGTAATGAAGCACGGTATCTACAACCAGAATCTTCAGGCAGTTCCACCAACCGGTTCGATCTCCTACATCAACAACTCGACCAGCTCTATTCACCCAATTGCATCTCGCATTGAGATTCGCAAGGAAGGAAAGCTCGGCAGGGTTTACTACCCGGCTCCATTCCTCTCCGAAGAGACCTGGGAGTACTACGAGGACGCATACGAAATCGGTCCAGAGAAGATCATCGACACCTACGCGGTTGCCACTCAGCACGTTGACCAGGGTCTTTCACTGACCCTGTTCTTCAAGGACACCGACACCACCAGAGATGTGAACCGTGCACAGATTTACGCATGGCGCAAGGGCATCAAGACCATTTACTACATCCGCATTCGCCAGCAGGCACTCACCGGCACCGAGGTTGAGACCTGCGTCAGCTGCATGCTCTAGAGAAACAGGAAAAAGATCATGGGAAACACAAAGCTGATTAGTCGTCCAATCAACTGGAACAAGATTGAAGACCAGGTTGATTTGGATGTATGGAATCGTCTGACTCAGAACTTCTGGCTGCCTGAGAAGGTGCCACTATCCAACGATGTGCAGTCATGGGAAACCCTTCGTCCACACGAGAAGAAGCTAACCATGCACGTCTTCACTGGACTAACCATGCTGGACACCATCCAGGGCACCGTGGGCGCTATGAGCCTGATGCCAGATGCCAGGACCCAGCACGAAGAGGCCGTCATCACAAACATCGCGTTCATGGAGTCGGTCCACGCCAAGAGCTATTCCAGCGTGTTCTCCACTCTGACCTCGACCGCCGAGATTGAGGAAGCGTTCCGCTGGAGCGAAGACAACCCTCACCTGCAGAAGAAGGCAGAGATTGTCTTGAGCTACTACAAGGGAGACGACCCACTGAAGCGCAAGGTTGCATCTACCCTCTTGGAGAGCTTCCTGTTCTACTCCGGTTTCTACCTACCGATGTACTGGTCTTCGAGAGCCAAGCTCACCAACACCGCAGACCTTATTCGCCTAATCATTCGTGACGAAGCGATCCACGGTTACTACATCGGATACAAGTACCAGCTTGCGCTAGCCGAGGCATCAACTTCTCGTCAGGAAGAGATGCGCAGCTACACCTACGACCTACTGCTTGAGCTTTACGAAAATGAAGTGAAGTACACCGCGGACCTCTATGACGAAATCGGACTAACTCCGGACGTCAAAAAGTTCCTGCACTACAACGGAAACAAGGCGCTAATGAACCTTGGCTACGACCCACTATTCCCCAAGGACGAGTGTGACGTCAGCCCAGCAATTCTGGCTGCGCTATCCCCCAACGCTGATGAGAACCACGACTTCTTCTCTGGCTCGGGCTCCTCTTACGTAATTGGTAAGCACGAGTCCACCACTGACGATGACTGGGACTTCTAAGGAGAAAAATGGACTGCCACTGCGGTAAAGATGGCGGCTGCAACTGCGGCCACAACCACTAACTAAAAACTAAAAGGACCCCAGGTGACAAACTAGTTGCCTGGGGCTTTTTATCCCCCGAAGGAGACAAATGGAAAGCGCACTGATACTTGCTTTCCTTGTCACACTTGGCGCAGGACTTGCCACCGGTATTGGTTCCGCCATCGCATTCTTTACCGACCACACCAACAAAGCTTTCTTCGCGGTGTCGATGGGATTCTCTGCGGGTGTAATGATCTATCTCTCATTTGCTGAGATTCTTCCAAAATCGATCAACTACATCGCAGCGGAATCCGGTGCCGTGGCGGCTAGTGCAATTGCCGCGGGTGCCCTGGTTGCCGGAATGATTCTGATGGCGGTAATTGATGCGCTGGTGCCCTCGGGCGCTAACCCGCATGAAAACACCGAGGTTGAACTACTTCAAAACAAGCTCAGTAACGAGCAGGTGGAAAGCAAGAAGCTCTTGCGAATGGGATTGTTCGTTGCCCTGGCAATCGCCATCCATAACTTCCCCGAAGGACTCGCTACATTCCTCTTGGTTCTCGACGATCCGCAAATCGGAATCGCACTGGCGATCGCCGTCGCTATGCACAACATTCCCGAGGGCATCGCAGTTTCGGTTCCCGTTTACTACGCCACTAAATCTAGGGTGAAGGCATTTCGCTTGAGTTTTCTCTCGGGATTAGCCGAGCCAGCCGGGGCGGTAATCGGGTATTTGCTGCTGGCCCAATTCCTCAGCGATTTCGTCCTAGGAGTGCTGTTTGCGATGGTGGCGGGCGTCATGGTCTTCCTGGCCATAGACACCCTCTTACCAACCGCCAGAGGCTCTTCCAGGGGCCATTTAACGGTCTATGGGGTCATTGCAGGAATAGCGGTTATCGCAACCTCATTGGTTCTTCTAAAGCTCTAGCCCAGGGTTGGTGGGGCCAGCAAGAACTGGTCGAGCCAAGGGAAAACCACACCAAAAAGCAACACCACAAAGAGCCCCAAAAATACCAGGCACTGGATCACCTTCAGCCACCTAGGGCCCGGCAAATGACGCCATATCCAGCCGTACATCACCAATCAGCTCCAATCGCAGCTGGGGGTTGATCCAGCGGATAAAACCCGGTCTGGACTCCCCACCAAGCCCAGCGCTGGGTCGAGTTCCAACGCGGATCACAGGTGGTGAGAGTCAGAATCCTCTCGTCAGGACCAAGACCTAATTGCTCTTGGATATTGCCTAACACCCAAACCTCTTGCTCCTGAATTTTCTGGTCAGCGATTAGTTCGTAGGAATACCAGCCCTCTTCAAAAAGTAGGAACACTTCATCTCCGGCAGCCAGTCTTTCGAAATAGTAAAAGGGTTGGCCATAAGTGACTCGGTGACCGGCAACTGCAAAGTTACCTTCTTCACTCGGTAGAGCATTGTTTGGGTAATAACCAATGCCTTGCGCTAATTGCGAGTAGCCAGTGCCATAAACAATTGGCTCTCCCCAAACATCCGATTTGAGTTTAGGAATATAGAGAAGTCCAGGAACTGTCGCCGGTGCTTGGTTAGTTTCCTGTTTCGAATCTTCTGTTTGAGTTACTGGCTCTTGCTCGGTTATGGATTGCTTAAACTCCCTCACCAGATTTTGACTAGCGTTTTCTACTGCAAGGCCAGTAAAAAATAGTTGATAAATCAAAGAATGAATCACAATCGATGCGAGTGTGAGTAGCAGTTCCCC
>JACCDL010040134.1_pt1 | contig 16757 bp, 12 predicted proteins | sample 7441931 | NCBI WGS metagenome assembly JACCDL01 (sample SAMN15323437, study PRJNA562643) | freshwater metagenome | isolation source: river surface water | place: USA:Blue River Watershed | collected 2017-08-16 | reverse complement strand
GGAAAGTTTCAAGTTAGTTCAACCTACTGAATTCCCTTCCAACTTCCCATCAACTTATGGGTTTAGATTAGGAAGTTTATCTCAAAGAAAAAATTGGACATCTTTAATTGGACAACCTAATGAAACTCAATTTAATTCTTTTCCAAACTTAAATGGCGGTCTATCATTTGGTTTTGTGAGAAACAAATGGAATGTATTATTTAGTTCGGTAGTAAGAAACTCTTTTGGATTAAACTATATAGATAGATTAGATTATCAATCATCTACCGAACTGGCTTACAATTACAAAGATACACTTTATTCTCAAACCCAATCTCTTAATGGTTTATTAAACATAACTTATTTGGGAGAAAATAGATATAGTTGGAAAACAATTTATTCATTACAAAAAGAAAATTCATTCCTAACTAGATTTGGAGAAAACTTTGATAATGTTCAAGATGTAAGAAGTAATTCATCAAACAATATAAATAAGGCAGTAATCAATACACAAATAGATGGTAAATTAAAAGAATTTGATTTAAATGTTGGATACAATTTGATGATAAGAAATCAACCAGATTATAGAGTAAATCCAATAACAAAATCATTGGGTACGAATGAACCATTTACAACTGCATGGAGAGATACTTATCGGTTTTGGAGTCAGATGATTGAAAATGGATTTAATGGTTCAATTAACAAAAAAATAGGTAATTTTAAAGTTGGAAGTGGATATATTAAAAGGTTAAGAGAATTCAGAGCAAGAGTATTCAGATATGATTCTCAAACAATGTTAAATGAAATTACAAACAATACTGATAGATATACTGCTGATTTTGATTTAGGAAGTGTTTATGGTATGTATGATAATGAGTGGGGTAAGTGGAAATTGAATACTGGATTAAGAACTGAATATAATTTATTTAATGTAAACACATCTGATTTTAGTGGAATTAAAATAAATGTGGATAGAGAGTATTTGGATATACTACCATCACTAAACCTTTCCTACAACGAAGAAAAAAGTAAATATAGATTTTCAGTTAGTAAAACATTAGTAAGGCCTGAATTTAGAGAAGTGGCTAATTTTGCATATTATGATTTTGTTAGAAACGCTCAAATATTAGGAAATTCTTCATTAAAAAAATCTGATATTTACAATTTAGATTTAAAATGGGAGTGGTATCCAAAGAGTGGGGAAAATGTTTCAGTATCTTTATTTGGCAAAAACTTTGTAAATCCAATTGAACAAATTGTAGCGGATGGTTCTGTTCCTTCGAATCTTTTACTTACATTTAAAAATCCTGCAAATGCACATCTTTATGGTATTGAGGTAGAAGTTAGAAAGAAGATTACCGATTGGGTTGATTTTTATACAAATACATCGGTAATGAATTCAGAAGTAAATGTAAATGGTGTAAGAAGACAATTGCAAGGTCAATCAAACTATGTTATCAATAGTGGATTAAATCTACATAAAAATTCCAACACTTTTAATATCTCATACAATAGAGTTGGTGATAGAATATCAGCAGTAGGATTTCAAGGATATCCTGATATTTTTGAAAACTCTCGAAATGTGTTAGATATAGTGTTTCTACATAAAATAAAAAATGGAGAAATAAAATTGGCGGTTAGTGATGTATTCGCACAACCATCGGTTTATTACCAAAAGTTACAAAACCGAAATCTAATAAAGACAAACAACGAACAAACAATTTCACTAACATTAAATTTATCATTATGAAAAAACTAGCATTATTACTTATGGTATTTGGTCTATTTGGTTGCTTAAAAGAAGAAATAGAACCACCAATCAATGTTCCACTTTCTACAACATTAAATGGAACTTATTACGAAACAATCACTTTAACATCTGATAAAGTATGGACATTAAAAGGATATGTGTATATTACAAATGGTTCAAAATTAGTTATTCAACCAGGAACTAAAATTGTATCCGATATTGCAGAAAAGGGTGCATTAGTAATTGAAAGAGGTGCACAAATTATTGCAGAAGGAACTCCAACAAAACCAATCGTATTCACATCGGGTAAACCAGATGGTGAGAAGGCACCTGGTGATTGGGGAGGTATTGTTATATTAGGTTTAGCACCAACAAATAGAACTACCTATCCAACAATTGAAGGTGGTATAGGTAGAGTATATGGTGGAGAATTACCTAACGATAATAGTGGTGTTCTAAAATATGTAAGAATAGAATATGCAGGAGTTGCAGCATTACCAAACTCTGAAATCAACGCATTAACATTAGGTGGTGTTGGTAGTGGAACAATCATTGAGAATGTTCAAACTATTTACGCTAACGATGATGCATTTGAATTCTTTGGTGGAACTGTAAATGCTAAAAACTTATACGCTTATGCAACTGCTGATGATGATTTCGATTTTGATTTTGGATACACTGGGACAATCACAAATGGTGTGGCAAAGAGAGACCCACAATTCGTAGATAATGGTGATGCTGGAAATGGTGTAGAATGTGATAATGATGGAACAGGTTCAACTGCACAACCTTACACACATCCAAAACTTTACAATATGATTTTAATAGGGCCAAATAATTCATCTGCATTATCAAACCACAATTTAGGTTTGAGATTTAGGAGAGCAACTCAATTTACTATGAAAAATAGTGTGATTTGGGGATGGATGAAAGGTGGATTAAGTTTGGAAAGTAATGAAACTGCAGGATTTGTAAAAGATGGACTTTCGGTGTTTGAAAACAATTCAGTAGGAACATTTAATCCTACTCTAAACTTTATCAGTAGAGCAACTACAATCTTAACAAGTGAACAACTTAAAACATTAGCACTTTCAAAAGGAAACAAAGAAATTGATGTAGTGTTACCCGAATTAGATAAACCTGTATGGAGTAATGGTTGGACTAGATTTCCAACAAAGGGAAACTAAAAATATGTTAAATAAAATTAAAGGGAGAAAGATTCTCCCTTTTTTTATATTTATAAGTAATAATAATGGAGTACTTATGAAAAAAATTTTATTTATTTTGTTTTTATTACCTTTGGTAGGATTTTCACAAATAAGTAGTTGGAGAAGTAACCCACCATCTGCAAGACCATCTGGTCCAAGTGTTATGGGACAACGAAGTGATATGAGTATGTGGAGAAATCAATCTCCAAGAGAATTTAATAGACCACAACAAACAAGACCAGGTTCTAATATTATAATTCATGACCCTTGGTTTTACAACAATTGGGCATGGGGTTGGAATAGATGGAATATGTGGGGAGCACCTACATTTGGTTGGAACTATTGGACACCAACATGGTATTGGAATGATTGGGGTTATAGACAACCTGCAAGAGTTTACATTTATGAAGATGGTAAACGAGATACCATTAGAGGTAAAAAACCAATCATAAATTTTGGTATTCAACAAACTACTAATAAAGAAATAGGTGGGTTTTTTACAATAGGAAATAAAGGATATTTTATTGCTGAATATAATTCAACTTTTGAAAGAGATAATTCTACTTTTTTCCCATACGGCACAATAACACAAGTTGATTTTCCATTGGTTAATGATTTAGTAAAAAGACAAAGTTTTTATATTGGTGTTGGTAAAAGAATTAAAAGAACAGGTGTACACATGATGGTTGGTGGTGTAAATGAAATTGTAAGATGGAGAGGTAAAGATGCGGTTGGGTATATTACATTTCCAAAATATATAGATAGATTTACAGCAGTAAAAATAGGTATGATACACGATTATAAAAACTTTACAACAAAATTAGATTATAATCCAACAGTTAAGAATTGGACTTTTGGATTAGGTGTAAATTTTTAAATTATAAATAAGGGAGATAACATCTCCCTTTTTCATTTACTATCCAAAATCCACAAAAGATATATTTATATTAAGAAAAAATGTATTAAAATGGATAGTAAAAAAATCGCACAACTAATTAAAGTAATTGTAGAGGTAGAAGTTGCAAAAAAACAAGAGCAATTTTTATCAAAAACATTTCCTAAAATTTTAGAAGAGGAAGTGAATCGTAGAGTTAAACTTGCCCTTAAAGAAATAAAAGGTAATGTTTCATCTCCAACACAACAAGTTGTTGAAGAATATGACCCATTTGCACTTGCAGAATCAATGTTACAAAAAGATAGACAAGTACAAAAGACCAACCAAAAACAATTTACAAAAAATCAAACCATAAACGAAATTTTAAATCAGACAAAACCATTCTCCGCATCTGAACGAAATGGTACTGCAGGTTTTGGTGGTAATACATCAGTTTTAGATAAATTTCAACAACCAGTCAATGAAGGATATGTAAATTCACATATTCCAAATTATATGGATGCAGAACCTGATATTGATGAGACAATATCATACACTGCAAACACAGCCCCTATGGGGATGGAATCTATGAGAGCTCAAATGGCAGCTAAAATGGGTTATGGTGATATTGGGGCTGGTGCAAGAAAGGGTGGATTAGGTATAACAACTGGATTAGCAGGATTAGATAGGATTTTAAATAGAGATAATTCTGAATTAGTTAAGAGGTTTAAAAAGTAATATGTTTGCTCCAATTGAAGTAATATTAGTATTTGGTATAGCAGCATTTTTAGCTGGATTTCAAATTAAGGTTTCAATTGATAGATTTAGAAAAGGAAAGTGCGGTTGTTATAAATGTAGAGAAAAGTAATTATGGCATACGTTTTAGATAGAAAAGTTGTAAAAGATACCAAAGAGTTTAATGATTATGCTTATGGTATAACTTTACCTGTCCAAAGAGGTAATACTGGATATTTTAATCAAGCATTTACTTCATTTGAACAAGCAAAATCAAATTTAAAAAATCTTTTACTTACTAAAAAAGGTGAAAGAGTAATGCAACCAAATTTTGGAACAGGTTTACATTCTTTACTATTTGAACAAATGGATGATGAATTTGAAACAAAATTAGAAGATACAATAACAAAAAATGTAAATTATTGGTTACCCTATATCAATATTAAACAAATCGATATTGAAATGACAGATGAGATGAAAGATAGACATATTGCAAATATGAATATCCAGTTCACAGTTGGTAATCAAATAGATACCCAAGAAATTACATTTACTATACAAGGATAATATAAATGGCACTTAATAGTATAACAACACGAAGTAATAAAGGTAGAGATATAAAATATCTTAATAAGGATTTTGCATCGTTTAGAAAAAATCTAATCGAATATACAAAAACGTATTTCCCAAAAACCTATTCGGATTTTAACGAATCATCTCCCGGTATGTTATTTGTTGAAATGGCATCATACTTGGGTGATGTTCTTTCATACTATATTGATGATTCATTAAAAGAATCATTGATGTTATATGCAGAAGATAAAACAAATGTGATAGCATTAGCAAATTATTTAGGTTATAAACCAAAAATTACATCACCTGCCATAACTAAATTATCAGTTTATCAATTAGTGCCATCAATTGGTGTTGGTTCTAATAATAAACCAGATTCAAGATATTATTTGAGAATTAAAGAGGGAATGTTAGTTTCAGGTCCGTCTGATGTAACATTCAGAACTACTGAATTATTAGATTTTAATTCAGATGAAGATAGAGAAATTACCGTGTATAGAAAAGAGGGTGGAGAACCTACTTTATATCTTATAAAAAAATATGTGAACGCAATTTCTGCAACTCTTAAAACACAACAAATTACATTTCAATCACCACAACAATTTTCAAAAATAAATATAGCAGATACAAATGTTATTGATATCTATGATGTTCGTGATTCTAATGGAAATAAGTGGTATGAAGTACCATATCTTGCACAAGAAATGGTATATGTGGATTATCCAAATTCAGAACAAACTGATAAGGATTTACTACAATTTAAAGATTCAGTTCCAAACATATTAAAGTTAATTAAAACATCTCGTAGATTTGTAAAACAAATAAATGATGATGATACAACATCAATTATTTTTGGAGGAGGGACATCTACATCAGATGAAACACTTATACCAAATTTTAAAAATGTTGGTTTAGGATTGAATTCATCTATAAACAAATTAGGTTCATCGTTTGACCCAGCAAACTTCTTAAAAACAAATACATACGGTCAGGCACCATCTAATACAACCATAACGTTATCTTACTTAGTTGGTGGTGGGGTTAAATCAAATGTTCCAAAGGGTGAACTAACTAGAATTGATAGTATTGATTTTGATGAAGATACTACCACATTCACCGCAAATGATTTGAGATTATATAACTCAATGAAAGCATCGGTTGCAGTAGATAACGAAGAACCTGCAACCGGCGGTAGGGGTGCTGAAACTATTGAAGAGATTAGAGAAAATGCACTTGCAAATTTTGGTTCACAAAATCGTGCAGTAACTCGTAAAGATTATCAAGTAAGAGCATTATCATTACCAGCAAAATATGGTGGAATTGCTAAAGCATATTGTGCACCTGATGGAGAATTAGATAACAATTCACCATCATCAATACTTGCTAATCCCGATACATTAGATGAATTTGCTGGATTAGTAACTGATTTTAAAAATAAAAATCTTACACAAGATGAAATAAAAAAACAGCTTCAAACTTTTTTAGTTGGTAAGAAAAATAATTTAAATGAAAAAAATAATCCATTCGCTATAAATTTATATGTGTTAGGTTATAATTCTAATAAAAATCTTTCTACTCTTAATAGAGCAGTTAAAGAAAATTTAAAAACTTATTTGAACGAATATCGATTATTAACTGATGGTGTAAATTTATTAGATGGATTCATAATCAATATTGGTGTTGATTTTGAAATAAGAGTATATGGTGGATATAACAAACGAGAAGTTTTAGTTCGTTGTATTACCGAACTTCAAGAATATTTTAATATAGATAATTGGACATTTAATATGCCAGTAAACATATCAGAAGTAGAATTGTTAATAGCAGGAGTAGAAGGTGTTCAATCAGTTCCTAAATGTGAAATTGTTAATAAATGTTTAGGAAGTTATTCAAAACATTCATACAACATAAAAGCAGCAACTAAGGGTAAAATGGTTTATCCTTCGTTAGACCCTTCGGTGTTTGAAGTTAAGTTTCCAAATCAAGATATAAAAGGGAGGGTTGTTTAATGTATCATTTTTTAACAGCATCAAAAGATGCATCAATTTATTTACAACAACCAACTCAAAATACGGGGTTGGATGAAATATTGGAGGTTTCCAAAACTTATTATGGAAATCTAAAAGATATAGCTCGTTCTTTTATACAATTTGATTTGAACTCGTTTTCAGCATCAATTGTAAATGGTGAAATTACAATGAGTTCTGCAGAACTTTTATTAAGAGAAGTTGAATCATCGGAAATACCAATACCTTATTCAATTTATATACACCCAGTTTCACAATCATGGGAAATGGGAAATGGAACTAGATTTGATGAAATTTCAGGTGATGGTATTACATGGAATCACAAATCAACCGCCACAAATTGGTTAATGGCAGATTCGTTTTCATTAGATTCAACTGGTTCATATAATGGTAGAGGGGGAACTTGGTACACTGGTTCACAATCAACACAATCGTTTGATTATAATTCAGCTGATTTAAGTATAGATGTAAAAAATACAATTGCATTATGGTTAAGTGGTTCACTTCCAAACAATGGATTTATATTAAAACATGATTCTTCGTTTGAAAATGATACAATTGATTATGGTCAATTAAAGTTCTTCTCAAAAGAAACAAATACAATATATCAACCAAAAATCAGAGTAGGTTGGGATGACTCTATCTTTGTAACTGGTTCATTAACACAACTTACTGCGGATGATATTCATGTAACATTTAAAAAATTAAAAGCAAGATATAAAGTAAATAGTAAACCCGAAATACGAGTATTCGGTAGAGAAAAATATCCACTTAAAACATATACAAATCTTTACTCATATACTGATGTAAAATATTTACCTGCATCAACATATTATCAAATTAAAGATGTTGTTACCGATGAGGTGATAATCCCGTTTAGTGATTATACAAAGGTAAGTTGTGATTCAATTGGTAATTTTTTCAAATTGAATTTAATAAATTGGGAAACGAATAGAGAATATTACATAGAAATTAAAGTAGATAGGGATGGTGAAATCGAATATTTTTCAGATAAAGATTTAACATTCTTAGTAGAAAAATAATATGGCATTAGATAACGAATTCATATTATCGGAACTTATAAAAAGTGGTTCTGCAGCATTAAGACAAGAGATATCCGAAGATGGGACTATTTTGGTAAACACACAAATAGATACCGATGGTGAAACTTTTGGTTATGTTGAGAGACCAGTTTATAACGAAGAGCAACTTGTAAAAGCAGTAGATACTGTTGTTGATGAACTTATTGGTGCATCACAACGAGATGCTCCTGCAGTTGTTTTAAAAACAATATATGAAGATTTACGTGCACTATATAATCAAAGTTTACTTGATATAAAAGATTTACAAAAAGAAAACAATGATTTAACGGTTGAAAATGAAAATCTTAAAAATCAAATTGAACAATTAAATGTTGATTTAGATTTACAAAAATTATTAAAAGCAAGTGCTGATAATGAACGAGAGGCTATTTCACAAACATTACAATCAGTAACGTTAGATTTACAAGCTTCTTTATCTAAGGGTGTAAAAGAAGCGGTAGAACGTGTTTCGAGAGAAGCTTCTTTACAAGGATTATTGGCAGAAAAAGAAACATTTGTAAAATTACAAGAACAATCAAAACAAGCAATAGATAGAGCAAATCAAACTATTGCTACAATTCAAGATAACTTAATTGATGCCCAAAATAATTTTGCACAAGCAGCAAATGCACTCAATCAAAGAAGTAATGAAGGTAAGATTATTTGTACCGAACTTCATAGACAAGGGTTTATGCCAGATTTTATTTTTGAAGTAGATTCTAAGTTTGGAGATATTATGTTTGATAAAAATCCACAAGTTATGTATGGATATTGGTTGTGGGCACAACCGATTGTTAATAAATTGAAAACATCAAAATCTTTTTCAAAATTTGTGTATAATTGGTTTGTAAAAGATTGGTCTGAATATATGGCGTACGAAATGGGTGTTTTACCAAAACAAAATTATAAAGGTAAATTATTACACAAATTTGGTGAAAAGTTTTCAATTTTAGTATATAAATTATTTTCTAATAAGGTTAAACAAATATCATGGCAATAGTTGGATTCAAAGATATAATAGATAAAAAAGGGTATAAAGTAAACGCCAAAGATAGAGTCATCTTCGAAAGAGAAGTTGGTAAGGCATACTTTGGCCTTGGTATATCTGATATGATTGAATTTATAGTATTTGATTCAAGTGATAATCAGTTACCACAAGGTGATAATGGTCAATTAGTAAGATACATTCCATTAGATAATGAAAACATCAGAAAATATTTTTTACTTACTCAAAATCCATCAAACATGAAAATGAATGGTGCTAATGAGTATATAATTGATGTTGAGAAGCTGATAACTGAAGCTGGTTATTCAAATGGTATATTTAAAACACAAGTAACATTATTAAATAGAAGAGTTGGTTCAGAAAGTATAGCAAAAGATAAATTGTGGATACATGAAATTTCACCATCTCGAACTGAAATTCGTGTTTTACCGTTAGAAGATGAGAACGAGAAGGTTTATGATGATTTACAAAAAAGATTAAATATAATTTTAAAATCAGGTAATTTTAGAGATGATACTATCTATTTTGTAAAATCAATGGTTGAAGCTATTAAAGTAGAAGATGTTATAAAAACATTTTTAACTATAAATGGTGATGTTGCATCGGGAGATAATTACGTTAAGTTAATAAAAAAAGAATTTAAAATTCAAGAATGGGAAATCTTTGTCAAACAAATAAGAGAAAAATTGATAGAAGGTGCACAATATTATGTAGAGAATAGAGATTGGAATATAAGTTCTAACAATTATGGTAAACCACTTTCAACTCCACGAGATTTAGAATTATCAGTTGAAAAAATAATAGAAATTTTAAATTCAATTTTAATAAAAGTAATTGATAAATATCTTCCTAAACGAAGTGTTCAAGAAGAGAATATTCTTACAATAGATGAAAAACAAAGTTTAGATGAAGTAAAACAAATTTTAAAAACAATAACATCGGGAACAAATTACGATACCGATGCATTACAAAATAGACAAGCAATTGTTAGGGGTTGTATGGACCCTAATGCAAAAAATTACAATCCTCTTGCACAAGAAGATGATGGTAGTTGTATTTACGAAAGTGCTAATATAACCCCCAATCCCCCACGTGCACGAACTGAACCAGAGAAGGAATTTAAAACAATTACTAAAACTTGGTATGGGTGGGATGTAGTTTCACTTGTATCATACAAAGATAAGTTTGGTAAAACTAATAAAATGAAAGTTTATGAGTTTGCTGAACCACCATTAGAATATGTTGAAGGTTCATTTATTGTTGAAAGTGGTGATGTGAGAGATACTCCAAAACAAAGAGAACCACGAAAATCAATTGAACCAACTCCTGAACCGGTTGTTGTAACAACACCAATTACCGGTGGAAGTGGAGGTGGTGGTGGAGCACAAAATCCATACGAAGGTATAAATATCGGATATTATAGACCAGGTGATATATCTGCGGGTAATATAAATTATTTAGGAGATAGACAAGAAGTTAATTTTCAATAATAACCAATGAAACTAATTTGGGGGTTACAACAAAAAAACAAAAATCAGTTACATTCACAATTTGTTTATGATATGTTTTACATATCAATTCAAATGGCAAAAAATTTAGGTTATGAAACTGTATTATATGGAACATCTGATGCAATAGAAAAGTTAGGTGAGTATGTTGATGAAACGTATAATACTGATAATTTAGATTATAAATTTTTTGATGATTTAAAAATTTATATTTGGGAAAATAGAAATGATGATTATTTGACAATAGATGGTGATATATTTTTACATTCACCATTAAAGTTTAAAAATCAAAATTCATTTGTGTGGATTGATAGTTTAGTAAAAAAACAAAAAAGTGGTTACGCAAAAGATTGTTTAGATATTATAAATTCGTTTGATTTAACATCGATTGTTTCAGAATGGAATAAAGATTTAAAAATAGCATATTCGACTGGACTTGTTAAATGGAAAGGAAACAATGGGTTACTAAAATATTATATTCAATCATATAAAAACCTAAGAAATTGGTTTTTAAAAAATGAAAGAAGATTATATGAAATGAATAATGAATTAACATCTGATAAATCTTTAATATCTCACTATCTATGTGAACACTTACTTCAACGAATAGTGGAATACTATAATTTAGATTTTGAAGAATTAGAAAATTATAATTCATATTATCATTGGCAAGGTAATGATAAATTTGAAAATCAAGATAAAATAAATTGTATAAAATTTTTAACTATTAAACATAAAGAATTAGGTGGTAACATTAGATATGTTTATGATTTATTGGTAAAAGATAATATTATAAAACCAATTTTGTACCCTTAAAATATTTATATACAAAAAAGAGATAATGGCATATCAATTTACATACGATTCAAGTGTTGATAACACGAGTATAACCACCGGTGGTGGGGGTGGAGGCGGTGGTGCCGTAATCTCTAATGTACCAACTGCTAGAACAATATCGTTTACAATTTCATCATCCCCAAATAATTCAGCAATTTTGATTGATAATGTACAAACTGGTCGAGTTACACCATATACTTTTACTTTTTTAGAAACTGAACTTTTATCACCTAAAAAAATATCAGTTGTAAATGGTTCTCGAAATTCAGTTGAAACATATATTATCTCAGCTGAAACAATAATCAATTCGGTTTCTGCCGGTGGAACTAACTATGGTGGTGGAGGAGTACCTGACCCATATAGCGGTGGATATTCAAGACCAGGTGATATAACTCCCGGTAACATAAATTATACAGGTAACCAACAAGAGGTAGATTTTAAATAATGGCAGACCAAATTACAAATTCAACATATAATAGTGGTGTCCAAGGTACTAATGTTGGCGGAACTTTGACAGGTGGTGGTGGAATGGCCGGAAGTGGAGCTGGTGCAGCAGGAAGTTCAACACCAACAATAAACACTACATCATATAGAGTAGTTATAACAAAAGAAAATGAAGGTGTATATAAGGTAATAAATCCTAATGATACTCCAAATGCAACATTACAATTCACATTTCCAACAACACAACAACCGGCACCTGAACCAAACACTGGAATTAAAGTTGATATTACAGCAGATGTTTTCAATGGAACTGCTATAAAATATATAACTGAATTTGAAACTGGATTTATAAGTGGTCCAACAAATTTTTTAACCAATTCAAAATGGATTAAATTTGAAAGACAAAGCATAGGTTCACAATACAAATCAGAAATAAAAATACAAGGTCAAACTTATACCAACCAAGATGTTCAAATAAATTTATCTGGTGTAACTTTTTCTGCAAATATTATTGCAACAAAGAATGATGTTATGAACATCAGTGCACCTAAATTGGTTGTATTAAACCAGTCCTTTGTGTGGAATATAAATGATTCAAATCCATTAAGTATTCCTTATGAATTAACTTATGATAATTTAGATATCATGAGGTCTACTGCACAAAGTACTGATTATGTACAAATGTCTTTGGGTAAGATTCAAAGACAATTACCCAAATCAGGTCAATTACAATTGACAAAAACTGAATTACAATATGTAGGACAACATACTTTATATTTACAACCAGTTTCAATTCGTGGTGGTAGTGGTAATTTGCAAACTATTGCAATTAACGTAATAAATAAAACGTATTTACCTGGTCCCGATATTACAAGTATAACTTATCCTGAAATTATAAAGGGTAAAGATTTTGCTGGATTTAATGTTGATTTTGATATTTCTTGGGCATCGATAAATACAAATTATGTTGATGTTTATGTTGGTAAAAAAGATACTGAATTCGGTATTGGTAGATTTTCTGCATCAGGTAAAGCAACATTAAACGTTGGACAAGTTTTAAAAAAATCAAAAGCTAGTTTTAACGAAGATACTGATAAAATAGAATTTAAACTTTTATTGGTCCCAACTAATATAGAAGGTGATGAAGTTACCCAAGGTATTGTTGAAGAAATTGTTATATTTTTTGATAAAGGAGATTTAAAACTTCAAAGAGAAAAAGTTGTATCTGATATACGAACTGCATTTAATAGACAATTTAATACATCTTTTTTCAAAGATGAAATTTCAAATTTATTAACTCATTACATTCATTTTGGGAATGGTGATAATAAACTAATTGCAACGTGGGGTATTGATACTGAAACTTTCGCAGAATATGAAGAAGGATTTGATGCCGATGGAAACGCATTTAAGAAAAAAACAAATAATCCAAAATCATTAGTTTTAAAATTATACGAACCTCTACCAACTTCAATACAAGAAAATCAAACTGTTTGGGTATCTAAGGTTCAATCTATACCTATGATTGAACAAATTTCAATCATTGGTGATATTGCTAATAATTGTACACCACTTACTCCAAATTTCAGTTTAGATTTAAGTGATGATATTGGTTATCAAATTTTAGATGATTTGATATCAAGTGGTTCTACAACATCTACTGATTTAATTGGTCAATTTATATCATCATCCGATTTCTCCTTAGATACATTAGATATTCAATTTATATCTGCATCACAAGTAGAAAGTGGTTCTTTATTAGTAAACGGTGAAGTAGATTATTGGTGGAGTAATTTTGTAAAATATTCTTCTGCAAAAGAAAGAGTTGATAATTTTATTTATAAGATTCAAATGATTGAATTTTATAATCAAAAAATTGATAACATAAGTGAATTCACAAGTTCATTGGTATCTGCTAATAATGAAGTAAAAACATATTCAGATAAAATATCAAAATTAAAAAGTGATTTTGATGCATTTGAAAAGTGGTTATACACATCATCATCTGCCGATGATTTTACTTATCCTAAAACTAATGATACTGGTAGTTTATTAAATACTACCAGTTCACAAGCAATTGCATGGTATAATGGAATTATAACTTCTGCAGAAAATTACGATTATTACAATAAATCAAATCTTGTAAATAATTTACCACAACATATTCAAGATGACGATGAAGGACAAGATTTTATCTTATTCTTTAATATGTTAGGACAGCATTTTGATATTCTTTGGAGTTATATCAAAGGGTTACAAAATGCGAAAAAACTTGAACACAAATATGAAATTGGTATAAAAGATGATTTAATCTATCACATGCTTGAATCACTTGGTTGGGATGCAGACATGGGAGTTAAATCTCAATTCCTTTGGGAATATGCATTCGGTAAACATTCCGATGGAACTCAAATTTCATCAATGAGTGGTAAAGATAGACAACATGAAATTTGGAGAAGATTATTAAATAACTTACCATATCTAAATAAACATAAGGGTACTAAAAGAGCATTACATGCTGCAATGGCTTGTTATGGAATTCCTGCATCATTACTAACAATAATGGAATTTGGAGGGCCACAAGACCCTCAATTAAATGGTACAACTAAGTTCACATTTGAAGATAGAACCGCAGCATTAAATTTAAGTGGCTCAAATCAGTTATCGGTTGATTGGAAACAATTCAATGGAGATTATCCAAACTCTGTACAAGTTAGAATCAATACCACACAAAAACAAAATCAAGTAATTGCAAAAACTGATGGTTGGAAATTAGAAATAGAGAGTGGTTCTAACTACTTAGGTAAAATTAAATTTTCTATTAGTGGAAGTAGTATAGTAGAGAGTGGTTCAACTGATTTTATTCCATTATTTTACGATGATTATTATTACATCACTTTAAATAAAACTTTAAGTGGAAGTAACGAAATTTTTGATGTGGTTGTAACAGAAGGATTTAATGGAAGAATAAGAAATTCAGGTTCATTACAACTATCATTACCCATTGGTTCAACTTCTTGGAAAAGTGGTTCTGAATTAGAAATTGGTGGTAATCAACCATATTTTACTGGTTCGATTGATGAATTTAGATTATGGACTTCTGCACTTTCAGAATCACGAATTGAAAACCATACACTAATACCTGATGCTATTGATGGTAATCACATATCTGCATCTACACTTGATTTGATTTTTAGAAATGATTTTGAATATCCTAAAAATCGTGGAATTGATGTAAATGTGAAAAATGTTGCGTATATTCAAACTTACCAAACATCATCAATTGCTAGTGGATTTGATTCAATAACAACATATCCATATCAATACACACCATACGATAGAGATGTAACTGCTACAGTACCACAAACAGGATTTAATTTTGGTAATAAATTTAGATTTGAAACACAATATACATTAGATGGAACTGAAATTGTTACTGATGTGCAAGTTCCATTAGATTATAAATCTCGTTCAACTAAAAAATCTTTTGATACCGCACCGATTGATTCGGATAGATTAGGATTATTCTTTTCACCAATCAAAGAAATTAACATGGATATACTCAAATCATTGGGTAATTTTAATGTTGATGATTACATTGGAAATCCTGCAGATGAATATTCTGATGAGTATTCTGATTTAAGAAGATTGAGAAATTATTATTTTCAAAGATTTGATTTAAATTTCAACGAATACATTCAATTGGTTCGTTATATAGATAAATCGTTATTTGATACATTAGAATCATTAGTTCCTGCAAGAGCAAAGGTTTCATCTGGTCTTTTAATCGAACCACATATTTTAGAAAGAAGTAAAGTTCGTTGGAAAAAACCATCTGCAGAAAAAAATGATTTCACAGCTTCGATTGATACCCAAGAAGATAGAAATATAATTGGTACAAATGAAGGTAAAGAAGTAACTATAAAAATCAATCAAGATGTTGTATTTAATGTAACAAATCCACAATATGAAGGTACTATTACTGATACTGATGTTTCATCTTTAAGTGGTGAACGAAGTGATTATGAAGGTACTTATCGAACTACTGATAATTCTGCTCAATATGGATTTATGACTGTAAATTCAGGTTCAGATATGGGTGGTATTGTATTTAATATTGATGCTAAATTGGGTTCTTCATTTTCAACTGAATATGATTCAAATATGCTTACACAAGTTGGAACTGATAAAGATTCAATAAGTGTTAATGGATTTGGATTATATGGAAGTGGTTCTCATGCTATAAGAACTTATATTGATAATTTTGGAAATACTATAAAAGAAAGAGTAAAAGTTTTTGATATTAAAGAACAATACTTTGTAGATGTTCCTCAAAATATAAATCTTGATGATGCATCATTGGGAACTGAAATTGTTACAAAAACATTTTATAGACATAAAGTAACTATTTTACCATTCACTGGCTCAGATGGAAATGAATCACCTGCACCTAGTGTTCAAGGAAACATAGTACAAGTAACTCCCCTTAATGGTTATTTCCCAACACATTATAGAAATGTTGGTGATTTAACAACTGGATTAGAAAATTCATACTTTAAGGGGTCAAAACAAACACAAGCAACAACATTAGATGGTGGTTCACCAATTGTAACATTTACAACTAATCCTAACACATTAAGAGTAAATGATACAGGTAGAGGAAGTGGAGAACCTATTTTAATAGTTGAATAACAATAATATTGCAAATTTAGAAAATACTTATATTTATATACT
>JACCDL010614366.1_pt1 | contig 16780 bp, 16 predicted proteins | sample 7441931 | NCBI WGS metagenome assembly JACCDL01 (sample SAMN15323437, study PRJNA562643) | freshwater metagenome | isolation source: river surface water | place: USA:Blue River Watershed | collected 2017-08-16 | reverse complement strand
GTTACGCAATGCCCACGTTGCTGCGCATACCCACACACACCACCGAGACTTTGGATACTTTGTTATCGCCCACGACATGAGTTGCACCCAAGTTAGACTTCACGTCGCCTTCGATCAACTTAAGCGATTTATCGTAATCAGCGCGTGGCACAGTAAACGTGAAATCGGTTTTACCATCAACCGAAATATTTTGGACGATCATATCGACTTCGATATTTGCGTCAGCGACGGGACCTAAAATTTGAAATGCAATGCCGGGTTTATCGGGTACGCCGCGCACTGTAATTTTTGCTTCATCGCGGCTAAAGGCGATGCCAGTAATGGTCGCTTGTTCCATGTGGGTGTCTTCCTCAAACGATATCAGGGTACCTGACTGAGCTTCTTCTTCCAACGGCATGAGTGGATCGGTTAGTGATGACAGTACGCGCGTGGGCATGCGGTAATTTCCCGCAAATTCTACCGATCGTATTTGCAAAACTTTTGAGCCCAACGATGCCATCTCTAGCATTTCTTCGAACGTGACTGTCTTTAATCGACGCGCTTCTGACACAACGCGTGGGTCGGTGGTGTAGACGCCATCAACGTCGGTATAAATAAGGCACTCAGCCGCTTTGAGAGCAGCGGCTACTGCAACAGCAGAGGTATCGGATCCACCTCGGCCCAGAGTAGTGATATTGCCGTGGGCATCCATGCCCTGAAATCCGGTAATAACAACCACTTTGCCAGCGTCTAAATCTTTTTTGACTTTGACATCATCAATCGACTGAATGCGTGATTTGGTATATGCGCTGTCAGTAATGATCGGCACTTGCCAACCGGTGTATGAAACAGCTTCTTTACCAATCGACTGCAACGCAATCGCTAGCAGCGCAACGGATGCTTGCTCACCGGTTGAGGCCAACATATCCAACTCGCGTGGATCGGGGTCAGTATTGATTTCTTTGGCGAGGCCAAGCAGGCGGTTGGTCTCACCCGACATGGCTGAGGGCACAACGACAATCTGATGACCAGCGTCATGCCATTTGGCGACGCGACGAGCAACGTTTTTGATGCGCTCGGTTGAGCCCATCGACGTGCCGCCATATTTGTGAACGATTAATGCCATTTAAGAGAAAAAAGTGAGCTCTTGGAAAACCCACGATTGTACATGTTGCAATGCGGAATGACAATTCTCGGAGCGGCCATTTAGGCAGATTTTCATTAGGGATTGCCCCTCGAATTATCCTCATTCCACGCTTGCCAATGAACTCGCACGCCCGGATTTTTTTGAGCAGCGGTGCAATTCGGACCCAAGCCGCAGGCAAACAATAATTGATCGCCTGCGTAGAGCAAAGGCAGCCAAGGGCGCCAACCTGCGGATACCCCCAATTCTTGAAACAGATTCTTCAAAGTGCGTGAGGGACGGCGCTCATCAAGCTTTAAACGTTCACCGCCTTGGCGTGGGCGTAGCGTCAACGGCCCATGCAATAGCTGCTCACGATCAAACCCTTTACCCTCACCGACCTCAAACAGCAACTGCCCACGCCATTCGGGAATATCGATGTGGCTCTCACCTCGCCAAACCACGGGAATAGCCTCTATTGGTGGCTGATTCACTCCCGTTTGAGCACGGATGATTAAGTGGTCACGCTCTCGTTGCAAGACCCACTGCCCTATCACTATTTGCGGATGCGTATCTGATGCCGCATGTAGCATTTGCTGATGCAACTGATGCAGCTGTGCTTGGCTAGGATAACTACCAATTTTTTCAAACACCCAGTAACGCAACAGATTATCGATGCGATCAACCGAGAGTAACGCTAAGCGTTTGAGATTGAGTTGGAGATTGAGTTCGCCCTTATCGAAACACTGTTGTAAATCGCTGCAAGCCAATTCATCTAGCAAACTTTGTGCTGTTTGAAAATGATGACTGCTGCGTGCCAGTGTTTGAGTAAATCCTTCGAAGTGCTGCTCGATCAGTGGAAAAATTTCATGACGAATGGCGTTGCGCTTGTAGCGTGAATCAGCATTTGATTCATCGACAATATGCGCTATCGCACGCTCGCTCACAATTTGCTCTAACTGCTTACGCGAACAATCTAACAAAGGACGCGCTAGTGTGACCCCCGCTGGCAACAACGCATGATCTCGCTGCAGAGCAGCCATGCCAGACCACCCAGGCAAACCCGCGCCACGCAGTGCCTGCAACATGACGGTCTCGGCTTGATCATCTTGATGGTGAGCCGTGAGTAATAGTTCTACTCGATGCGTTAAACACAAACTAGACAGCGCTTCATAGCGCGCTAGCCGGGCGGCGTTTTCCGGGCCATGCTGATCGACGCTAGTCACGCTGACTTTGCGCGCATCGAATGGCAGGTTCAATTGCTGAGTCTGACTTTGCACATGCGCCAGCCAGTGATCGGCATTCGGGCTTAATCCATGATGAACATGGAACACATGTAAAGGATGGGAATGCAGATGAGGATGATTAGCGAAAAAATCAGCACTCAACTGTAGTAAAACGGCTGAGTCAAGGCCACCGCTGCAAGCGATTGCGATGGCAGCACCGTCGGAAAGAACAACGCGCGCCAGAATTTCTTCTAGCGCGCGTTCGAATGCAGTAATTGCAACGGCAATCTGAGAATTATTCAGAAGAAGAGATTTCCTTGAATTTGCCATAGCTCATCAGCTTTTCATGACGGGCCGCCATGAGGTCTTTAGTTTTAACGCCCTGAAATTGACGCAAGGTATCGGCCAACGCACGCTTTAACAATATCGCCATCTGCTTAGGATCACGATGTGCACCACCCAAAGGCTCATTCACAATTTTGTCGATGAGGTTCAGTGCTTTCAAGCGATGCGCTGTTAAGCCTAAAGCCTCAGCCGCATCAGATGCACGCTCTGAGGTCTTCCACAAAATTGAAGCACAGCCTTCTGGCGAAATCACGGAATAGGTAGCGTACTGAAGCATCAGCACTGCATCACCCACAGCTATCGCTAACGCACCACCTGAACCGCCTTCACCGATAATGGTTGCTATAAGAGGGACCTTGAGCTCAGCCATCGCGTACAAGTTATGACCAATGGCTTCGGATTGACCGCGTTCTTCCGCATCAATACCAGGGAACGCACCGGGCGTATCAACGAAGGTAAACACCGGCAAACCAAATTTCTCGGCCACCTTCATTAAGCGCATCGCCTTGCGATAGCCTTCAGGTTTGGGCATACCAAAATTACGCATCGCGCGCTCTTTGGTATCACGACCTTTTTGATGACCTATCACCATGCACGCCTGGCCGTTAAAACGTGCCAGACCACCAACGATAGACAAATCATCCGCATAAGAACGGTCACCATGTAGCTCATGAAAATCGGTGAAGATTTCATTCACATAATCCATGGTGTACGGACGCTGAGGATGGCGCGCAATCTGCGACACCTGCCAAGGAGTGAGCTTGGCGTAGAGATCTTTGGTCAGTTGCTGACTCTTCTGCGACAGCCTATCGATTTCTTCTGTGATATCGACGGCTGAATCTTCCTGTACGAAACGCAGTTCCTCGATCTTAGATTCAAGCTCCGAGATCGGCTGCTCAAAACTGAGGAAAGTGATTTTGCTCACATAAGCTCCTTATGTCATTAGCGCGGCCAATTATGTCGGCGCGCCAGGCGGCAAGAATAATGCCATTCTTGCATTAAGACAATCAGTATTCTACCGGTATCGGGTCCAAACTGCGCCACATGTACCACGTAGCGACCGTTCGCCAAGGCTCCCAGTTAGCGGCCACCTCGCGCGCATCGCTGCGAGAAACAGGCTCACCCGAGAAATAATTCACGCTAATACCTTTTACCAGCCCAAGATCATCCAAGGGCAAAATATTCGGTCTTAGCATATTGAAAATCAAAAACATCTCAGCTGTCCAGCGGCCTATTCCCCGAATCTGTATCAACTCGGCGATCACCGCCTCATCTTCCATGGATTCCCAGTCTTTTTCATGCAGACTGCCATCCAGAAAATGCGCCGACAAATCCATTAAATACTCTGCCTTACGTTTGGACAGTCCACACGTCGCAAGTTTCACATGCCCTTGACGTTTCACTTGAGTAGGCGTCATTTTCGGGCAGGCCAGCATCAGCTTTTCCCACACGGACTGCGCTGCCTTCACAGAAATCTGTTGGCCAACAATAGAGCGTGCCAGCGTCATAAACGGATCGCCACGTCTTACAAGTTGTAAATCACCGAAGCGAGGAATCAGTTTTTTCATGATGCGATCGCGCTTCATCAACTCGAGCTTGGCCTGCTCCCAGTAATGCGGCACCAGCAAAATTTCAGGAGGCTTAGTCATGCACGCCTCCACTCAGTGATTCCACCGGGCTTGTCTTCCAGCACAATGCCATGCGCTAGCAATTCAGCGCGAATTTTGTCGGACTCAGCAAAATTTTTATTTTTCTTGGCATCCGCACGTGCGGCAATCTGCGACGCAACTTCATCGTCTGACAAACCGTCTGCCGAACCACCACCTTGCAAAAATAATTGAGGTTCACGTTCTAGTAAGCCAATCACACCGGCGAGTTTTTTCAACTGACGAGCCAGTGCTGCAGAGTGATCGCGATTGATTTCAGTCGCCAACTCAAACAAACACGAAATAGCTACAGGGGTATTGAAATCATCATTCATAGCCTCAGCAAAGCGCTGAGCAAAAGATTCGTTCCAATCTAAAGGCTGCGAATCAGGAGGCGTATCTTTAAGTGCGGTGTAAAGCCGAGCCAGTGCAGTGCGCGCATCATCGAGGTGCACATCAGAATAATTAAGTGGGCTGCGATAGTGAGCGCGCAAAATAAAAAAGCGCACAACTTCTGCATCAAACTTTTCTAGGACTTCACGAATAGAGAAAAAATTACCCAGCGACTTAGACATTTTTTCGTTATCGATGCGAACAAAGCCGTTATGCATCCAATAATTAACAAAACTATGTCCGTGCGCACCTTCTGATTGCGCGATTTCATTTTCATGGTGAGGAAATTGCAAGTCTTGACCGCCACCGTGGATATCAAACTGCTCGCCTAACAAATCGCAGGCCATGGCAGAGCATTCAATATGCCAACCGGGTCGACCACTACCCCACTTTGACGCCCATTTAACTTCATCGGCCTCAGTTTCGCGAGAGGATTTCCATAAAACGAAATCAAGTGGATCGCGTTTTGCGCTGTCAACTTCTACCCGCTCTCCCGCGCGTAAGTCATCTAAGGATTTACCTGATAACTTTCCGTATCCCGCAAAATCACGCACAGAGAAATTCACATCACCGTCTGCGGCTTGATAGGCCAGACCATTTTTTTCAAGCTTGCCAATCAGCGAGAGCATCTGAGGCACATAGCTAGTGGCTCGCGGCTCATGATCAGGGCGCTGCACACCAAGTGAAGCAGCATCCTCATTCATCGCTTGAATATAACGATTGGTTAGGGTTGAGATAGATTCATTGTTCTCTGCCGCTCTACGAATAATTTTGTCATCGATATCCGTAATATTACGAACATAAGTCACCTGATAATTTTGTGACCTCAACCAGCGCTGCACCATATCAAACACCACCATCACGCGCGCGTGACCGAGATGACAGTAATCGTAAACCGTCATACCACATACATACATCCGTACCTTGCCAGGCTCAATAGGAACAAAAGCAACTTTGTCACGGGCTAACGTGTTGTATATTTTTAGTGTGCTCATGAATTAAAAGAGGAATGCCGTGGCAGAAAAGCCGAAGGTACTGCACATCGATTATTACTTTTTTCAAAATACTGACGAACAATCACATTATGCGCCGGTCGCATAAAACCGCTGTAGTCTTGCGTGTCCGGTATTTTGATAGAATGCGAAACTTGTAAAGTATAACATTGAAGCATCTGAATCCCTGTAACAACAGTGCCTCAGATACACACACCCCGGAAGGAAATTTCATGCGCTACGGCCGTCGCCACTTTATGCAATTTTGCACTGCTGCTGTTTTGGCATCCTTGACCACGGTGGCATTAGCTGCTGATCCAGCTCCCAAGGTATCCATCAAAACTAGCATGGGTGAAATTGTTTTGGAAGTTTATCCAGACAAAGCACCCAAAACGGTAGAGAACTTTTTAACCTATGTGAAATCAGGCTTTTACAACGGTACTATTTTTCATCGAGTAATTAATGGCTTCATGGTCCAAGGCGGCGGCTACGATCAATCAATGAAAGAAAAGCCCACCCGTGCACCAATACAAAATGAAGCAAAAAATGGATTAAAAAATCGTGCTTACACGATTGCCATGGCCCGCACGCCAGACCCACATTCGGCCAGTGCTCAATTTTTTATCAATGGTAATGACAATGCCTTTTTGGACTATCCCGGTCAAGATGGTTGGGGATACGCCGTCTTTGGCAAAGTCATCCGTGGCCAAGAAGTTGTCAACAAAATTCAGGTCGTCGAAACAGACAGACGCGATAAACCCAAGGCGAATGTCATCATTGAATCCGCCTCCATGATTGATTAATTTACTAGCATTGATTTAGGAGCAGCACGTTTATGAATGTTGTACTCACCACCAATCACGGCGCAATTACGCTGGAGCTTGACGTAGAAAAAGCACCTAAGTCCGTTGAGAATTTTGTCAACTACGTTAAGTCTGGCCACTACGATGGCACTATTTTTCATCGGGTGATCGATGGCTTCATGATTCAGGGCGGTGGCTTCGAACCTGACATGAAACAAAAACCCACCAACGATCCGATTGATAACGAGGCTGAGAATGGCCTTAAAAATGATCGTTACACGATCGCTATGGCACGCACGTCGGACCCCCATTCAGCGACCGCTCAGTTTTTCATTAACGTTGGTGACAACGACTTTTTAAACTATCCAGGCTCGGATGGTTGGGGCTACGCAGTATTTGGCAAAGTCTCTGAGGGCGAGGATGTTGTCGATGCGATTCGCGCCGTTAAAACCGGACGCAAGAGCATGTTTTCTGATGTGCCTGTCGAGACTGTCGTGATTGAAAAGGCTGAGGTCGTTTGATCTGACATGAATTCGCTCGCAACATCATCAACAACAAAAGCGCAACCGACGATGGTTGCGCTTTTTGTTTCAGATCTGCATTTGAGTCCAGACACTCCGAAAACCTTAGCGGCGTTTTTTGCATTTTTAAAAAACGAGGCAGTGCATGCGACTCAACTCTATTTGCTGGGCGATCTATTCGAGTACTGGCCAGGTGATGATGATGTGGATTCACCGTTTCCCCAACAAGTCTGCCAAGAACTGAAACGAGTTTCTGATCAAGGTACAAAGATATTTTGGCTCAGTGGTAATCGTGATTTTTTAGTTGGCCCTTCATTCGCTGCGGCAGCAGGACTGACTTTATTAGATGAACCTCATGTAGCCGACATAGCGGGTAAAAAAATCCTGCTAGTGCATGGAGATGCCCAGTGCACTGACGACACGGCCTATATGGCGTTTCGCACTCAAGTTCGCAATCCCGAATGGCAAGCGGCGTTTCTTGCACGCCCACTTGCGGAACGAAAAAGCATCATCGCTGGTATGCGCGAAGGCAGCCGCGCTGCTCAAAAAGAAAAATCCATGGCGATCATGGACGTGAACGCAGCGCAGATAGCTGCCCTATTCAAAACGCATGTAGTTAATCTACTGATTCATGGCCATACGCATAGGCCAGACATTCATCACACTTCCGAAGGAGTGCGTTATGTACTGCCTGATTGGGATTGTGAACCGAATGAAGCGAACAAGCGTCGTGGTGGCTGGATAGCGTTGGATAGCACAGGTGAATTACACGCTATCAGAGTGTGAGATGCTTCCGTCGAAAAATAAGCTCTGAGCATTTGAAACAGGCGTGATTAATTCAGTATCCACTCGCCCGATCGCTTGATAGCGTGATACATCGCATCCGGTGCCAGATCGATTTTTCCGGGCCAAGTTACTGCGCCATGCTCAATGTAGGCTTGCCGGAAAATTTCAGGATCTTTAAGAACTTCAAATACACCAGTTAAATGGCTGGTTTCGAACACCACCTTACCTGACGTCCCATCTGCAAAGGTTACCTGAATACTCAGCGGTGAAATAGTCTTTACGTCAACGACTTGCCATTCCATACGAGCCTCACTTAGAAAATTTAGTCAATCACTCCACCAATTTATTCAGCTTTTCCGGATTGAATTTATCCAGCTCGACGACGGTCTCACACGCTATACCTGCTGCTTTAAGTGCCTCCAGAATTTTTACTAACTGTAATTCCTGACTAGACGCATTGTCGATCAGACCGTGCAAAGCTTTTGACAACGGATCATCGCCGTTCGCTGTCAAGCCATACGCAGCGAACATTTTTGCAGTCGCATCTTCGCGTTCAGTGGCTGCCGTTTTTTCGATAATGCGTGCAGGATTGCCGACTGCGGTGGCTCCCGCAGGGACTTCTTTGACGACGACTGCGTTCGAGCCAATCTTAGCGCCCTCGCCCACGGTAAATGATCCCAATACTTTGGCACCCGCACCAATGATCACACCACGCTCTAAGGTCGGGTGCCGCTTGGTTCCTTTGGAGAGTGATGTACCACCCAGAGTGACGCCTTGATAGATAGTGCAATCATCACCAATATCAGCTGTCTCACCGATCACGACGCCAAAGCCATGATCGATAAAAACGCGTCGGCCTATGGTGGCGCCGGGGTGAATCTCAATGCCGGTTAATCCACGAGCCATATGCGAAATAAAACGCCCCATCCATTTAAAGCCATGCCGCCAGCATGCACTAGACCAGCGGTGCAACACGATGGCATGCAGGCCGGGATAGCACGTCAACACCTCCCATGAACTGCGGGCGGCGGGGTCACGGGCCATGATGCTAGCAATGTCTTCCCTGAGGCGGCTAAACATGAATATCGATAAATCAGTAAAAAGTGAATTTTAGGTGATTTGGCAGAATTAGATCCAATCACCCGCTGTACTAAGCGGTCGGCACGATCAAGCGTTGACGTCTCGCCTCGTACAGACAGATACCCGACGCTACTGATACGTTCAGACTTTCAACCGAGCCCAGCATAGGTAGGCTCACTAAACGATCGCAATTCTCACGCGTTAAACGCCGCATGCCCTCTCCCTCAGAGCCCATTACAAAAGCGACGCCTCCGGTGTAGTCGACATCGTAGATCGTACTTTCTGCATCATCTGTGGTGCCAGTTAGCCAAATATCGTGTTCCTGTAACTCACGCATAGCACGCGCCAGATTGGTCACGGTAATGTACGGCACGTTATCGGCTGCGCCACTAGCCACCTTGGCTGCGGTAGCGTTCAAACCTACGGCTCTATCCTTAGGTGCAATCACGGCATGGGCGCCAGCACCATCAGCCACCCGTAAGCACGCACCCAAATTATGCGGATCGGTCACACCATCAAGCAGCAACAACAAAGGTGGTCCTTGAATGCCATCGATTAATTCAGACAAATTACGAGCGAGCGAGATTTCACCCGCACGCGCTACCACGCCTTGATGCCGGCGCGTGCCAACCATGGCATCCAGTCGCTGATCGTCTGCCTGAATGATGCGCACATTAGCGGATTTAGCGGAGCGCAAAAGATCGCCCATACGTCGATCATGACGAGTGGCGTCAACATAAATTTCTTCTATGGTCGACGCATCATGTCGTATGCGTGCTGCGACTGCATGAAATCCGAAAAGGAGTTTGGTCTTCATTATGTTGTTAGTCAGTGAGCCAGCGCTCCGTGTTATTTACGTTTCTTTTGGCCTGTACGTGCAGCAGTTTTGGTGGGCTTTACCTTGCGTGCTTTGGCGCTATCAGGCATTTTGGGGGCTGCTTTTTTAGCTGTTTTTTTCGCCGCCTGCTTCGCTGCTTTTTTTGCACCCGATAAGCGCGAACGACCTTGCCCTTCATCGGCACGACGTGCTTCGTTTTTCAACTGCGTACGAATACCTGGCTCGCGTACTAGTCGCAAATCAATACGCCGCGCATCAAGATCGACTCGACTCACCTGCACGGTTACTCTATCAGTTAACTGATAGCGCATACCGGTTCGCTCGCCGCGTAACTCATGTCGAGCTTCATCAAATTGAAAAAAGTCTGAGCCCAGATCAGTGACGTGAACCATACCTTCAATGAACAAGGCATCGAGTTGTACAAAAATTCCGAATGCTGCAACGCCCGAAATCGTGCCGGTAAATTCTTCGCCTAGCTTATCGCGCACAAAGTAGCATTTCAGCCAAGCCTCAACATCACGCGAAGCTTCATCCGCGCGCCGCTCATTAGCTGAGCAATGTATGCCTAGCGCTTCCCAAATAGCGACATCACCTTCTGATTTTTTCTTGCCGGCGGCTCTATCTTTTGCCTGCATCTTGCGTGCTGCAGGAGACAGCTGAGTATTTAAGTTTTCGGTCTCTATATCTTTCGGGTGATAGCGCTTACCGTGCAAAATAGCCTTGATCACGCGATGCGTCAGCAAATCCGGATAGCGTCGAATCGGGCTCGTGAAATGCGCATAGGCGTCGTAAGACAAACCGAAATGTCCAATATTGTCAGGGCTATAGACCGCTTGCTGCATGGAGCGCAGCAGCATGGTCTGCAGCATGATGGCATCAGGACGCAGCTTTATTTTTTCCATTAACTCTGCGTAGTCCGATGCTGCAGGACTACCGGAACCACCGAGCGATAAACCTAATTGCTTTAGGAATGTGCGTAATTGATTGAGCTTTTGCTCGGTTGGGCCCGCATGGATACGAAACATGCCGTGATGTTTGTTGCGCTCCATGAAATCAGCGGCGCAAACATTTGCGGCCAACATGCATTCTTCAATTAATTTGTGCGCATCGTTGCGTGTGCGCGGCAAAATTTGCTCTATTTTTCCCGCGGCATTACAAACAATATAGGTCTCGGTAGTTTCAAAATCAATGGCACCACGCAGACGACGCGACTGCAGCAGCACTTGAAACAAATCATAAAGATTTTGCAGGTGCGGCAGCAATGCAGCACGGCGCGTCGCCTCTGGGCCACGGGTGTTGCCTAGCACAGCAGCGACTTCGGTATAGGTTAAGCGCGCCGCTGAATGAATCACTGCGGGATAGAACTGATACGCTTGAATATCGCCTTTTGCATTGATAACGGCATCGCAAACCATAGTCAACCGATCGACGCCAGGATTTAATGAGCACAAACCATTGGATAGTTTTTCCGGCAGCATGGGTATTACCCTGCGCGGAAAATACACTGACGTACTACGCTCAAGCGCGTCAACATCTAATGCATCATTCGGTTTTACGTAATGACTGACATCAGCAATCGCAACGATGAGTCGAAACCCAGTACCACGTCCGATTTTTATCGGCTCACAATACACAGCATCATCAAAATCTCTCGCATCTTCACCATCAATGGTCACTAACGGTATGTCACGCAAATCAACTCGATCTTCAAGATCAGCTGGCTTCACTTCGGAGGGTAGTTTTGATGCAGCTGCTTTTGCGGGTTCTGAAAACTCATGTGGCACGCCATACTTGCGCACAGCAATTTCTATTTCCATGCCAGGATCATCAATCTCACCTAGCACTTCAGCAATTTTTCCTATTGGCTGACTATAGCGTGAGGGTTGCTCGGTAAGTTCTACGCTAACAACTTGCCCAGCTTTCGCTTTTCCGGGAGCGACTGCGAGCAAAATATCATGCGCGATACGCTTATCTTCAGGTACGACTAACCAAACGCCGTTTTCGTGCACTAATCGACCAATGACATGCGTATTAGCACGCGCTAATACTTCAACAATGGTGCCCTCTGGCCGCCCACGTCTATCCAAGCCGGTAACTCGAACTTGCACCCGATCGCCATGCAAAACTTTTTGCATTTCTTTTTCGGGAAGAAAAACATCATCACCCTCATCCGGCAATAAAAATCCATAGCCATCACGATGACATGAAACTCGACCCTCGATGAAATTAGCGGTATTCGCAAGTTGTATTCGGCCTTTGCGATCTGGTTTGATTTGACCGTCACGCTCCATAGCAGCCAAGCGACGGGTCAAACCATCGAGCTCAGATTCTTTAACAGACAAAGCGTCAGCAATAGAAGAAAGTGTCTGCGGATCAGACGCTTTACGCAATACGCCCAGGATTTCTTCTCGACTGGGGATGCTATACGGATAGTGGCTCAAATGATGGTAATAAAAGTGAGGTGATTAAACAAGAATAGTGTAACGGAGCGGTACATGCTTTGCTCAGTAGGACATTCGGTTGATAAAAACTAAAAAGAGTTTATTCCTAACTAGTTAAATCACTATGACATAGTGGACTCATCGGGCTAAAGACCTAGCTTTATTGACTTGCGGGATTTATCCGCTATAATCTCGCCTTCTTTTGGCCCACGTGGCGGAATTGGTAGACGCGCATGGTTCAGGTCCATGTGCCGCAAGGTGTGGGGGTTCGAGTCCCTCCGTGGGCACCACCAGATTAAGAGCTTGCTTACGCAAGCTCTTTTTTTTCACCAACCAAAAGCGCTACAAACTCTTTGCTGCAAAGTACAGTGAACCAATAATCATTCCAGCAGCAACCACAACGATGGCGATTAGGTAGTATGTCATCCGTTTCTGTGCACGTCGTGCATCTGCAAGTCGCGTCATTAATTCATCATGTTCACGATCTAAAGCATCCAGCTTATTCTGAGCATTTTTCAAATCGCTCAGCGTTTTATTCACACGTTCATTTTCCATCATAGACTTTCCTTGAACGATAGTCCTGCTATAGCGATTCTAGTTTCATCTGGTCGTACGACTCAAACGGCTGATGTATCCACGGATTACCTGCAACGAAATGAGCAAAATAATCTGGTCGTACCGTTGAACTTTCTTTATACCAAATTACCGCTGATCGAAGCTCGTTAATCGCAGGATGGCGACTCAACAACCATTCCTTAACTCTCTGCAAAGTGACACCCGAATCTACTAAATCGTCAATCAAAAGTAGACGCCCACTTAACGTGTCTGCCGTCGACGTTATTCTGTCTGATATACACAGTTCACCACGCTGAGTACCACCCGCTTCACGATAAGAACTCACCGTGAGAATAGAAAGCGGTACATTAAATAGTCGCGAAAACACATCTCCCGGACGCAAACCACCTCGCGCTAAACAAAGAATATGATCAAACGTCCATGTGGACTCATGCACCTGCTTAGCCAGATTTTCGATAGAGCGATGATAGTCATCCCACGAAATCCATAAATGGCTAGCATCTGCCGAAGTCGTCATACATTTACATCATTCAAACGGATGACGCAAAACGATGGTCTCTTCACGATCAGGGCCGGTTGATACCATATCCACCGGTACGCCGACTAATTCTTCGATGCGTTTCACATACGCTTGCGCATTTGCAGGTAAGTCCTTCATTAACTTAACGCCGACGGTAGGTTCAGTCCAACCCGGCATCTCTTCGTAAATGGGCTCACATGCCGCTGCTTCTTCGGCACCTACAGGGAAAATATCAACCTGTTTTCCATGTAAACGATAACCTGTGCACAGCTTTAATGATTCCAAGCCATCCAACACATCCAGCTTAGTCAGGCACATACCTGATACACCATTGATCTGCACTGAACGTTTCAATAAAGCGGCATCAAACCAACCACAGCGACGTGCGCGGCCAGTCACGGTTCCAAATTCATGCCCAACCGATGAAAGATGTTGACCTATGCCCTGCTCGGTCGGCAATTCTGATGGGAAGGGCCCGGAACCTACGCGCGTTGTATACGCTTTCGTAATACCTAAAATGTAGTGCAACATGTTGGGGCCGACACCCGAGCCTGCAGCGGCATTACCGGCCACACAATTACTGGAGGTTACAAACGGATAGGTACCGTGATCAACATCGAGCAAGCTACCTTGCGCACCTTCAAACAATAAATTCGCACCGTCTTTATGTGCAGCATACAAAGCGCTCGAGACATCAGTCACCATCGGACGAATTCTTGGTACCGATGCTAAAGCCGTATCGAATGTACTTTGAAAATCAACTGCACTAGCCTTCAAATAGTTAACGAGTACGTAGTTGTGATAATCAAGATTTTCGCGCAGCTTCTCTTCCAGACGTTTTTCATTCAACAAATCAGCAACGCGAATCGCGCGACGAGCCACTTTGTCCTCATACGCCGGGCCTATGCCCTTACCTGTGGTGCCGATTTTTGCATCGCCACGTTTGGCTTCACGCGCAGCATCTAAGGCCGTGTGATACGGCAGAATGACCGGACACGCTTCCGATACTTTTAAACGATTAGCGACTTCAATACCCGATGCTTCTAGCTTATCGATTTCTCGTAGCAGATCTGGTACGGACAGCACCACGCCATTACCGATATAGCAGGCCACACCGGCGCGCATAATACCCGATGGAATGAGCTGCAACGCTGTCTTTTGACCGCCAATTACGAGTGTGTGTCCCGCATTGTGACCGCCTTGAAAACGAACGACGCCCTGTGCATGATCTGTCAGCCAGTCGACGACTTTTCCTTTTCCTTCATCGCCCCATTGGGTACCGATAACAACGACATTTCTAGCCATGATCTCTACAGCTTTCTGATGATGAATTTATTTTTGTCGGCAATGATCTCGCGATCACACTCGAATTCTTGTTGACTACTTTCTTCACCGGGCAACAACTGAATCACAATTTCACCCTGCTCACGCAATGACCCAATCAGTTCAGTCAATGCGGGCTCTCTCCCCCAAGGCGCACGAATGGCGCTGACGGCAGTTGCTGCTGGCAGCAAACGCGCAAGTTCACGTAAATCTAAAGAGAATCCTGTAGCTGGTCTGGCTCGGCCAAAGGCTTCACCGACATGATCATAGCGGCCACCACGAGCTACAGCATTCGGAAGGCCTGCCACGTACAACGCAAACATCGCACCACTTTCGTACTGATAACCCGAGAGATCAGCTAAATCAATATTGATATTCACCGCACCCGCTGCTTTAGCCAACAGTGCCAGCTCATCTAAGGCGTGATGAATTTTCTCATTCGAGGGAAGTATTTTACGAGCACGATCAAGCACACTGATATCACCATGCAAACTCATCAGCGCAGAGAGCGCATCACGCACAGGGGCAGCAAATCCGGACACACATTCTTTCAACTGCGGTAAATCTTTTGCGCGCAGCATCGCAACTAGCTCGGCCTGATGACGCTTCGCATTCGCATCGCCTTCCAGAATGGCATTCAGAATCGCATTGTGTGATAAATCTAGGGTGACATTAGACAAGCCCGCCATGCTGAGCGACGCTAAAGCGAGTGACTGTATTTCTTCATCAGCTTCAACACCGGCATGCCCATAAATTTCAGCGCCAATTTGCAACGGCTCACGAGTGGCATGAAAACCGGAAGGCCGAGCCTGCAAAACGCTACCTGCGTAACATAACCGTGTCACGGATTTACGATTTAGCAGATGCGCATCAATGCGTGCCACCTGTGTCGTCATATCGGCGCGCAGGCCCATTGTTCGTCCCGATAACTGATCGACTAACTTGAACATGCGCAGGTCCATGTCATGGTCGGGGAATGGCATTAATGATTCCACGTACTCCAACATCGGTGGCATCACTAGCTCATAACCAAAACACCGAAAGTTATCCAGCATCGCTCGGCGCAAGACTTCTATCTTGCGCGCTTCGGATGGGAGTACGTCAGCAATATTTTCGGGAAGTAGCCAATTAGGCATGACAATCAAGCTTCAGAAAGGAGGAATCGTAGAGCGAGTAGCAGCATACCAAACACGATGGCGATCAGACCAAAAAATCGGATCTGACCATCCGTCATGCTTGCCAGCTGCAAGAAAGTCTGCCGCCAGCGCGCGGGTGAAAGGAATGGAAACATCCCCTCCAACAGGCATAGCAAGCCCAGCGTGATCAGCAGAGTGGACGACACCGGGCAACCTTATTTACGGGCGCCGCCGGGTGCCTTGAAATATTTCAGGAACTCCGAATTTGGGTCAATCACTAGTACATCGCTACGTGTTTTAAAACTCTCGCGATAGGCCTCTAAGCTACGTATGAATTTGTAAAACTCTGCATTCTGACCAAATGCCTGAGCATAAATACGAGCAGCCTTAGCATCACCCTCGCCTCTCACTGATTCTGCCTGTTTGTAGGCTTCAGCAAGAATTACGATGCGCTGACGATCGGCATCGGCACGTATTTTTTCAGATTCAGCAGAACCGGTAGAACGCAATTCATTCGCTACGCGAGCGCGTTCAGATTTCATACGTTCGTAGACTGAGTTATTAATCTGCTCTACGTAATCTACTCGCTTTAAACGAACGTCGACAATCTCACCACCGATTTGCTTCGCTTCTTCAGACACTTTTGTTCGAATGGCATCCATCACTTTGCCACGCTCACCTGAGATCACTTCGCGCACGGTGCGTTTAGTGATTTCATCATTCAATGCCGCTTTAACGATTTGCGCCATACGATCTTGAGCACGACGCTCGTCACCACCAAAACTGATGAAGTAGAGTCGTGGATCAACGATGCGCCATTTAACAAACGCATCAACCAAAATGTTTTTCTTTTCAGCAGTAATGAAGCGATCAGGCTCAGGCGTATCTAAGGTCAAAATACGTTTGTCGAGAAAGATCACATTTTGGAATGGCGGCGGCAGTTTGAAATGCAGTCCCGGCTCTTTAATGACTTCCTTCACTTCACCGAGCGCAAACACGATCGCAAACTGCCGTTGATCTACAACGAACAACGTGGACATCAAAATGGCCAG
>JACCDL010375570.1_pt1 | contig 16795 bp, 12 predicted proteins | sample 7441931 | NCBI WGS metagenome assembly JACCDL01 (sample SAMN15323437, study PRJNA562643) | freshwater metagenome | isolation source: river surface water | place: USA:Blue River Watershed | collected 2017-08-16 | reverse complement strand
TTGATTTCAATGAAATTGATTTGAATAAAAAGACACCAACCATTATTCCGATCAATCAAAAATACAAGATCGAAAAAATAGTGGTGAAATGAATCATTAATTGTATTCAATTGATAGGAGGTATCAGTGATATCGACACGACTTCTCTTATGGGCTGCTGCAGCGGGTGCCTTAATACCTGTAATGGCGGTTCTAAACTCTCGACTTGGTAAAGCAATTGGTGAAGGCCTTCACGCTCCGGTTGTTCTCTTTTCGATTGGTCTACTTTTTTGCTTGATAGTGTCTTGGATTACAACTAAATCATTTCCAAATCTCCAAGAATTTGGCAGCATCAAACCAATCGAATACCTGGGCGGCATCATTGTTGGTTTTTATGTGATTAGCGCCACCCTACTCGCCCCTAGAATTGGGGTTGCCAACTTTATCGTTTGTGCTGTTACTGCTCAAATTGTGATCTCACTATTAATTGATCACTTTGGACTATTTGGTGCAACAGTTCGCCCTGTAACAACCGTAAAACTACTTGGGGCTGCTCTTCTCTTAAGCGGGCTCGCCATGACCCAATTGGCTGAGGCAAAAGGTATTCGCTAGCAGCTCCTACCTCATTAAATTGCTCGACAGATTTTCTTTATAGAGTCTTTGCAAGATCAGCAATTTGTTGAGCACTCACTCCAAAATAATCTCTTAGTACCGAACGCGTATCGCTTCTTCCAAAACCATCGGTACCCAAAGTTATATATTGACGATCATTTGGCAAATAGGCTCTTATGCTCTCTGGGATTGCTCGCACATAATCACTAGCAGCAATGATGGGGCCCTTACTTTGTTGAAGTTGTTGAGCAATAAAAGAGTTAGGGTTATAGATACCACTTGCTTCAGATTTGGCTAGTCCATCGCGAGCCAATTCGCTCCAGCTCGTTACGCTATAGACATAGGCTTTAATTCCCTGACTAGCCAGTTCTTTAGCTGCCTTAATGACCTCGGTCAAGATTGCACCCGAACCCATCAATGTCACCTCTTGATTACTCTTGTTTGAATCCGGTTCAAATACCTGAAATAAATAGCAGCCCCGAATAATGTCTTGCTTTGCTTCGTCCTTAAGATCTGCTTGTGCATAGTTCTCATTCATTAAGGTGATGTAATAAAACACATCCTCTTGCTCAATCATCATCTGGCGCATACCCGCATCCACAATCACCGCAAGCTCACTGGCAAATGCTGGATCATAGGCTTTGCAATTGGGTATGGTTGCCGCAACTAAATGACTACTTCCATCTTGATGTTGCAAGCCCTCGCCTGCCAAGGTTGTTCTTCCAGAGGTTGCCCCAAGTAAAAAGCCGCGGGCTCGTTGATCGGCTGCTGCCCAAATGGCATCACCCACTCGCTGAAATCCAAACATCGAGTAGTAGATATAAAAAGGCAACATCGCAAAGCCATGTACGCTATAACTTGTTGCAGCTGCGGTCCAACTCGCAATCGCACCTGCCTCACTGATACCTTCCTCTAAGATTTGACCGTCAAGCGCTTCGCGATAGCTCAAAACCGAGCCAATGTCCTCAGGCTCATAGCGTTGACCGACGCTCGAGTAGATGCCAACCTGTTTAAATAAATTGGCCATTCCAAAAGTACGTGCCTCATCCGCTACGATCGGAACGATACGGGGACCAAGGGTTTTGTCTTTTAATAGCTGACCCAGCATCCGAACAAATGCCATCGTTGTGGACATTTCTTTTTGATCCGCTCGAATCGCAAACGACGCGTAGCTCTCAAGATTAGGAACAGCGACTTTATCGCAATCGGAATAACGTTTTGGTAAAGGACCGCCAAGATCTTGACGTTTTTGCTTGAGATACTGTAACTCGGCACTATCGTCGGCAGGCTTATAAAACGCGAGGCTCGTTGCCTGCTCATCCGTGAGGGGCAAATTGAATCGATTGCGGTATTCAATTAAAGCGTCATCGTCTAACTTCTTCTGGCTATGGGTGGTCATCTTGCCTTGTCCAGCTTGACCCATGCCATAGCCCTTCTTGGTATGCGCCAAGATCACCGTTGGCTGACCACGATGAATCGCTGCTGCATGATAAGCAGCATAGATCTTCACAAGGTCGTGCCCACCGCGTTTGAGTCGATCAATTTGCTCATCGGTCATTCCTTGTGCCAAATGAGCGAGCTCAGGGTTTTGACCAAAGAAGTTCTCGCGATTGAAGCGCCCATCTTTGGCAGCAAAGGTTTGCATTTGACCATCAACGGTTTTTGCAAAGGCGCGAACCAAAGCGCCCGTCTTATCGCGGGCAAATAAACCATCCCAATCGCTTCCCCAAATCAACTTAATGACATTCAACCTGCGCCTCGGAATAACTTCTCGAGCTCATTAATCACCTGACCATTACCACGCACTGGGCCATCAAGGCGTTGTAGATTGCAGTTCACTACCCAAACCAAGTTATCCAGTCGCTCACGAGACGCTAGTGTGAGAGCACTCATACTCTCAGGTTCGTCCATCTCGCCATCACCAAATACGCCCCATACTTTGCGGTTATTGCAATTGAGTAATTGACGATCGGTGAGATAACGCATGAAACGCGCTTGATAAATGGAGCTAATGGGGCCAATTCCCATGGATCCGGTTGGGAACTGCCAAAAATCAGGCATCAACCATGGATGAGGATAGCTAGATAAACCTTTAGCACCCTCTTTGACGGCACTAATTTCTTGACGATAAAAGTTCAGGTCGCGCTCAGTAAGTCGTCCCTCTAAAAAAGCACGGGCGTAGACACCGGGTGCACTATGTGGCTGAAAGAATACCAAGTCTCCCCGCTTGGCTTCATCCCGATCTTCACTGCGGGCTTTAAAGAAATGATTAAATCCCACCTCAAATAAATCTGCTGCGCTGGCATAACTTGCAATATGACCGCCGAGCTCTCCATATGCAGAGTTTGCTTTGGCAACCATTGCCAACGCATTCCAACGCATGAGTGAGGCTAACTTTTCTTCAATCGCAAGATCGCCGGGAAATACTGGTTGTTGATCAACCGCAATCGTATTGATATAAGGTGTCACAAGTTCCGATCCCCAGCCAAGCTGTTTCTCTTGAGCAACTTGCGTGAGCTGATCCAGTAAAAACTTCGCACGCTCCTCGCCTGCATTAGCCAGTACACCTAAAAATGCTTGCTTCCACTCCTCCGTTTCTTGAGGATCCTGATCCAAAACCTTCTTTAGGTAGGCAATATCAGTAAGAGCATTCATTGTTGCGATCTCCATGGCATAACGATGAGAGTTATTTTGCAAGGATTTACCAAAAATTTGATTCTTTTTATGGGTAAAAAACGGTATTATTTAGAATAAAATATTGATAATTAATACTTTTAAGGAATTTTATGGAACTTGACCGGCTAGATATCAAAATCCTTGAAGAACTGCAAAACGATGGCTCTATTAGTAATTTAGAACTATCAAAACGCGTGAACTTATCACCCTCACCCTGTTTAATGCGGGTACGCGCCCTCAAAGATGAGGGCGTCATTCGCAACTATGTAGCGCTGACTGATCCTAAAAAATTAGGTTTGGGTCTAAATGTGTTTATCTCGATTAGTCTCAAGGAGCAATCGAAGGAAGCTCTCGCAGAGTTTGAGAAACGAATTGCTGAGCATGATGAGGTCATGGAGTGCTACTTAATGACCGGAGATAGCGATTATTTAATTCGGGTGGCGATTGCCGATATGCCCTCTCTTGAGAAATTTATATTAGAGCAACTCACGCCAATTGCCGGCATTGAAAAGATTCGGTCTAGTTTTGCACTCAAGCAAGTACGCTACAAAACAGCATTACCCTTGCCGAGGGTATGAATCATCTTGGTTTAAAGTAAACGTATTATTCTCAATAAAATAATTAATGGGGAGACGCTATGCCTAGTGATATCGAGATTGCCCAGCAAGCAAAACTAATGCGCATTGCTGATGTAGCTAGAGAAAAATTGGGCATTACTGATGATCATTTAGAGCCATACGGTCACTACAAGGCTAAGGTCTCACTGCCATATTTACGCACTCTTGAAAATCGTCCAAACGGGAAGTTAATTTTGGTGACCGCCATTAACCCCACTCCCGCTGGCGAAGGTAAAACCACTACAACGGTTGGTTTGGGTGATGCACTCAATCACATTGGCAAGAAAGCCATGATTTGTTTGCGTGAGCCCTCCTTGGGTCCAGTGTTTGGTGTTAAAGGTGGAGCTGCCGGTGGTGGCTATGCCCAAATCGTTCCAATGGAAGACATCAATTTGCATTTCACGGGAGACTTCTCAGCAATTGCGCTTGCCAATAATTTATTGGCAGCTCTAATCGATAACCATATCTTTCATGGCAATGCGCTGGGCATTGATAGCCGTCGTATTCAGTGGAAACGTGTGGTTGATATGAATGACCGAGCCTTACGGCAAATTACCAATGGTCTTGGTGGCCCAGGCAATGGCTATCCGCGGGAAGACGGTTTTGATATTGTGGTTGCCTCTGAGGTCATGGCAATCTTCTGCCTAGCAACCTCATTAGAAGATCTTAAAGAGCGTCTTTCTAACATTGTGGTTGCATACACACGTGATCTCAAACCGATCCTAGCAAAAGACCTTAATGCACACGGCGCAATGACCGTTTTATTAAAAGATGCGCTCGCACCTAATCTTGTTCAGACTCTAGAAAATAATCCTGCCTTTGTACACGGTGGTCCCTTTGCCAATATTGCTCACGGTTGCAACTCCGTGATTGCCACCCAGTCTGCTTTGAAGCTGGCCGATTATGTGGTGACCGAAGCTGGCTTTGGTGCTGATTTGGGCGCTGAGAAATTTATTGATATCAAATGCCGCAAATCAGGCTTACGCCCATCGGCTGCCGTCATTGTGGTAACTGTACGTGCCATGAAATACCACGGCAATGCTGAACTGACCGAACTCACCCAAGAAAATCTTTCTGCTCTCGAGAAAGGGTTAGTTAACCTCGAGCGTCATGTTGAAAATATTACTAAGGTCTATCAAGTCCCCTGTGTTGTTTCTATTAATCAGTTCTTAAGTGATACTCCAGCTGAAATTGATCTGATTAAGAAACGTATGCAGGCTCTTGGGGTGAAAGTTGTCATCGCTTCCCATTGGGCTCATGGTGGCAAAGGGGCTAAAGAGCTTGCTGAAGAAGTAGTCAAATTGTGCGATACACCATCTCAGATGCAGTTTGTCTACGACGAGTCTGATTCCCTATGGGACAAGATTAATAAGATTGCCAAAAAGGTATACCGCGCCAGTGAGGTCACAGCAGACTCGAAGATCCGCGCTCAAATCCAAGCCCTTCAGGATCAAGGCTATGGTGGCTATCCGGTCTGTGTGGCAAAAACACAAAGCTCGTTCTCAACCGATCCAAAGCTACGTGGCGCCCCCAATAATCACGTGATTAATGTTCGAGAGGTTCGGCTTGCAGCTGGTGCTCAATTTATTGTGATGGTATGCGGCGACATCATGACGATGCCTGGGCTACCCAAAATACCATCTGCAGACAAAATTGATCTAATCGACGGCAAGGTTGTTGGTTTATTTTAGATCATCACGCGTGTAACTATTACTTGAGCAGAGGTATTGACCTCAGTGTCTTTGAATTTATATCGGCGTCAGTAAATTTAACGCTTAATATTCCCGGGTTCTCAAAAGAGCGAATGGTATAGGTCTTAGATTTAAGATTTGCGACCACAACCCATTCGGTGTACTCATACGAGTTTACTCCCCCACCATAGCCGCTGGAACTATCCAAATGAATGGATCCATAGGGGATGTCAAAATTATTCATGATGTGCCACGCTCTACGTTCTTGGATATCGGTGGTAGCTGGAGGGGTATTCAGAACAAAGATGGATGCCCGAACAAAGCGATCCGGACTTAAGAAACTTCCAGGCAGACCGTGTAAACCATTACCAGAACTGGCTGCCAAGAAAGTTTGTCCTTTAACAGCCATTGGCTTTTTATCAGTGCCGCTCAGATTTGCATAATTACCAATATTTTGCAGGTGCCATGCAAAAGCTGGGTCGTTTGTCATGGTTCCAATAATGTTATCTGTCATGACCAACTGACCGCCCAAATACTCAACAACCAAGCTAGCGCCACTTGCATCATGCAAGGTCATTCTGGATTTTGCAACACCTCCCCATTCCTTCATGGGGGAGCTATTTACAAACATTTTGGGTAATGCAGCTTTCACTTCCAAAACGCTTGCAAAGTTCGTGAGTACATAAACTAATAATTGTTGAGAGGCAATACTATTTTTAGAGTCAGCTTGCGAGGGCATCTGATACTGTGCTGTGTTAGGAGCATTCAAAAGGCCTCCACTTAATCCAGCCTCATTGATGCCGTCGACATAGAGAGGCAAGCCAAAGGCATTAGCTCCGATTACTGCATATTTCGATACCCAGTTCTTGCCTGATCCTGCCAAACCATCAATCCCAATTCCCTGAAAGGTATAACCACGAGGTGTTTTAAGGATCGCCGACTTTAAAGGGATCCCGAACTCCATGGTTCGTGCATAAACACGCCCGTTGTCGGTGCCATTGAGAACGATCGAGGTGCAGGCTTGCACAGTGGGGGTAAAACTAAGAAGAATACAAACAAGAGAAGCGATGACACGATATGGGATTCGCATTGTTTCCTCCAAGATGATTGAAATTGAGTGTATCAAATCAGGGTTGATGAACTTAAATTTTTCATCCTCTTCGAGAATCAGGCTCGTTAAAAGAAACGCATTCGGTTCAAATAGAAAGGGACAAAATCAAGGAACAAAACGACCAATTCAATCAGATTTGAAAGAATTGATCCAATAGGATACCCAGCATACAAAGATAGATCGCGTAACGTACACCACGGTTCTTTTATAAATCTTAACCTCTGATTGCATTTGATAAAAATCAATATTTTTAAGTAGGCTTTCAATAGGATCAGTAAATGATTTTATTGAATGAATATGATTTTTATATACATGAATATTCAATTCTTAGTCCTATCGACCATCACTGTATTGACCGGTAAGCAAAATTGGTGTCCGCTAATAACCAAGGCTTGAATTATCTTCAGGTTCAAGAGCTTCGCGCTCAATACGGATTTAATGAGATACCACTTACAGACCGTAAAAACTTTCTGAAGATATTGGCAAGCGTTATTACGCAACCCATGTTTTCTCTTTTGCTGTTAGCAGCAGTCACTTATTTACTAATTGGGAGTTTTGAGGATGCTGGTCTATTAGTTTGTTTTATTTTGCTATCGATTGGACTTACGGCATACCAAGAGTTTAAGAGTGAAAGGGCGATTGAGGCCTTAAAAGATCTATCGAGCCCGCGAGCGTTAGTGGTTCGTGATGGCTGCACTCAACGAATTGCTGGCAAAGAGATCGTTATTGGAGATTTACTGATCCTATCCGAAGGAGATCGGATTGCCGCTGATGCCATATTGATCAAATCGAATGATTTATTAATCGACGAAGCCATGCTAACCGGAGAATCGGAGTCGGTGGAAAAACGAAGTGGGCAAAGCATCTACTCTGGATGTATGGTGGTGCGTGGTAGTGGCACTGCAATTGTTACAGCAATTGGTTTGCAAACTGAGGTGGGAAAAATTGGTAAAAGCCTACAAAAGATTGAGGAACCCGATAGCCCCTTACAAGCGGATATTCGCTCACTCATTAAGCGCTTTGCCATCTTAAGTATCGGACTAGCAATTCTGGTTTGTTTCATTGATGGTTTGCTTTACAGGCAATGGTTTGAGGGCTTATTAACGGGTATCAGTCTAGTAATGGCGCTTTTACCTGAGGAGTTCACAGTCATTCTGACTGTCTTTATGGCTTTGGGTGTTTGGCGAATTTCCCGACAGCATGTCTTGACACGCCGCGCCTCAGTCATTGAAACCTTGGGCAGCATTACAACCCTCTGCGTTGATAAAACCGGCACACTCACGCTTAATAGTATGTCTCTTCAAGCGCTTGCGCCCCTCAATTACAAACAAGATCAGCCAATTGAAGAATTTAGTTCAGAGCAATCAGAATTACTCAATTATGCAGTCCTAGCCAGTGAAATCGAGCCGTTTGATCCAATGGAGAAAGCTCTGCATGAGAGCCTTAGAAAGAAAAACACTGCATTCTTAAGAAATCTCAACAAACTGCAACTGGTCCATGAGTATGGCTTAAGTTCCCAACTAACGGTGATGACCCATATTTGGGAAGACCCCAGCAAACCTGAACACTATTTAGTAGCAACCAAGGGTTCGCCGGAGACGGTCATGAGTCTTTGCCCTTTATCCCTCAAAGAGCGTTTATCCATTGAGCATCAAGTTCATGAGATGGCAACCAAAGGTTTGCGAGTCTTAGGGGTTGCGAAGGCGAGTTACCAAAAGAAAGATGGTCTATGGCCAGAAAATATTCATACATTTTCATTTGAATGGCTTGGTCTAGTGGGGCTTCACGATCCATTAAGACCAGAGGTTCCTGCTGCTATTAAACAATGTCAGGATGCCGGTATTCGGGTTGTGATGATTACGGGTGATCATGCGGTCACAGCAAAAACAATTGCTACCCAAGCTGGTATTCATACAAAACATACTCTTTCAGGGGCTGCAATTAACAAACTAAGCGATTATGAATTGCAAAATGAGATCAGAAATACTTGCGTGTTTGTCCGAATAAAGCCTGAGCAAAAATTGCGTATTGTTAAAGCCTTACAGGCTAATCATGAGATCGTTGCGATGACGGGTGACGGTATCAACGATGCCCCAGCATTAAAAGTAGCACATGTAGGAATTAGCATGGGTCAGCGAGGTACGGATGTAGCCCGAGAAGCCTCCTCTTTAGTCCTCCTAAATGACGATTTCGGCTCGATTGTGAATACCATCAAACAAGGTCGCCAAATTTTTGATAACTTGCAAAAGGCAGTCATCTATGTGATTGCAGTTCATGTACCGATTGCTGGGGCGGTGTTTATCCCTGTTCTGTTTGGGGCACCCCCTCTTCTAACCCCCATTCATATTCTTTTTTTAGAAATGATTATTGATCCATCCTGTGCCATTGTCTTTGAAACTGAATCCCCTGAACCCAACATTATGTTGCGACCGCCACGGAAACTTCATCAACGCATATTCAGCTTTGAGAATCTCTCCATTGCCCTCTTGCAAGGATTTGGTTTGATGCTAATTGTCTTAGGGCTCTATTTAGGTTTACCAGAACTTCAATTTTCTAAAGAACTCAGTAATACGGTTGCTTTTAGTAGTCTGGTCCTGGGGAATCTTTTACTAGTAATTGTGAGCCGATCCAAGCATATTAACTTCGTCTCAATTTTGAAGAACTACAATGCCGCACAGTATTGGATTATTGGGCTTGCGGTTTCATTATTAGCTCTATTTATATCAATGCCTTTTTTGAGAGAGCGATTTCAATTTACGATCCTTAGTACTGAAGCTATCTTGATTCTTATAACCTCTGCAGCGATAGCATTGATCTGGTTTGAAGTGATTAAATCACTGCACCAATTGAATACCACTCATTTTTCTCAAGACTTATTAAGAATCAAGTGAGCTATTCAATACTTAGAAATCAAGTAAACATGTCGGGTTGCTTCTCTTTGAGATAGCCCCAAATGGGTTGGAAATGTAGCCAACCAATATATTCGCTACCCACGTGCTCTCGGCTGTAGCGTGCTACCTCAGGGGATAAAAGATTAGGTTGAATTCCTGAAGCTTCCACCATCAATTGCTGCTTGCAGCAACGCTCAAGTGCAATAAACCAGAAGGCCGCTGCCTCAATACTGTGGCGACTCACTGTCATCAACCCATGATTACGATGAATAATGCCCTTAACCTTATTTAAAGCTCCGGCAAAGTTATATCCAGCTTTTTCTTCGACGGCAACTTGTCCTGCCTGCTCACACATGACTTGATGATCTTCAAAGAATGCGGCTGCGTCTTGCGATATGGGTTCTAGTTTTTTTCCAAGAGAAGCAAATGCAGTTCCATAAACTGTATGGGCATGACACATTGCCACAATATCGGGATGTTTTTCATGAACAGCAGCATGCAATACAAATCCAGCACGATTTAATGCATGCTTTCCTTCTAAAACATTCCCTTCATGATCGGCTAGAAGTAGGTTCGAGACTTTGACCTGATCAAAATGAACCGCCATAGGATTGGTCCAGTAGAGATTTGGAAACTCTGGGTCACGGATGGTTAGATGTCCTGCAAAGCCATAATCAAATTTCTCGATTGCAAAGGCGCGGCATGCTGCTACTAAACGCTCTTTGCGATGTTGGCGCTCTTCTGAAACATTCTTAAACTCCGGTATTTCAGGGAAGATCAAATCCTTGTTCTCGGGCTGGTAAATCGACTCTCGTTTACCTAAGTCAACTGACGGTCTATCCGTTTGAGCAATAAAAGCGTTCATGGCTTTCCTTTCAATATGAATCTTTGAAACATATGAGTAATGGCTAAATTCTGAGTCGGACCCACTTATTTGACAAACGATCAGTGTTCATGAAAGAATGAATGAAATTCATGTATTTATGGTTTACTTGAATATGAGACGTATACCTAATTTTGTTCTATTACGTGCTTTTGAGGCGGCCGCAAGGCTTGAGAGCTTTACTTTAGCGGCTAAAGAACTAAACCTTACCCAGTCGGCCATTAGCCATCAGGTTAGAGAGTTAGAAGAATTTTTCTCCAAAAAACTCTTTGTGCGTCGTAATCGTAGGGTCGAGCCCACCCATGAAGGTAGGCGACTAATGGAAAATCTCTCGCGTGTTTTTGACGTGATCGAAGCCTCTTGCAACGAGGTAGCCTTAGCTCCAGAGGCTCAGGTCCTAGCCCTTCACTGCGCCCCAACTTTTGCCATCAACTGGCTTGGTCCGCGACTGCCTGATTTTGTCACCCAGTATCCCAACATCACAATTCGAGTAACGACTGATGCTGAATCTGCAGACCTCCTTCAAGTGAAAGAAATTGATTTTGGTATTTCATATGGGCCTCCACCAAAACGCTCAGGGGTAATTTCAAAGGCTTTGGGTTCAGAGCGGATTACTCCAATGTGTTCGCCAAGACTCATTAACAAAAACAAATCAATGCGTGACCAATTACCCACTCTTCCTTTAATTGACTCCAAATTAGGCAGAATCATGTGGCCCAATTGGTTTGCTTTAAATGGATTAAAACTCCCTACTAAACCCCGCACATCATTTGATCGAGCTGCACTGGTAATTGCGGCAGCGGTTGATGGGCTTGGGGTGGCACTAGAGAGTACACGTCTTGCAGAAAAAGAACTTGCCAACGGCAGCTTGATTGATTTAGCGAAAAAAGATTTTTTACCCATCGAGCAAGAGACCCACTTTGCCTACTATCGATCCAATGAGAAAGAGCTCGAGAAAATTAAGGTGTTCAAGGATTGGCTATACCGTCAAGTTGATATCAGTGATTAAAGTCATTCGCAGTCTTTAACATGCCTTAATATTGCTGTCATACCCCATCCTTTTTAGCCCTTAAACTCCTATGTCACCTTGGAAAGCAGCTCAAGTCGGCGATCACTTTGATCAAATCGATACGCCAGCCCTAATTCTGGATTTAGATGCCTTTGAGCGAAATATAAAAACCCTGCAAGCTGCAACGTCTGCAAAAGGCATACGCCTTCGTCCTCATGCTAAAAGCCATAAATGCCCTGAAATAGCCAAGCGCCAAATCAAAGCGGGTGCCATTGGTATTTGTTGCCAAAAAGTGAGTGAAGCGGCAGTTTTTGTCGAGGCTGGTATTGAGGATATTTTTGTTACTAATGAGGTCGTTGGCGAGAAGAAAGTCTCACACGTTTTTGACTTAGCAAAACGTGCTCGCATAGGCGTACTCGTTGATCATGAGGATCAAGTCGCTGCGTTTATCAAGGCTAGCTCTGAACAACAAACTAAGATCGATATTTACATTGAGGTGGATGTTGGCATGGGTCGTTGTGGCGTGACCTCAATCGAGCAAGTAGCAAAACTTGCCCATCAAATTAATCAAGCGCCCTACCTAAACTTGATGGGGCTCCAGTGCTATCACGGTAGCGCTCAGCACTATCGACTTCCCGAGGAAAGGCAACGAACCATTGCATCGGTGTGCAAACGCGCTATCGAGGCTAAAGCAGCGATCGAGAAATTAGGTATCAAAGTACCCCTGATCTCTGGTGCAGGCACCGGTTCGGTAATGTTGGAAACAAACTCGTCGATCTTCAATGAAGTGCAACCCGGCTCGTATATTTTTATGGATCGCGATTATGCGACAAACCAATTAGCTTCTAGTGATTTAAGGTTTGAGCATGCCTTGTTCATTAAATCAGCAGTCCTGAGTCACCCGACCCAAGGTCGCGCCATAGTAGACGCAGGTCTTAAGGCATCGAGCGTTGATTCAGGGATGCCACTGGTGTGGCAACGCAAGGATGCAAAATACCTAAAGGCCTCTGATGAACATGGTGTGCTTGAGCTTACAACCGAATCCACCCTCAAGTTAGGCGATTCTGTAATGCTCGTTCCCGGACATTGCGATCCGACCGTCAATTTGTACGATGAAATTGTCTGCGTTCGTAATCATCGGGTGGAGGCCATTTGGCCAATTGCAGCACGCGGTGCCTCGCTCTAGCGCTATTGATCAGTGCGCACTTAACCTTATGGTTGGTAGTGATAAAGATCAATTGACTTGGGTGATCATTTAAAGTAATTACAAATAGTAATTGGGGTTTATTTTGCAAACATCCAACTTAAGCATTCGCATGGCCAGCAAATCAGACTTTGACGCTTGGCTTTTTCTCTGGAAAGGCTATCAACAGTTTTACAAGACCCAAATTGATGATGCAACCTCCATGAAAACCTGGGAACGCTTTCTGAATCCCTCTGAGCCTATGCATTGTGCCGTAGCAGAGCTTGATAACAACCTAATTGGAATTGTGCATTACATTTTCCATCGTAGTTGCTGGACAACCGGTGACTATGTTTACTTACAAGACCTATTTGTCGATCCCAAAAATCGTGGCACAGGTACAGGAAGAGCTTTGATTGGGCATGTATATACAGAAGCGAAGAACTTAGGTGCTTCACGGGTTTGGTGGCTAACCCATGAAACCAATAAAGATGCCATGTATCTATATGACCAAATTGCCGATAAAAGTGGATTTATTCAGTATCGGAAAGTTTTTTAAATACGCCGTTGATTAACATTTTTTAATTCTGGGAATTTAAGTTTGAGTAAGGCAAAACTTAAGAAACAAACAATTCGATATTGAGAAAATAGCTAAAAAATAATGTATCGTTTAATAATCGTCCTTTAACGAGCAAAGTAACATAAGAAGGGACTTTCATTGCGAGCAAGAAGCCAATATTATTAATGATTAGCAATGTCTGACAAAGATAAATTGTGAATTTAAACCTCACGCTATAAAACAATAAATTATTCACTTTTATGTTTAGAAAAAAAGAAGGCTTTATAAGAGACTGTATTGAGTACTGTCAAAATGATTTAGTAAAAGAATTGACGGTATGGATTCAATACATACGATATAACCTTATTGTTGTTATTTTTATTCTGAGTTGTGTAATTGGAATCGCTGTTTTTATTAACCCATTTCCCCCAAAACAAGCATTTCTTGCAACGGGGCAAATGGGGTCCTCCTATAAGTTAATAAGTGATCAAATCGACCAATTTTTTTCAGATAAAGGAATTGATTTAGTACTAATTGATACTGCTGGGCTTAATGATGGCTTAGAAAAACTACGAGACCAGAAATCGCCAGTCAACGCTGGTTTTATAACATCTGGAAGTGCTGATCAAAAAAATTTTCCAGACCTTGTATCGCTTGGAAGTATTCAATACTCTCCAATATGGATTTTTTATAGAGGAAAAGAGGTTAATGAAAATAATCCAATTGATTATTTTGGAAAGCAACGAATCAGCATTGGATTACCCAACACCACTACTCAAAATATTTTTTTAAAACTAGCCCAAGACAGCAAATATAAGAATATAAAACCTAAAAACTTTTATGAATATTCCAACTCCGATGCAGTAGATAAATTACTTTCTGGCGAATTGGATGCAGTTTTTATTGTTGACGGAATTAACTCGCCGAGCGTTCAAAAACTTATCAGGTCAGAAAATATTTTCATTTATAACTTTTTAATTGCCGATGGATATGAAAGAAAATTCCCATTCCTCAATAAGCTAGTAATTCCAAAAGGTTCTTTGAATATTGAAAAGATGATCCCCAATCAAGATATTCAATTAGTAGCTCCTACCGTAATGCTTCTTGTTGAAAAAGATATGCATCCTGTTATGCAATGGTCATTTATGCTGGCGGCAAAAGAGTTAGGGCAATCACGAGGTAATTTATTTTCAAAACCAGGATACTTTCCAAAATATACTGATGAGTCATTTGAGCTTAGTCCAATTGCCAAGCGCTACTACGATACTGGTGTCCCATTTTTTTTCAATTATTTTCCACTGTGGATCGCAAGCTTAATTGATGAGATATGGTTCTATGTGCTGTCTTTATTTGCAATTATTTATCCACTAAGAAAAATATTATTTAACTTTAGAGAAATTCCAAGTGGTGATTATGTAGAAAACCGTTATCAAAAATTACATGGGCTTGAATTTATTTATCGAAATAGCAATAATCTTCAAGAATTAGAAAAAAATCTAGAAAACCTCAATGCTCTAGAAGCTGAAATAGCTTCGACATGGATAGAAAGTAGCAAACTTGGCAATAGCTATACATTACGTAATTCTCTTGCAAGAATTAAAAATGAAAATATGAAAAAGATAGAATCGCTAAAGAAAAATACTATCTAATCTTCAGTAATGGAAAAAATCAGGGAGTCTGCCTTCTTAGATCTACCATTGTACTTATAAATTGCCTTTTTGGGTCTTGGTATTGAAGGCATATCTTTCGAGCTCAAGTTAAGCTCATCACCAAAAACTCCATTCAGATTAAAGCGACACCCCTTATTAATTTCTACATATGAGGCACCATCGTCAGTTTCAAGATCAAATAAATCACGATCTGATCCATGATCACCTAAATCAATAGTTAAAGCTTTTTGAATTTGAATGCGACTACTGCGAACGTCTAAACCATCTTCAATCGGATTTTTAATATATATAGAAGCTATACAAATATCTGAATTTGTTAGGTCAATACCACCATCGCCGGAATAGTAACTTTTAAGACTTGAAATATCCCATTCTGATCTACCAACTCCCAATATAGATATTCCATCGATATCATCGCCCTCTTCGATAGACCGTTTAATTCTTTTTTTGAAGGATTTTTGATTTGAGTCAAGACGACCTAGATAGAAAGCTTTAATCTCGTCCGCTTTAAATTTTGAATACCTCCTTTTAGGATTGCATTTAATTGAAATTCCATCCTTACTAGCGTTGCGATAGTTTCCACAGAACCAAATGCCTCCGTTATCTGAGAATTTTTCAGGTTTAGCCTCAGAATTTGCCGCCTTCAATGAAAATTTCTTAGCCCGCAACTTAGATCCCTGATCAAAAATTAATGCAGTACGTTTGGTTTTTGAATTTCGAATTAGGCCATTCATTAGATAAATTTCAGTTCCATCCTGAATCGATAAAGTAGTACCCGGTCGTACATGTATTTCACGGGTTATGAAATAGATTTTTTTATTACTAAAGGTTGTATTTTTAGCAATATTTCTCGAGACTGTTTGTATTTGTTTCATTCGCTATCTCAAAATAGTATTCCAAGTTCAAAAATACCACGCAATTGGGCCTGTTTCTGTTGATCAGCCCCAAATCCTTGTTGGGGTCCAAAATCATACAACCTAATCATTGACAGCTCTACTCTAGCAAAATATTTTTGATATTGAAGTGTGGGCGTAATAGTAAATGTCAAGGCAGAGCTGCCTGGACCATATAAAAGATTTGGCGTTCCACTACCAGGTTTACCTGAGGCTTGAATATATTCAACGCGGAAAGGTAAGCTAATTTTTTGATAGGCTTTACTATCCTTATCTAAATTTGTATTAAATTTGTAATTCACCAATAAAGCTATGCCTGATGTTTGTGCTGATGCTGGGATTCCTATTTCAGGTTTTGCAGGCACATAGGTATATTGCAAATATGGTGAAAAGCTCCAACTCTTGATTTCCAACTCATAAATTAAGTTATAAATTTGGGAATTATTTTTAAGTAGTGATGTATTTGTATTTGTAAAGCTATTTGCACTAATCGATCCAGTCCATACAAGACTTATTTTCTGATATCGATCAGCCTGATACGATAACTGTGCGCCAAGCCAATTGAATTCATTTGAATAAAAACCGTCAGTCCAAGCAAATGAAGCTGCAAAAGGGCCTTCATTAAAATCTATTTGTAAACCCTGACTAAATGAGCTTGTCTGTGACCATAGCACCCCCCTTTCAACATTCAGATTTTGATAGCTAAAGGTAGACTCATATCCTCCAAGAGCGGGTAATTTACCGATTGATACTGACCAATTTTTATTTACTTTATATCCAAGATATGCAGATGGAACAAAACCAAAAGAACTTAAGGTTTGTTTATTAGAGCGCTGATCAGGTTGGCCAATATCCAAAATATCATAGTAGCCAATTTGTGCAAACAAGGAGATAGGTCCCTTACTTTGCTTAACAATAACCATTCCATTTGATAGATCAGCGATATTTTTGTTATTAGTGGGATCTGGGTTAGTTTGTCTTAGACCAAATCCTGAAATTACTGTATTTGCATTAAATTTTC
>JACCDL011305370.1_pt1 | contig 16797 bp, 17 predicted proteins | sample 7441931 | NCBI WGS metagenome assembly JACCDL01 (sample SAMN15323437, study PRJNA562643) | freshwater metagenome | isolation source: river surface water | place: USA:Blue River Watershed | collected 2017-08-16 | reverse complement strand
GCCCGAAGCCCTTGACCTCGGTCACGGTCATGCCCGCAACGCCGATCGCGCCGAGAGCTTCACGCACCTCGTCAAGCTTGAAGGGCTTGATGATGGCGATGATGAATTTCATGCCCGTCCCCTGTTTTCTGCCGGGACCATCCCGGCTGAGCGAACCTCGCAAGGGGCGTGCCAGTTTGGAATTATCGCTTTATTTCAAGGAAATTAGAGAACGAGGATTGCGCGGCAAAGCGGGGCCACGCTCGATTCCTGCGCACCTGCCTATTTTTTAGGCATTAGTGAATACATGTTTAGTTGCATGCGACGTCATGATTTGACAGATTCATCAATCCAATTGCACTTGTCGCTCACAAGAATAGTCTCCAAACTTCTCGCGACCATCGACAAACCCCTATCATTCAAAAGTGGGCGATGGGGCCACTTTCGCCGAGCAGGAATAGCGGGCCAGATTTGGCATTCAGCCCAAACTCTGGAGATCAAGTATGCTTGCTCAATCTCGAAATCATCTACACGCGCAGCATTGAGGTGTATGAACAATCGACCGAGCAAGATTGTTGTAGTCTGGATATTTTTTGCAGTTCCTTCGAGAGGTGGCCTTGGTCCTGCCCTTGATAAAGCAAGGGTGTGGCTGTGTCGCATTAATCCAGTTTGGTGTTTACTCGCGTGATTTCCAACATAGATACGAAAATAAGGGGGAATGACACCAAGTGTTTTGAACGCGAGGCAATCGGCTCTTGGTGTGACGGCCACGTCACTGCTCGCATGCTCTATGAGCAAAAACTTTAAGGTGCACCACTTGGCCAAAGCGAGGATTTGATCTCCATCCAGCAGGATGTTGTCTTCGCCCGCAGCCATCCGCCCCAAAAATGGACGCACTGTCCCCTCAACTTTACTCATCCAGCCGTTATTGCATCGAGTGCAAACGCATCGAACTTTTATGGTTTTGACGCCGCCTTGACGATTGGTGGGACCGTCTCGGCGCTCAATTCCGCTTGGCCATTTTGTAGTCGTATGCCGATTGTGCGAAGTACTCTTCACATCCGTTAAAACCGGATGGATCCATTCCGGCCAGATGTGTTCCTTGCTGTTTGCCGAATTGTCACAAAATATGCACTGCGTTTGCGGCTTGCTCATTCCTGACACCGGTTAGGAAGAATAGACTCGGCCCAGATGGGATCGCCAAAAATCTTGGCGCTTTAAGGGTTTAAAGTCAATTGCTTACGGAAACCCCCACCCACACCGGCAAGTGATCCGAAGCCTTGGCCGCCAGGGCTGAGTGGTGCACGCCCGCTTCATCCAGCTCCCACTGTTCGGACAGGACCAGCCGGTCGAGCCGGCCGACCGGGCGGCGCGAGGGGAAGCTGGCGCCCGGCGTGATCAGCCGCCAGGGCGCGCGGAATTCGCTGAGGGCGCCGCGGTGGAGGCTCCATTCGTTGCAATCGCCCATCAGCACGGTCGGGCAATGGCCATCGCAGCGCGCCAGGTGATCGAGGATCGTGCGGACCTGCTGGCGGCGGCGCAGGCCGGAAAGGTCAAGGTGCATGCCGAGCACGCGAAAGCGCTGGCCCTCCCTCATCAGGTCGGCCCGGATCGCGCCGCGCGGCTCGAGCGTGGGGAGCGGCACCACGCCTGCCTCCACGACTGCGATGTCGCGCCGGACCAGCAGGGCATTGCCGTGCCAGCCGCGCGAATCCGGGCGGTGGTTCAGCGCGACCGGGCGCCAGGGCGTGTAATCCTCGATCGCCTCACGCGGCAGGACCGTCTCGCGCCGCCCGATCCAGCGGTCCGCCTCTTGCAGGGCAATCACGTCGGCGTCGATCTCGCGCAGCACGGCCAGGATCCGGTCGGGGTCACGCCGCCGATCGGTACCGACCGCCTTGTGGATGTTGTAGCTGGCAAACTTGATCCGCACCGGAGTGCTATTCGCCCGCGATGTAGCGATCGGTCGCGCGGGTTGGCAGGCCGTCGATCGAGCGGGTCCGGCCGGCCACCTTGGCCTCCCATTTCGCCGGGTCGCTTTGCGCGTGGTACTTGACCAGTGTCTCGCGCTCCTTGTCGAGAGTCATCACCGGCACGCCCCAGCCGCACGAGGTCTGAACGCTTTCCACCATTATGTCGAAGATCTGGCGGGTGCCGGGCAGCAGGGTGAAATGCGCCGCCAGCTCGGCCCAATCATCATCCTGCGGCAGGACGGGGCGCCCGCGCCCGTAAATCCGCAGGATCAGCGCGGGCTGTTCAAAATTGCACATCATGATGGTGATGCGGCCATCAGCGGCGAGGTGGGCGTGGGTCTCGTTGCCCGATCCACCGAGGTCGAGATAGGCGACCCGGTTGGGGCCCAGCACCTTGAAACTGTCAGCCAGACCCTTGGGGCTGAGGTTGATCCGCCCTTCGCTTGCGGCGGTGGCCACGAAATAGACCGCCTGGCGGGCGATCATGGCTTCGTGGTCGGGCGTGATGTGATCGGTGAAGTCCATGGCCCGAACCTAGGCCTGCTGCGGAACTTCGGTCAACGTTCCTTGGTGGCCGAGAAGACCAGATCGGGGTTCTTTTCCTGCTGGTAACCCACGTCCCAGGCCGAGCGCGCCATGAACACCGGGTCGCCATCGCGATCCTTGGCCAGGTTGGACAGGTTGAAATCGGCAAAGGCCTTGAGCGCCGCCTCGCTGCCCTTGAGCCAGCGCGCGGTATCAAAGGGCGATGCCTCCAGCATGGCCTCAACCTTATACTCTGCCTCAAGCCGGCTGATCAGCACGTCCAGCTGCAGCTGGCCGACCACGCCGACGATCCACTGCGCGCCGATTTCCGGGTAGAACACCTGGATCACGCCTTCTTCGGACAGGTCATCCAGCGCCTTGCGCAGCTGCTTGGTCTTGGTCGGGTCCTTCAGCGCCACGCGGCGCAGGATTTCCGGGGCGAAATTGGGCAGGCCGGTAAAGCGGACCTTGTTGGTCTCGCTCAGGGTATCGCCCACCCGCAGCGTCCCGTGGTTGGGGATGCCGATGATATCGCCGGGTTCGGCGCTATCGGCAATCTCGCGGTCTTGGGCGAAGAACAGGATCGGCGAATGGATCGCGATCGGCTTGCCCAGCGCCGAGGGGGTCAGCTTCATGCCGCGCTTGAAGGTACCCGATACCAGCCGCATGAAGGCGATCCGGTCACGGTGCATGGGGTCCATATTGGCCTGGACCTTGAAGATAAAGCCGGTCACTTCCTTGCCATCAGGCTGGATGGTGCCCTGCTCACTCGGTTGCGGGCGCGGCGGCGGGGCATAATTGGCAATCGCCTCGATCAGTTCGGTCACGCCGAAATTCTTGAGCGCCGATCCGAAATAGACTGGGGTCAGATCGCCATTACGATAGGCTTCAAGGTTGAATTCGGGATAGCCGGCCTGGGCCAGCTCCACCTCTTCCGCCACGTCGGCCGGCAATTCGGCCTGCTCGCGCTTGCCGAGGAATTCTTTGCTGTCACCCTCGGGTCGGCTGATCTCGCCCGTGGCGAAATCGAGCACGCCCTGGAAGGTGCCGCCCAGGCCAACCGGCCAGGCCATCGGGCAGACATCAAGCGCCAGCGCATCGGCCACTTCATCCAGCGTCTCGAAGGGAGAACGGCCCTCGCGGTCAACCTTGTTGACGAAGGTGATGATCGGCACCGAACGCAGGCGGCAAACCTCGAACAGCTTGCGGGTCTGCGGCTCGATGCCTTTCGCGGCGTCGATCACCATGATCGCGGAGTCGACCGCGGTCAGCGTGCGATAGGTGTCTTCGGAAAAGTCCTCGTGGCCCGGCGTGTCGAGCAGGTTGAAGGTCACCCCGTCGCGCTCGAAGGTCATGACCGAGCTCGTCACCGAAATCCCGCGCTGCTGCTCGATCTTCATCCAGTCCGACCGCGCCCGCCGCGCTGCGCCGCGCGCCTTGACCTCACCCGCCAGGTGGATCGCCCCGCCCTGCAGCAGCAGCTTCTCGGTCAGCGTGGTCTTACCCGCGTCAGGGTGCGAAATGATGGCAAAGGTGCGGCGATTGGACATGGTCGCGCGCCTTAGCGGGGTGGGGGCGGTAGGTCTATCCCAACCCATCCTGCAACAACGCATTGGCTGTTGCCGCCACGGCATCGAGGTCGGCCGCCGGGTCCATCACGCCGAAGCGCAAGCCGAGGAACACGTTCATGCCCATGATTGCCCAGGCGTGGGCCTCGTTCGGCTCAACGGCCAGTTCGCCCCTTGCCCGCGCGGCTTGCAGGCGTTCGAGGATGCGGGTGGCAGTGGTCAGGTAGTGGGCCTGCCAATCCTCGGGCGCGACGAATTCGGCCTCGTCGATGATCCGGTATATTTCCTTGTGATCGCGGGCGAAGTCCAGGAAGGCCTTTAGCGCCACGCCTTCCGCCGCAACCGCGCCGCCTTGGTGGCCGCGCAGCACCGGGGCGACATGATCGCGCACCCGGCCGCTCATATCCTGCACCAGCGCCTTGAACAGCGCCTCCTTGCTTTCGAAGTAGGTATAGAAGCTGCCGAGGGCGACACCGGCGCGCTGGGTGATCGAGACGATCGAGCTTTCGTGAAAGCCCTTGTCGCCAAATTCGGCAGCGGCGGCATCAAGGATCGCACGCTGTGTGCGGCGCCCGCGCTCGGTGCGCGGCTCGCGCGGCAGAGTGACCGCTGCGTCCATCGACTTGCTCCCCATCCGGCGGGCGGTGCGACCCGCCGCTGTGGCACTTGGGCCACGTTTCCCCACCATTCGCGCTTCCTTTCGCTCGACGCAAGCATAGAGAAGTTGAAAGTTGGTTCAACTTTTATATAAGACAGCTCAGGAGCCTGGGGCCACCGGCCTCACGGCAGAGGATTTTTTGGGAGGAACCCACCGATGCGTACCACTGCCCTGCTTTGCCGTGCCTCGCTGATTGCCAGTGCCTTTGCCGGTCTTTCGACCCCGGCCTTCGCCCAGGAAGGCGCCAGCGCCGCCGATGACGATGCGATCATCGTGACCGCCCGCCGCCGCGAGGAAAACCTGACCGACGTGCCAATTGCGATCACCTCGCTCTCGGCTGACCAGCTGGAGCGCACCGGCGCGATCGACATCACTGCCGTGGCCGAACAGGCCCCGAACGTGACGCTGGAAGCCAGCCGCGCGACCAATTCCACCCTCACCGCCTTCATCCGCGGCGTCGGTCAGCAGGACCCGGTATCGGGCTTTGAACAGGGCGTCGGCATCTACCTTGACGATGTTTACCTGAACCGCCCGCAGGCCGCCGTGGTCGATATCTATGATGTCCAGCGCATCGAAGTGCTGCGCGGTCCGCAGGGCACGCTTTATGGCCGCAACACCGTGGGCGGCGCGGTGAAGTACGTGACCCGCAAGATCGACAACGATCCGCGCCTGTCGCTGCGTGGCACCTATGGCACCTTTGACCAGGCCGATGGCGTGGTCACCGCCAGCACCCCGGTGGGCGATGGCACCCTGCGCCTGGGTGGTTCGCTGGCCCGCCTGACGCGCGGCGGGTTCGGCAAGAACCTGACCACCGGCCGCGATAACTACAACAAGGACATCTGGGCCGGTCGCGGCACCATGGAAGTCCACGCCGACGGCTTCTTTGCCCGCGTTTCGGCCGACTATACCCACGACCGTTCGAACGAGCGCGGCGGGCATCGTCTGATCCCCAGCCAGTTCAGCAACACCCCGATGCTGAGCAATGTCTATGACACGCAGGGCGGCCTGACTTCGCCCAAGCAGGACGTGAAGGCCTGGGGCACCTCGCTGTTCATGGAAGGTGAGTTGAACGACACGCTGACCGTCCGCTCGATCACCGCCTACCGCAAGGACGATTCCGCCTCGCCGATCGACTTCGACGCCTTGCCGGCGGTCGATGTGGACGTGCCGGGCATCTACAAGAACCGCCAGACCAGCCAGGAACTGCAGCTGCTGATCAATTCGGGCCGGTTCAACGGCCTGATCGGCGCCTATTACCTGAACGCCACCGCGCTGACCCAGTTCGACGTGCGCCTGTTCACCACGCTGAACGGCCTGACCGCCTTCACCAGCGCCGACGTGGGCACCGATACCCTGGCTGGCTTTGCCGACTTCACCTATGACCTGACCGATCAGGTCAGCCTCTCGGTCGGCGGCCGCTACACCTGGGATGAACGCACGGCGACGATCCTGCGCCAGAACTATCTGGGCGGCGGTTCGCCTGTGTTTGGCGGGGCAGGCGTGGCCTTCGGCGCGCCGGGCACCAACTTCAATGGCAAGAGCACCTTCAAGAAGTTCACCCCGCGCGCATCGCTCAGCTTCAAGCCGAGCGAAGGGCACAACGTCTACGCCTCGTTCTCGCAAGGGTTCAAGGGCGGCGGCTTTGACCCCCGTGGTGCCGGTGTCAACGCACCTGACCTTGATGGCAACGGCGTGCGTTCAGACGCCGAAGTGGCCGCCTTCCTGAGCTTCAAGCCCGAAAAGGTCGACAGCTACGAAGTGGGCTACAAGGGCTCGCTGCTCGATCGCAAGCTGTTCGTCGCGCTGGCCGCTTTCCGGATGGACTATACCAATGTCCAGATCCCGGGCTCGGTGGCCTGCACCGTTTCCGGCCTGCCCAGCTTCTGCGGCGTGGTTTCCAACGCCGGCAAGGCCCGGATGCAGGGGCTTGAATTCGAAGGCCGCGCCAACCTGGGTCCGGTAACCCTGTCGGGCTCGCTGGGTTACATCGACGCCAAGTTCCAGAAGTACATCACCAATATCGCCAGCGTCCCGACCGACGTGGCGGCCTTCCGCAAGGTGCAGAACACCCCGGCCTGGACCGGCAATGCGCAGGCCAGCTATACCGCTGACCTGGGCGAAGGCTCGCTGATCGCGACGGCGGGGATCTCGTTCAAGAGCAAGACCTACCAGTTCGAAGTGCCGAACCCCTATCTCGATCAGGATGCCTACCAGTTGGTTGATGCCTCACTGGTTTACACCGCACCGGGCAAGCGCTGGACCCTGGGGCTCTATGGCAAGAACCTGTTCGACGTGCAGTACAAGACCTCGGGCTATACCTTCATGGGTGCCAATGCCACGACCGGCGCGCTGCTGACCAATCCGACCACCGGGGCGCTGATCCCGGCCCTGGGCAAGGAAGGCACGCTTACCGCGTTCTATGGCAATCCGCGCCAGGTCTTCGTGACGGCAACGGTCAACTTCTGACCCTTACCGGATAACCTATCCTCCCTGTTGCCCCTCGCACCTCTGGTGCGGGGGGCATCTTTTTTAGCGGGGTCGGCGCAGGATCACATAAAGCGCGCCCGATCCGCCATGGCGCTGATGCGCAGGGCGAACGGCGGCAATGCGGCTGGCATGGGAACCTGCAGCCAGCCAGTCGATCAGCTTGGCACGGATCGCCCCGCGCCGATCGCCCCGGTCGGCCGCGGCGACCGGGCGCGGCTTGCCGGTGATCACCAGCAGCAACCGCGCGCCCATCGCAACCGCCTGGGCCAGCCCGGCATCCAGCCGGGCGTGGGCGGCGTCCAGCGTGTGGCCGTGCAGGTCCAGCGTCAGATCAGGCGATATCTGCGCCTTGGCCAGCTTGCGCTCCCATGATCCATCAAGGCCATGGCGATCCAACGGCCGGGGCGACGGTGCCTTTGGGGCCGGCGCGGATAGCGGCGGCGGAATGCGGCCCTTGATCTTCTTGATCACCAAGGGCGGTGGCAATTCAGCCAGATCCTGGACGACCGGAGGGGTCGCCTTACCCGGGTGCAATGGATCGACCGTGCTAGCGACACGCGCCCACAGCGCGGCTTCGGCCGCTGACAGGCCGCGCGGTGTGCGCATCAGCTGGATCCCAGCCGGGCCAGCGTCCCCTTGGGCAAGAGCAACAGTGCCTCGCCCTTGCTGCTCATGCCGCCGGCGATGACGCGAGCGTCCTCGCCAGCGCCCCAGAAGGTGTCAAAGCGGTTGGCACCCTTGATCGCGCCGCCGGTATCCTGCGCCACCCATAGACCGCTTGCCTCGGGCCGCTCCATCTTGAGCCAGATCGGGGCACCCAGCGGCACAAAGGCAGGATCGGCGGCAACGCTGCTTTCGCGCCGCACGGGTACACCCAGTGCACCCAGCGGGCCATCGCCAGTCAGTTCGCGGAAGAACACGAAGCTCTTGTTTTCGCGCATCAGCGCGTTCCCGGCATCCGGATTCTCGCGCAGGTACTGCATGATCCCCTGCATCGAACCGGAATACTGGCCGGGCAAAGTGCCCAGCAGGCCACGCTGGCGCATGACCCCGCCGATCCCGGTATAGGGATGGCCATTCTGGCCGGCATAGCCGATCCGGATCACCGAGCCATCGGGTGCGCGCAGCCGGCCCGAACCCTGGATCTGCAGAAAGAACATTTCGACCCGGTCCGCCGCCCAGGCAATTTCCAGCCCCTTGCCCGCCAGGGCACCGTCGTAAATCTGGCCGCGATCATAATAGGGTACAAACTTGCCGCTCTCATCATAGCGGCCGAGCGGCATGGTCCCGTTCGGATTGGGCGGCGCGTCGCCCGGCTTGGCGCGGACCAGGTCTGGCGGCAGGGCATAGACCGGCACCTCGAAACCGGGCTGGCGGGTGCGGACGCCCGCAATTTCCGGCTCATAGTAACCCGTGGCAAAGGCCTTGCCATCGCCAACCTGCACCGTTTCGAAATGCTGGACAAAAAAGCGCTGCGCCTCGCTCGCCGGCCATTTGGCGGCGGCGGCGCAGGGCAGCTGCCAATCCGCTGGGCGGGTCAGGCCCGATGCATCATCACGCGCCAGCAGTTGCGGACAGCTCTCGCGGAACGATGCCAATGCCGCCGCCGCATCCGGCTGCGCCAGACCGAGCCGGTCAACCGGGGGGCCAGCCAAAAAGCCCGCGGCCAAGGCGGTGGAGGCGGCAACCCCGGCGGGAGGCTGAATGACCGCTCTGGGCAGAGGAATGATCCGCGCGCAACCCGCCAGCAGCGCCAGCGCAAGCAAACCGGCGATGCCCCCGCGCCGCATGCGGCGTCAGGCCTCGTCCGTCTCGTCAAGCAGCCAGTCGGGCGAAGCAGAAGTAACGTTGCGGCTGAAGGTCCACAGATCCCGCGCTTCCACCGCATCGTCCAGCGATCCGGCGACGACCTGGCCTTCGGCATTGCGGGTCACGGCGGCAATATCGGCAGCAAAACGGATCGAGATGCGCGCCATCGGCGCTTCGAACGCAGCGGAGACGATCATCGCCTCTTCAATGCGCACCAGCCGGTTGTCGAGCGTCTCGCCCGCAGCCTCGCGGGCGGCGATAGCGGCGGCGAAGCCTTCGTAAACATCGCGGTCGCACAATTCGCCCAACGTTTCCTTGTCCCCCTTCCAGAAGGCTTCAAGGATCATGCGATAGGCCCCCTTGGCCCCTTCGATGAAGGCAGAGATATCAAACCGGCGGTCGGCCGCGGCAATATCACGCAGGCCACGCTCGATCGCCGGGGTCACGCCCGGAACGGGCATGCGCGCCGGCGCCAGATTGCGCTCAGCCACATCGCTGCCGATCACGCGCGGCGATTCCGCCGGACGCGGCCCCTGGATCACTTCCTCTTCATGCTCTGCCCGGCGCCCAAGCACCGAATAGAGCCGCAAGCCCAAAAAGGCTGCGATCATGGCAAGGATGACGATCTCTACAGTCTTGTCCACGTGGCTGGTCCCTGCTGCAACGTGCGGCGTTGCAGTTCACTAGGACTAAATAGGTAGCCAAGACAAATGAACAACGCGTGGACATCGTCCTGATGGCAATTTTTTGCGGCAAGTGGCGCAAGGCGGTCACATCCGCGCAAAATCCTTTGCCGCCGCAACGTGGCAATGCTAGTCGCGCGGCCAAATTCCATCCCAAATCCAGCCGAAAGTAAGCTGTACCATGTCCGACGAAGGCAAAATCATCACCGACCTTGGCCTGGAAGGCCCCGCCATGAATGGCGCCGATACGGCGCCCGCCGCCGGCATCATCTCGCAGTATGTCAAGGACCTGTCGGTCGAGAACCCGAATGCTCCTGACAGCTTTTCGTGGACCGATGCCCCGCAGATCGACGTGCAGTTCAACATCGGCGCCCGTCAGTTGAGCGACGAAGTAAGCGAAATCGAGCTGAAGATTGCGCTGAAGTCGGTTGGCGAAGCCGGCACGGCCTTCATCATCGACCTGTCCTATTGCGGCCTGCTCGGCATGCGCAACCTGGACGATGCCTCGAAGCACGCCTTCACCTATGCCGAAGCGCCGCGCATCCTGTGCCCCTTCGCGCGTCAGGTGATTGCTGACGCGGTGCGCGATGCCGGCTTCCCGCAGCTGCTGCTGGAGCCGATCGATTTTAACGGCATTTACCTGCAGCAGCTCGCGGCACAGCAGGGCGAAGGCGAAGCGGCTCCGGCCGGCAACGCCTAAGCCCGCCGCGCGGGGCAAAGCGTGAGCCTGATCCGCAACGTCAGCACGATTGGCGGGCTGACGGCGGTCAGCCGCGTGTTTGGCTTTGCGCGGGATATGATCCTGGCCCGGGTGTTGGGCGCAGGGCTGGCAGCGGATGCTTTCCAGCTGGCCTTTACCCTGCCCAATACCTTTCGCCGCCTGTTTGCCGAAGGCGCGTTCAGCGTGGCCTTCGTCCCGCTCTACAGCCGCGCGCTGCATGGGAACGATGGCCAGCCCGGCAGCGAGGAAGCAGCCGAGAAGTTTGCCGACGATGTCCTGGCGGTGTTCGTTTGGGTGCTGGCGGCCTTCAGCGCGCTGGCGATGCTGGCCATGCCGGGGATCGTCTGGCTGCTGGCGAGCGAGTTTGAGAAAATTCCCGGCAAGTTTGAGCTGGCGGTCACGCTCAGCCGGGTCACCTTTCCCTATCTGATGCTGATCAGCCTGGTGGCCATGCTTTCAGGCTTGTTGAATGCCCGGTCGCGCTTTGCGCCCGGCGCGGCTGCACCGATCCTGCTGAACCTCAGCCTGATCGCGGCGATGGGTTTTGCCTGGTTCGGTAATCGCGGGGATGACCTCTACGCCGCCTGGGCATTGGCCATCGGCGTGTCGGTCGCCGGCCTGCTGCAACTGCTGTACCTGATCTGGGAAACGCGCCGCGCCGGCGTGCGGCTGAAGCTGACACTGCCGCGGCTGACGCCGGAAGTCAGGCGCTTGGGCACGCTGATCCTGCCGGCCACATTTGGCGCTGGCATCTATCAGATCAGCCAGCTGGTCGACACCTTCTTTGCCACCAGCCTGCCGCAGGGTTCGCTGACCCTGCTCAAGCTGGCGGATCGGCTTAACCAGATGCCGTTGGGGATCGTCGGCATTGCCCTGGGCACCGCGATCCTGCCGATGCTTTCGCGCCATATCCACACCGGCAACCGCACCGAGGCGCAGCGCCTGCAAACCAACGCCTTTGAAATCGCCACCCTGCTTACCCTGCCCGCCGCGACCGCCCTGGCGATTTGCGCTCCAGCCTTCGTCACCGCCTTTTTCGTAGGCGGCAAGTTCCGGCCAGAGGACGGAACCATCATGGCGCAGATCGTGGTCGCGCTGGTCGCCGGGCTGCCGGCCTATGTCATCGTCAAGATTCTCAACCCCGGGTTCTTCGCGCGCGAGGATACCCGCACCCCGGTCTGGACCGCGCTGGCTTCGCTGATCTTCAACGTGTTCCTCAACTTCTATGTTGTGCGGCAGTACGGGATCGTTGGACTGGCTGCGGCAACAGCCTGTTCGGCCAGCCTCAACTGCTTGCTGCTCTATGCCATCCTGCATCGCCGCGGCTGGTTCCATTTTACCGCCAAGCTGGCCGGTCGGATCGGACGACAGGCGATCGCTTCGGCGATGATGGGGGCCGCCCTGTGGTTGCTGATGCCGGTCCTATCACCTTACTTTGGAGCGGGCGTGTTCGACCGGATCTGGTCGCTGATCACATTGGTTGGCGCAGGGATGGTTGTATTCTTCGGTTCGGCCTATCTGGTGGGCGCGATCGACCCCGATCTGCTTGCCATGTTGCGCCGTCGCCGCCCCAAGCGCGATGAGCGCGACGATGAAATCCTGGAGGTCCAATAGTTCCCATGCGCGTCGTTTCCGGTATCCAGCCCACGGGCAACCTGCACCTCGGCAACTATCTGGGGGCGATCCGCAATTGGGTGCGGATGCAGGATGACGTGACCGCCAGCGGCGGGCAGTGCCTCTATTTTCTGGCCGATCTCCACGCGATCTCGCAGCCGCACGTTCCGGCTGACCTGGCCTCCAACACGCGCGAGATGGTGGCGGCGCTGGTCGCCTGCGGGATCGATCCCGATCGCTCGGTCCTGTTCAACCAGGCCCAGGTGCCGCAGCACGCCGAACTGCAATGGCTGCTGAACGGCACGGCCCGGATGGGCTGGCTGAACCGCATGACCCAGTGGAAGGACAAGGCTGGCAAGAACCGCGAAGGGGCTTCAGTCGCGCTGTTCACCTATCCGGTGCTCCAGGCTGCCGACGTGCTGCTGTACCAGGCCACCCACGTGCCGGTGGGCGAGGACCAGAAGCAGCACCTTGAGCTGGCGCGCGACATTGCCCAAAAGTTCAACAACGATTTCGGCAACGGGGCCGAGGTCTTCACCCAGCCCGATCCGATCATCCCGGCCGAAGCCGCGCGGATCATGTCGCTGCGCGATGGCTCGGCCAAGATGAGCAAGTCCGATCCATCGGACATGAGCCGGATCAACCTGACCGACGATGCCGATACGATCATGGCCAAGGTGAAGAAGGCCAAGACCGATCCTGAGCCGCTGCCTTCCGAGAAGGCCGGGCTGGATGGACGGCCCGAGGCTGCCAACCTGGTTGGCATCTATGCCGCCATGGCGGGTGAAAGCCAGGAAGCCGTGCTGGCGCGGTTCGGCGGCGAAGGCTTTGGCAAGTTCAAGCCCGCGCTGGGCGAACTGCTGGTGGAAAGCCTGGCCCCGATCAACGCCCGCTTTGTCGAACTGCGGCAGGACCGGACGGCCCTGGACGCGATCCTGCACAAGGGCGCGGAAAAGGCCCGCGCCCTGGCCGTGCCGACGCTGGACAAGGCCTATGCCGCGCTCGGTCTGGTCCGCGGTTAACCCTATTCAAGCCCGATTAAGCCGCGCTTCCCTAGCCCGGCAGCAATGCTAACCTTTGCGCCAATCGGCGAGACGATTCGCGCCCGATTGGCTTACGGAGTTCCGGTTCCATGTCGCAGATGACCCATTCCCCACTGGCGCGGCTGAAGCTGGCCGTGGTGCCATTGCTGCTGTTCGCGCTCAGCGCCTGCGCCTCGGGGTTCAACAGCCAGGTCACCCGCTTCGCCAGCCAGTTGCCCGCACCGCAGGGTCAGACCTTTGCCGTCGTCGCCGACGATCCGGCGCTGGCCGGCGGTCTTGAGTTCTCGCAATATGCCCGTCTGGTTGAAGACCGGATGGCTCGCCTTGGCTATCGCCCCGCGGCACCCGAAGCCGCCACCTTGCTGGTCCGCTTTGACTACGGCGTTGACAAGGGCCGTGAACGCGTGCGGCGCAGCCCGCTGGCCGATCCGTTCTGGTCTGATTGGTATGGGCCGCGCTATGGCTATTGGGGCTATGGCCGCCGGGGCTTTTACCGCCCGGCCTCGGTCTGGGGCTACGGTTGGTATGATCCGTGGTTTGATGGCGGGGTGGAAAGTTACACCGTCTATACCAGCGGGATCAGCCTGAAGATCGATCGCAAGGCCGATGGCCAGCGCCTGTTCGAAGGCAAGGCCGAAGCGGCCTCGGTCTCCAACCGCCTGCAATACCTGGTACCCAACCTGGTGGAGGCCATGTTCACCGACTTCCCGGGCAATTCCGGGGAAACCGTCCGGATTTCGGTTGCGCCGGAAAAGAACCGCCGCAATTAAGAGCGACAGACACCGAGTGGGCGGGCCTGGCAACGGGCCCGCCATTTTCTGGCGCAAGCTGCGGCCTAAAGCGCCTTGACCCCGCCGGTTGAGCCGAAGCCCCCGGTCCCGCGCGCGGTTTCATCCAGCGTCTCCACTTCCCGCCAGCTGGCCCGCGTCACCGGCGCCAGCACCAGCTGCGCCACCCGATCACCGCGGCGAATGGCGAAATCCGCGCCGCCGTGGTTGATCAGGATGACCTTCAATTCCCCGCGATAGTCGCTGTCGATCGTGCCCGGCGTATTCGGCACGGTGATCCCGTGCTTCAGCGCCAGACCCGAGCGCGGGCGCACCTGGATTTCGTAACCCTCAGGAATCGCCATGGCGAGGCCCGTTGCCACGGCGTGCCGCATGCCCGGCGCAATCGTGACATCCTCTGCGGAAACCACGTCCATCCCAGCCGCGCCGGCTGTCGCGTAAACCGGCAGATCAAGCCCTTCGCCATGCGGCAGTCGCATCACGGCGACGGGAACGTCAGGCATTAAGGGCATCGGCAATCCTTTCGACAAGGGCATCGGCAACCGCGTCCTTGGGCAGTTCGGGCAGGTGGTCAACGCCCTTGTCCGAAACGATGTGGACGAGGTTGACGTCCCCGCCCATCACGTCACCGGACACATCATTGGCCACGATCCAGTCGGCGCCCTTACGCTTGCGCTTTTCGGTGGCGTGCTCGAGCACGTTTTCGGTTTCGGCGGCAAAGCCAACCACCAACCTGGGGCGCTTGTCGCTGGCTGCTACCGAGGCAAGGATATCCGGGTTCTCAGTCAGCCGCAGCGCTGGCGGGGCGGAGCCGCGCTTCTTCATCTTCTCAGGGGCATAGTCCTCGGTCCGCCAATCGGCCACGGCGGCGACCATCACCGCGCAATCGGCCGGCAGGGCCTGCTGCACCGCCGCCGCCATTTCCCGCGCGGTCTCGACATCGATCCGTTCGACGCCCGGCGGGGTCGGTAGGGTAACCGGGCCGGAGACCAGCGTGACCCGCGCCCCGGCGCGGGCAGCGGCCGCGGCAATGGCAAAGCCCTGTTTGCCGGACGAGCGATTGGCAATGTAGCGGACCGGATCGATCGGCTCATGGGTTGGCCCGGCGGTGACCAGCACATGCTTGCCGTATAGCGGGCGGTGCCCCGGATCGACCTCAAAGTCTGGCTGGCCCGCGAGTGGACCGGCCGCAAGCGCCCGTTCGATTGCCTGCATCACAATCGCCGGCTCAGGCAGTCGCCCAGCGCCAAACTCACCGCAGGCCATCGGCCCCTCATCCGGGTTGAGCACGGTAACCCCGCGGCTTCGCAGCGTGGCGATGTTGGCCTGGGTGGCGGCATGTTCCCACATCCGCACGTTCATCGCCGGTACCGCCATCACCGGCTTGTCAGTCGCCAGCAGCAGGGTCGTGGCCAGATCATCGGCAATCCCGTGGGCCATCTTGGCCATCAGGTCCGCCGTGGCCGGGCAGACCACGATCAGATCGGCCTGCCGCGACAGCTGGATGTGGCCCATCTCAACCTCATTTTTGAGGTCCCACAGACTGGTGTGAACCGGGTTCTCGCTCAGCGCGGCAAGGGTCATCGGCGTGACGAACTGCGCGCCGCCCTTGGTCAGCACGCAGGTTACCGCGCCGCCGTGCTTGCGGATCAGCCGCACCAGCTCGCACGACTTGTAAGCCGCGATCCCGCCGCCGATTATCAGTAGAATCCGTGGTCCATTCATGGCGACCAGCTTGTGCAATGCCGCAACCCCTTGCGCAACAGGCTTTGCTTTCCGGAAATTGGTGGGGCACAAAGGTTCAAATCGTAAAAACGGGGAAAGTTACCGCCATGCGCCTGATCCTGACCGCCATCCTGTTCCTGTTCGGCCTGTTCAACCTGATGCTGGGGATTGGTTTCTTCCTTGACCCGGTCGGGCTGGGATCCACTTTCAACCTTGCCCCGATCGGCACCGGCGGATTGGCCGTGCTGCGCGCTGATATGACTGCGTTCTTCCTCGTGGCCGGTGGCTGCCAGCTGTGGGGCGGATGGAAGCGCAATGGCGACTTGCTGCTGGTCCCGGCACTGCTGTTCGGCATCGCCTGCACCGGCCGCGCCGTTAGCGCCGCGCTGGATGGCACCTATGCCGGATTTGCCACGCCGATGGCGGTGGAAGCCGTGCAGGTGATCCTGGCGATCGCCGCCTGGCGCGTGCTGCCGCACCACCGCATCAGCGAAATCGCCGGCTAGGCCCGCACCCAGAACACGGTGCCCATCGCCAGATAGGCGATCAGGAACGCCAGGCTGTCGATCACGGTCTGGCGGCGCGGGGCATAATCGCGCAGCTGGGTAAGCCACAGCGCCGGGATCACAAAGGCCAGCGCCAGCCCGCCTGACTGCTTGAAGAACAGCTGCGGCTTGGCGGACAGCTTGTCAGGCCCGATCCGGGCCAGGGCATGGCCTAGCATCACCGCCGGAATCAGGCTGAACAGCACGCCCGCGCTGATCCAGCCCGCCCGGCGGGTGGCCGCCGCATTGCGAAAGGCCACCGCCAGGACCGCGAAAGCCGCCAGCGCGGCCAGGGCAACCCCCTGCCAATCCACTTCACCCATTTGCCTGCTCCCAGTTAAAGCTGACCGCATAGCCCAGCGGTGCGGCCATCCAATCCTTGGCAAAGGTGCTGATCGCCGTCCGGATCGCCTGAACCTGTTCGGCATCGATGGCCGGCAGCGCCACGTGCGATGCGGCGCAGGCGACTTCTGCCATTGCGATCAGATCCTCTGCCGCGCCGCTGCTCCCGCTCCACTGGTCGGCTTCGAAGCATTCGACGATGCGCTCGGCCTGAAGCAGTTCGACGATGCTGGCATCCGGCACCCGGTTGCGCGAAGCACTGGCGTGACCAGCAGCCTTGGCGATCCCGGCGATCTCTTCAGGGTGACGCCCGGCGGCGACCATGCCCCAAAAGCCT
>JACCDL011447318.1_pt1 | contig 16806 bp, 18 predicted proteins | sample 7441931 | NCBI WGS metagenome assembly JACCDL01 (sample SAMN15323437, study PRJNA562643) | freshwater metagenome | isolation source: river surface water | place: USA:Blue River Watershed | collected 2017-08-16 | reverse complement strand
TCAACCTTGAGGGCGCGATCTTTTTCGTTCTCGCCGCCTTTGAAGTCCCGATCTTTCTTGTTCTCGCCAGCTTTGAAGTCCCGATCCTTTTGCTCCTCGCCAGCCTTCATGGTCAGCTTCGACGCATCGGCAGTGTTGAGGGCCAAAGGCACCAAGTCGTTGGCCAGTTTGTCACGCGGCACAGAGCGCATGACCTGGTCTCCATTCTTGTTCGTGTACGTTAGGGTGAAGGTGTCGTTGGTGGTGTCGTACGACCCGCCAACCAGCGTGTTCCCATCCTTGAACATCTTGTTGTAGACGGGCTTGAGGATCTCAACGCCCGACTCATCGCCATTCGCCAGCAGACGAGAGGCGGCGAAGATCTTCTCCTGGTACTTCTCTTTGCGAAGGTCGTTGATGGCCTTGTCGACCGCCAGAGGATCTTTGCCAGACAGGATCGCCTGACGCTTCATCAGAGCGCCGACGTTGGTGTAGTGACTGTCGATTGCCTCCGGGCTCTCTCGGTCCTCTCGCTGGTTAAATAGCTTGATTTCATCGCCGAGCTGAGTACCGATCGCGCGAAGCTCGGTCTTTGTCTCGAGGTCGAGCTCCTCGTTCTTCTTGCGAAGACCCATCAGGCCGCGGCGCTCCTCCGCGTCATCGAGCTCGGAACGAAGTTTTAGGCCCTGGCCAATGCCTTGGACCAACCCAGAAATTGCTGCGCCAAGTGCCATCATGCGCTCCTAATCAAACCGCGAGCAGCCTGGTTCTTGAGACCGGCCTCATTCATCTTCTGGAGCTTCGCCAGACCAAAATGCTTCACGGCGCCTTCGTTCAGAACGAACTCGCCCTTGGACAGCATCTGGGGAACGCGATCATCGCGAGGACCGCCTTCGCCTTCGACCAGACCGCCGTCAGCCTTGAAGTAGCCAAAGCCCTTCGTGCCGCCAGCGGCCATGCCGATGCCAGAGAACAGAGCTCCAGTCATCGCCTGGTCGGCCTGGTAGCCCTGCATGCGAGCACTGAAGTCGCCCAGAGCCAGGTTGCCAGCCGACTGGTTGGCGGAGACCGCAGTGCCGAAGCCTTGACCCATGACGCCAGCGCCTTGGGACTGCACGCCTATGCCCTGTGCCGACACGTTCCCGGTGGCTCCACCAGTTGCGGCGGAGCTGTTCAGGAAGTTGCCGATCGTGCCGGTGACACCTCGAGCTCGGTCAGCAACACCAGCGCGCAGCGCAATGCCTTTGTCCATGGTGTCAAAGGCTGCACCGGTCTGAGCGCCAGCAGCCGACAGCGCCTGGCTGTTGGTCAGCTTTGCGTTCTCACGGGCAAACGCCGAGCTGTTGGGGTTCAGGCCATAGCGCGAGAGAGCTCGAGCACTCTGCTCGCGGGCGTTGGAGAACTGCTGGTTAACGTTCGCAGAGGCAATGCCCATGCGGCGGTTGACGTTCTCGTCCGAGTCGTAGCCTTCCGCGTCAGCGATGGCCCTCTTCTCAGTCGGGAGGTAGTTCTCCGTGTAGATTTTCTGCTGCTCATCGGCCCGAGCGTCCTGCTTCTTCATGGTCGCGCGCATGTCTTCGATGAGACCGGCGCGAGTTTCCTGATCCGCCTTCATCAAAGGCAGGATCTGGTCTTGGTAGACCGACTTGTAGAAGTCCAGCGACTCTTTGGCGATCGCAGCGTTTTCCTTGGCGGCTTGGCCAATCAGCGGATCTGGATCTGGTGCGTCTTTGCACATACGTCACTCCTGAAATACTTTGATGTACTTGTTTGCTACATGCTGGTAGCCCAAGTAATCGTTCAGGCGGTGAACGTTGTTCACCACCTTGCTGTCAGTGCGGATCTCGCGCACCCCGATGGACTGGACGCAGTCCTCCATGAACTGCCAGAACCGGAGGGCGGCAAATCCCAGCCGGTATTCCGGCAGGACGTAGAACGTGTCCTCAGTGGCATACAGAGTCCCCGTGTGGAGGCTCTTCCCGATAAAAACTCGGATGTTCCCGACCAGGCGACCCGTGTGGAAGTCGCGGCAAGTGAACTGAATGAGACCGCCCCGACGCTCGCAGGCCGTCAGGTAGTCGTAATCCATGTGCAGACCGAAGCCCAGGCGGTGCTTCTCGGTCTCCTGGAAGTGCTGCTCATGCAGCGGGTGAAGCTCCTCGAGCACGTCGCCTAGACGCTCGGCTCGAAACACCAGGCCCTTGTATTCCTTGGTTCCGAACTTCTCCGGGTTGTGTGACTCGTCAAGAATCTCCCGAGCCGCCAGCTCGAGCTCAGCGGCGACGTCCGGCGTCAGCACTTGGCCGAGCCGACGGGCGATCGCTGAACGGAGTTTGGCGTGATCAAGCATGCGGAGATTTTAGGTGGGGGGCTCTTCGGAGTACTCGTCCATGAACGAGAAACTAAGTAGCTGTCGCACCAGATCCAAGCGACGGGCCTTTTTGGCGTACCACATGTACAGAACCTGCCAGTTTTCCAGCAGATCGTTGTCGGGGTCGCCGATGTGGGAGTAGCGCCGATAACCGACCACCTGGCCGTTCTGGATCACGGCGGCGTACAGGGTGTCCTCGTCGGCGTCCGTGACATCAATCCCGAGCCCGGCGGCGGTGGCCTTGGCGCACACAAAGTAGTACTCGCTGAAGCCCAGCATCCCCGGCGAGCAGGGACGACCGAGCTCGTCGTGGTGTTCCGTGTAAGCCAGAACGAAGCTTTCGGCCGGAGTCCAGGATGGCTGCGGGTCGGTGAACAGACGGGTGACGACAAATACCGAAGTCAGGGAATCCAGGCCAAATAGGCGGTGAGCAGAACCGATCTGCCCCTCGAGCATCTCCTGGGCCATCTTGATGACCACGCAGGTACGAATGACCCGCTCGTTCAGGACCTCATGGACGTACTCGGTTGAGATGGCGCGGTACTCGTTGTCCACAACCCAAGGGAACGCCAGGCGGAGCTGCTCAAACAGCGCTGGAGCCTGAGGCGCCGTGTTGCTGTAACTGATGGATTGGTTGCCCGTAGGCAGGTAGACAAGTTCTGGCATCAGAGCCACCCCGATTTCTTCAGTTCCTCGTACAGGACGGTGTCGATGTCCGCGCCAGGAGGAACATTGAATGCGGTAGACATCTGGGATGTGCGGGTCTTGCCGCCACCCACGGTGATCGATCGAGACACAACGAAGAAGACGGTCTTTGATCCGTCCACCTCGTCTCGAATTTGGTTGATGCGGTACGGCTTAATCATATCGAGCCGCGTCCGCAATAATGATCGAGCTCGATGAGAGGTTCAGCGTCTCGTTTGAGTACGGCCAGCGACCGCCTACGGCGGCATCGCCACCGGCGTTGATTCCGATGATGCTGCTCTCCTTGCGGTACTGGTAGTAGCAGCCAAAGCTGGCAATCATCCAGCCCGCGCGGATCTCGTTCGAGATTCTGGCAATTCCGCCCCGGTAGAACGACCAGTACCAGGACCACCATTCCTCGTACTCGTAGCGAAGGCACACGTTGAGCTTGTCGACTCCGGCGCAGTCCTCGTCGTAGTCATAGAACAAGGCCTGGCGCTGCGCCTGAGCAAGCGATGCGTAGAAGAACATCGGCTTGGCTGGCTGGCCGGTGACCGTGTAGCTGTTGTAAGCGTCCGGGGCGAACATGTCCCCGGCAGCGCTGTCAGGCGACTCGCAGAACGCGTGAGACAGAGAGAACGGAAAAGTTGGGCGAGGGTTTGATGGATGCGTGACCGCAAGACCGCCGGTGATCGCCAAAGGCTTCAGGCGACTGTCAAACGACGGCGTGCCATCGTCTCGGTAGACGACCATGCCGTGCGACTCCGTTGCCGTGGAGGCGCGAGGATCGGCAAAGACGTACATCTCGGGGTAGGTGGTGTTTGTGCCTGAGCGGAGCAGCTCAATATCCCACTCTCCAGTACCCACAGACGTCACTCTTGTAACGCCGTAGAAGTCCAGAGTTGGCATCGTGAAGAACGGGACGGGAGTCACGGAACAAGTGACCCGGTAGCGCAGTCGGTGGATGCCGCCGTGCGTGGACTTGACCTCAACAATCTCAGTAGGTCCGGACAACTTCTGAACGAAGTGAAGATTCCTGGTGTCGGTGGAGACCAGGATCTGATTGTTGTTGTTGACGGCAAGAAGTCCGTGGCTCATCTCATCAGCACCAGAATGTATGCGTCCTCAGACCCTCCCGACGCGGTGACAGTTGTTCCGGAAACGGAGACTTCGTGCGCCAGCGCGCGACGGTCAAGTGGAGGCGCGTTGATCAGAATCTGAACGGTGAGCACCTCTCGTCCATCGAGGACCGCGTAGCTCTGAGACGCAGAGCCGCCACCCGCCACAAAGAAGAAGTCAACCTGGTTCCAGGTGACGTCTGCCGTTGAGTACGTCAGGTTCCCGGATACGTCATAGACCTCAATTCCGTGACTCATAGGGCCAGGTTCCCGATCTTCACGCGCAAGGTGCCGCTGGCGTCGTACACCTTGATCACCTCATTGGTCATCGTGGTACGAGCCCCGGTGCTCACGCCGGAATTGATCGACAGGCTCGTCGCCTGAACGTCGCCGCGAGCGGTGATGTTGTTTGCGACGATGCTGCCGTCTTTCTTGATTTCCCATCCGACACTGCCGTACGAGTACGACGCGTTCAGTTCGGTCTGAGTGCTCGCGACTTCGGCAATGTAAGGCTGCGTTGCATAGACCGTGACGCCAGTTGTAGACGTCGGAAGGAATGGCCCGTAAAGATTGGAGTTTGGATGTGACGTAGCCGCAAAGAGCAAGATGACTGCGTTACAAGGCCTAACAACTCCGGTCCAGAAGTCGGTCACCGAGGTCGGAGCAGTTGAGAAGCCACCAATCTTCAGGAAGTCGGCAATGTTCTGATTGATGGGCGTCGAAACCGGATTGGCGATGTAGCCATCCGGAACCACGTCGTAGCTGTCAGCAATCAGTTGCGGCGAGACTGCGGAGACGGTGTTGTTGGAGGGGTCTACATAAGCCCAGTAGATCCACAACTTGACTCGAGCTAGGGTGTACTGAACGCGAAGCGAGATCTCGTACTTTTTCCCTGGGGTCACATAGACGAACGGAGATGCGACGATGTTTGCGGCATTGACTGAGTTGGCTTCCGCGCCGGTCAGGGCAAAGAAGATTGACTGATAACCTGCGGGGGCACCGTTCGCGGCAGAGACGACTGTCCCGGACACGTTGGTAACAAATGAGGAGTCCTCGGAGAGCCAGGTCGGGAAGACGCCAAACTTATTCCCGGCGTACCCGGACGAGCGAATCGTGTCCGCGATCTTGGCGGATGTGATCGTGGCGTCACCGATCCGGGCCGCGTTGATCGTGCCGCTGGTGATCTTTGCGGCATCGATGTTGGCGATGTTTGCCGTGATCGAGTTGACGTCGATGCGAGCCGCGTCAATGATGCCGGATGTGATCTTTGCCGCATCCAGGCTGGCAATCTTGGCGTTGTCGATCGCTGCGTTGCCGATCTTGGCGTTGGTGATCGTGCCGTCACGGATGTAGGCGGCATCGATGTAGACGCCAGCGGGAAGCGTTTGACCATTCACGACCTCCGACGAGGTCTTGACCACGAACGGGAGCGAGAAGGGCGTCGTCGTCCACCCCGGCAAATCCGGGTTGTAGTACTTCGTGACCTGGGCGGTCGTGTCGTACCAGACGTAGCCCTTGTACAGGCCAGAGGTTGGCGCAGTCGCAGAAGAGACGGCTGGAGGCGCCACAAAGAACTCGCTGGCGCGTACGCCGAAGCGGCTGATGGCTGTGCCGTTGTTCAGGCTGGACGCCAGGCCGTAGCCAGACACATGGCCAGCCACATCGGTGGTGACGGTGTACTTGGCTTGCAGACCGGACACCGCGCTTGCAGACGTCGAGGCTTGAGTCTTGACTGATGCAAAGTCGCCAGTGTCCAGGCGCGACTGAATCGTGGTGATCAGGTTGGCGTTGGCGCTGTCGGCGTTTGCTCGAGCAGTGCTCTCCGCCAGGATCGCTGCGGCGTTGTTGCCGAAGGACGCGCCCAGGTTCGTGATCTGGCTGGACAGAGCTGAGTCAGTCGTCGTGCGGGTGCTCAGCTCCTGAGAGATCGCAGCATTGGCCACGCCAACCGAGCTCGAGAGACCGGTTACCACCGTGGTAATCGCCTGGTCCTGGCTTGCTCGAGCGGACTGCTCGGCAATGATCCCGGCGTTGTTGACCCCGAATAGGGCCGACAGGGACGTGTTCTGAGCCGCCAGGGACTGGGTGTCGGTCGTGCGGGCGAGCTGCTCTGCCGACAATGCGGCTGCATTACTGCCAGTCGAAGCCGTCAGGGAGGTGAGCTGACTCGACAAAGCCGAGTCCTGGCTGGCTCGAGCCGTCTGCTCAACGGTCAGGGCTGCGCCGTTGACGCCAAGCACGGAGGCCATGGACGTGACCTGGCTGGACAAGGCAGTGTTCTGGTCGGACCGGGTGGTCTGCTCTACCTGGAGGGCAGCAGACGAGCTGCCAGCCTGAGCCGCCAGGGAGGTGACCTGGTTCGTCAGGGCGCCGTCAGCCGTGGCTCGGGTCGTTTGCTCGACCGATAGCGCTGAGTTGTTGTTGCCCAGCGTAGAAGTCAGGCCAAGGAGCTGGCTGGACGTAGCCGAATCTGACGAGGCTCTTACAGTCTGTTCGTTGACGATTGCTGCCTGGTTGGCGCCAAAGCCTGCGACCAGGGTGGTGAGCTGCGTCGCCTGGGTGGCGTCTGCCGATGCCCGAGTGCTTTGCTCGACCAGGATCGAGGAGGTGTTCTCGCCCGCCTTGGAGATCAGGGCGTAGATGTTCTCGGTGATCGCGGTGTCGCTCTCGATCCGAGCCGTCTGCTCCTGGTTGATGATCGCAATGAAGTCCTGGAAGTCTCCAGAGCTCGCAGCCACCAAGGTGTCGATCTGGGTCTGGAGGACTTCAATGTCCTCAGACCTGGAAAGAGCCTCCGCGGCAATCGCATTGATTCGGTTGCTGGCCTCGCTGGCAATCGCCGTGCTGCGGTTTGCCGCCTCAAGCGAGATCGCCGAGTTGATTGAGAGCTGCCGAAAGTTGGCTTCCTGCGCCAGGCGGTAGGCAACCGTGCCAACCGTGGTGGAAGGGCCGTCGATCAGGTCGATGCGCTGGGACAGATCTGTGTAGAGCTGGTCTTCGGTGATCTGGTTGGTCAGGCTCTCGAGTACGAGCCCAGGATCCACCGCAGTCGCAGCCTCGGTGCCGTTGACGGCGTTGTACGGGCCAATGATGTTGGCCTGCGATACGAACCGAACCCAGTAGAACTTGGTCGCGCTGGCGCCAATGTTGTCGACGTGGAACTCTGTCGAGCTCGTCGCGACACGAACCGCACTGCCGATCACGTTGGTGTCGGAACGCCAGATTTCGGTGTACGCCAGGTTGCGGATTGCCGGACGGGTCCATTGAAGGATCACCGTGGCGAACGCGCCAGTCGCAGTGAACCCCTCAGGACGGGGAGGGGTCGTCAGATCCGTGGTGGGATCGTAGCCGTCCGGGTCTACCCAAACGGGCAGAACAGGCACAGTCCGATTGGCCTGTGAGGCGGGGCTTGCCGTCACCAGGCCAGCCTTGACGATGTCCCGGAAGGTGACGTTGGCGTCCAGCGGGTCGCCGATCTTCCCCTCCCTGGTGTCCAGGATCATCTTGACCGCGCTGACGACCTCCTTGAGGTTCGTCAGGCTTACGGCCGGGATCGATGGGACTTTGGTCTCGTCGCTCATGAGGCGCGAAGCTCCTCAACGGACGTCGAGACGCAGGCCATGGTGACGCGATTTTCAGCAACAACCTCAAACGACCAGTCGGTCGCCCGGAATCCAGACGTCAGCCGGAAAGCGTTGTTGTCAGTGACGGTCTTTTCAGTCTTCAGGACTCCGTCGGCATAGACCCGCATGGTCACCGGGTAGGCGTCGGCAATGACTTGCCCAACGCCCATGTTGATCGGGAACGGCATGCGGAACGTCTTGGACCGCCAGGTGAACGTCATGTTCGACCCGGAATCGAAGGCAACGATGTTGCCCTGCTGAGCCAGGTACAGGGTGTCCGTGCGCGGATCGGTGTGAGCCGCGGTGACAGCGTTCGCCGCATGCACATCGTGCGAAACGAGCTTGGCGCCTTGACCCGAAAAGTCAAAGATCAACGTGCCGCGAGTGCCGTTGGTCTTGGTGTAGAAGCAGTGGTAGCGCCCATCGTGGATCACGCCACGCATGCTCGAGGGGTTGTACTCGAGCCATTGCTTGCGACTCAGAAGACCCGCTGTGACCACATTCATGCCGCCAGAGCCGATCATCACCAGGCCGTCAGGAGAGGCGTACAGGACGCCTTCCAGGGTCTCGGCGATCGAAGCCTTGGACATGCAGGCCTGGGGCGTCTTCAAGTCCTCGAAGCTGGCAGCAGCCGGGTCCAGGACGTTGGCGACGTACGGCAGGCCATCCGTCAGGACGACGGCGGTCTGGCCATAGACCCCGATGCCCACGATCTTGTAGTTGATCGGGTAGACATGCGGCCAGGCATGCGGAAGGTTGGGCTCGCACATGTAGATCGTGTTCTCAACGAACCCGATCGAGATGCCGTTGGCCATGGCCTTCAGGCCCTTGAGATTGGCCGGAGGTGCAACCCAATCGACGGAGGGTAGGGTTTCCCCTAGTCCAGCCTGGTCGTACGGATCCGTCTTCTCAGTGGTGGCAACGGGGATCTCCTTCCAGAACTGGAAGTTCGCCGAGCTGCCGACGGTCGAGGAGACGTAGATCCGCTTGAGCGTGATGTTGTAGTCGCCACTCGGGGCGGCTGACATGCCGCTTACAGTGATCGACTGATCCGGGTCTACCGTCAGAACGTCCGAGGCTGGGGAGGGTGGGCCTTCCTCGCCGTAGGCCGTGACGTAGGTGTAGACAACCGTCAGGGTCACCGACTTTGCCGCAGCATCGGGCGCCGTCCCGTTCAGGCTGGGCTTTGCCGCAGGAGCCGGAACGCCGAGCTTGTAGCTGGCGCCAGGGTAGGAGCTGCCCGAGATGATCAGGCTGTTGGGCGCGTAGCGCACGTCCGTCCCGTTGGACCAGTACAGCATCCCGTACTGGTTGTCGGCGATCGGGGAGCGCATGACGTCCGTGTCGTCGGTGAACTCGAGCCAGTACTCGGTCGGGTCCAACGAGTTGCCGTAGCGGTAGATCGTCTTGGGGTTGGTCTTGGTGAGGGCTTTCAGCGTGGTCCAGGTTTGAACCGGCTGAATGGCGCCAGATACCAGTCGAAGGTTCTTGGCGACCGTTGCCGCGCCCTGATCAAGCAGGACGGGATCGGCAATAGGCTTTAGTCCATCAAAGGCTTTGACGGCGGCTGTTGGCATATCACTCGCCTCAGCCGTTGGAAATGCACAGGAAGGTCACGCCGCCAGAGACAACGCTCGAGCCGATGGTCGTCGGCCAGCTAGGTGCGCTACCGCCAGAAGTGCCGCCAGAGGTCACCAGGAACTCGGCAGAGGAACCGCCGTTGGGCCTGACCACCTGGCCAACCGAGTAGCCGGTTGAGGTGCCAAAAGTCAGGATGCTGAAGAACTTGTCGATGGCCATGAAGACGGCCGTACCGTTCGATGTCGTGGCGCCAATCGTGGTAGCCCAGCTAGGCTCGGTCGAGCCGGTGGTTCCGGGGCTGATGACAACGAACAGGCGGTTGCCGGGGGAGACCGGAGCGATTCGCAGGCCAGCGGTCAGAGCCGTGTTGGCGAACCACATGGAGTACGGCTCGATGGCTTGCTTGGTCGTCTGAACAGACCAGTTGCCGTTCGTGATCACGCCACTGGCACTGGGTGCGCCAGCGAGCAGCTCGCCAAGGGAGAGTTGACCAAAGGCTCCAGCCGCGCCGCCAGCGGACGTCAAGAGTTCAGAGTCAGTGAGGGACGTCTGTCCGGGGAAATCAAGGGTCACCGTGAACGTTTTGGTCTTGGTGAACGTGATTCGCGCAGTTGTTTTTGCCATTGTTCGCTCCGGTGCGCTTTGCTTAGGTGATCATAATTGGGGCTTCATGCCGCGATTGGCTGGCCATTGATGGACGCGAGCACTGCGTTGAAGCGCTTTTCGCGGTCAGGAAGACCGATCGTGCCGCCGTTGATTCGCTTGGTCAGGTTGCAGAAATCGACCTTCAGAGAGTCCTTGGTGCAGGACACGCCGTCGATGATTTGGCCACACCCGTTGGACGCCCAGAACCACGCCGCCGAACGAGCCGCGTACTCGGGCTGGAGAAGCAGATCCGGGTTGGACACGAAGTCCACGCCGAGGGCTCTGCCACACCGGGTCACATTGTCTTTGCCGGTCAACTGCTTCAGGCCGCGCCCGCGGTACTTCCAACCCTCACCAGACTCGGTCGGGCCGTTTCCCATACGGTTGGCGTAGACGACATTGGCGATGGCCTCCGGCTTGCGCTCCAGGGCCAGGGCGAACTTGTTGGGGATCAGGGCGCCCTTGGCATCGCGCTTTGGCTTGGTCTTGCCAGGTTTGGCCGGGTCAGGTTCCACCTCTGCGAAGCGGCCTGGCCAGCACACCGCCATGATGGTTGCGCGGTAGTTCAGGTTCTCCTCGAGCAGGGTGTAACCACCCGACTCATGAGCCGTCTGAGCCAGCCACCCAGCCACCTGGTTGGGCGTGTCGATCTTGAACTCCTCCAGGGCCTTGCAGACCCACGGATACCAGGCCTCGGCGACGCTGCGCTTGATGCCAGCCGCCACCATGTTCTCGATGGTCGGCTTCATTTCTTGTCGTCCTTCATGCGGCTACCCTGGCTCGAGCCCAGCAGGAACGCGAACATGGAAGTGACGATGGTGCCCATCACGTAGCCCAGGATCGTGTCGGCGTAGCGAGTGCCAGACTCGGGGATCGGCGCCCAAATCAGGGACGGAATGAACCCAACTGCAAACAGAGACCAGAAGGCGATGAAGATGTAGACGAAGCGCCGAACGAGCGGGTCATCAGACTTCATTGCGGCCATCTGCATGTCGGTGGCTCGCTGGCGGGACTTCTCGTCCAGCTCCGCCATGAACTCTTCGTGCTTCATGGCCTCGGCCTGGACCTTGGCGTAGTCGTCCTTGGTCATCTGACCTTCGGGCTTGAGCTCGACGCCCAGCTTCTCCTGGACGGCGTCGACACCCTTCTCGATGACGGCGTCTGCAACCTTGTGCATGCCGTTACTGATCAGGCCGGAAACGATGGATGCGATTACTGGCAACATTATTTGCCCTCCTTGCCGTCATTCTGGGTGGGGGTCTCTGGTTCGGGGGGCTTGCTCATCATGTCCTTGATGGCGTCTTTGCCCTTGATGGCGAGCAGGGTGCCTAAGCTGCCCAGGATGTACTTGCTCATGTCTGACAGCAGGAAGAAGAACTGCTTGTCAGCGGGCGCGATGGCGTTCATGGGCTGGGGAACAAACACCAAGCTGTACATGGACAGGAACACCATGCAGACGATCGTCATGCAGAAGGTGACTGTGATCAGTAGCTTGATAATTCCTTCGATCTTGTCGTTGTTCATCGGGTATCACCTTTCATTTCTTCTGGCTTGATTAGCTGGTCAGGGCACTCCTGAGTGATTGCACATTGAGGGCGCTGGCATCGCGGGGAATCCCAGTTCGCCGGGTCTTGGCATGGGTAACGGAAACGGTCCTGGCAGCCCATGAGAGCCAGCACCAATAAAACAGTCCACTTCACATCAATCCTTTCCGCACCCGCTTTCCCACCGGCGCTTTAGTTCATTTACCTTCCTCTCGATGATCACGTTCTTGGATCTCTCAGTCCGGTAGTCCATGTAGAGGAACCCGCCGAACGTGAGGGCCAAGATCAAGATCAAAATCATGATCACGTTGCCCACCATAGAGAGAGCAAGCCCTCTCTGTGCCGCACGATTGCCCAGAGCAGCAGCATCACGTACACCAACACCACTGTTACTCCGCCCGACCATGTGGCAATCCCCCAATAGAAGTCCGTTAGCTGTCGGCGCTCCGCCTCCTGCTGCTGACGTTTTATCCGCAAGCGTTCCCACGCTTGCTTTTGCTCTCGGCCGATCTGCTCTCGCATCACTTCAAAGCGAGACCAGAGGTCTTTGAGCTCAGGAGGGGACTGATAGATCATCAGTTCCTTGATCTCCTGCTGCATGATCTGCAAGCGCGACCGGATCAACACACGGCTCAACGCTCGCTTGCTCACGGACTCGGAACCTTCGTACACCTCGAGGGCGTGACGCTCCTCTTCGTAGAAGAGCTGCTCGATCTTGTCGAACGCGTCGAAGAAGTCTCCGAGCTGGTTGCCGATGCGCGAGATGACGTCGTTGGGATCGGTGGTCGCCGCCTCCTTGAACTCCGCCTTTTTCTCAGCGATCTTTTCGGCCTGGGCCTTGGTTACCTTTCTTCCAGCAAACTGCTTATCGATGTCCTTGAGAACGGCGCTGACGTCGCCAGCGGCGCTCTTGATGTCCTTGTAAAGCTGGCAACCCTTCTTGACGGCGGCAACTGCGCCGTTGGCCATCGCAAGAAGGGTGAGCGGATCCACATCAGAAGTGGAACAGCTTCTTGAAGAACTCGGCTCCGGCACCAGGGCCAAGGAGCACGATCACCATCACGACGTACAGCAAGTACTCGATCTTGGTCATGCGCTTGTCGCCCTTCTCGAGCGACGAGCACATCTGCGTGTAACGCTCGGCGCAGACGGCCTCATGTGACATGAGCTTCGCCTCCGCCTTGCTGACCATTTCCTGTTCGCTCATCACGCACCTTGAGGCGCCTCAGGAGCCGGAGCCCAAGGAAGCGGTTGAGACGTCAGTGCGGCTTCAGCAGCCATGCGAGTGACGACCATGTCGATGTGAGCGCGCATACCGGGGAACTTGCCGACTTCAGAGTCTTCGATTGCAGTCACCCAGTCCAGGACTTGCTGCTGCGTTAGCTGCGAGTACGGCGTGAAGTTCTCGGGATCGACCGGACCCATCGTGGTCTTGCCGGGCAAGTCAAAAAACGTCTGATCGATAGTCCCGCGCATGTTCCACTCGACGGCGGTCAGGATGTCGCTCAAGCCACCTTCGGATTTGGTGCGAGCTGCGGTGATGGTTACGGTAAAGGTAGTCATTGAGTTTCCTTGGGGGTTATGACAGGTGCTGCAATCGAACGAATGTCAACACCAGCGGGGACGCTCTCCGGATCAATGATGTCGCCATCATTAGTCCGCAGTGCATGGATGCAGTAGGCGACCGTATTGTCGACCAGGGCCACCATTTCGTGGTTCTTGTCGGCTCGGATGTAGATCATCTGAGGCGCGTTGAAAACGCTCTCGACGCCGTCTACCGTGACCTTCAGGCTTCCGGATGAGAGAAGCGTCAGATGGTCGAATTGATGGGTGTGGCCGTACTCAATGTCGCCAGCCTTCTTGAAGTGCATCATGCGGCTGTACAGGTTGGCGACGCAGCCGATCTTTACTTCTGGTGTGCTCATAGGGTAGCGCTGGGGATGGTTCCGCTAGAGCGAGTCGGAGGAGGATTGGGATGAGGCGCGTGATCGACCTCAAGGATCTGGTCTTGCTCGGTGTTGTAGTAGCAAGATCTCTCAAGCACGTCGTCATCACAGTCAGTCCAGAACAGAGGCGGCGCGACATCAAAGGATGTCTCGACAACGTCCGCAACTCTCGCGGAGCCGGGTATCGTCTCAAAGACTGGAATCCAGGATCCATCGACCTGTTCCCATGAGACAACCTTGCTTACCGGCTCAATGGGAGAAATCAGAGCTCTTTTCATCTACGTTCCTTACCACTCAATAATCATGCCGCCAGCGCCGCCGCCACCGGCTCCGTAGGCGACTCCATAGCCATCCGTGCCATAGCCTCCGCCAGCCCCTCCAGCGGCTCCTCCAGAGACGCTCCCGCCGGCTCCGCCGTTTGAGGTTGTTGGAGATGAGCCGCCATTGTTCCCTTTGGCGCCATAGATGGAGTTGCCACCAGCGGTTCCAGCAGAGCCGCCGCCGCCGTGCATTCCGCCGCCGCCAGCACCCACAAATGAATACGAGGTCGCGCCATCTGCGCCGCCCCACAGGCTCAGGTTTCCGGCCGTGGCCTTGATGCTTGCGATCAAAGTGCCCGTCGTCGTGAAGCTACCCATCGTCGGGGACACGGTGTTCCACACGCTTCCCAGGCCGCCGGTTGCGGTAACCAGAGATCCGAAGGAAGTCGTGCCGCCCGCCAAAGATCCGCCGGTCCAACCAGCTCCGCGGCCACCGGCGCCGATCGTGACGGTGTAGCTGGTTCCTGGGGTGACCGTAACGATGGCAATGCCTGCGCCGCCAGAACCACCAGCCCATCCGTAAGCTGAAGCGCCGCCGCCACCACCGCCAAACGCAGTGATACGCAGCTTGGTAATGCCAGCCGGAACAGTGAACGTGCCGGAGGCGTTGAAGATCTGAATGTTTCCCTTTGCCCCGGTGTCTGCGCCCGCGTAGCTGCTGATGTTCCCTGCGTGGAGGACTTGATTACCCCCAACAGTCATGTTGCCGATGACGCGGAAAGTGCCGCCGTTGTCAGTGCCAAGCTCCGGCTCAAACGAGGCATTCAAGCCGAAATAGAAGCGCCGGGTGCCTGCCTGGGAGAAGTTGATGTAGCCCCACCCTGTGCCGCTGGATTTGTTCAGCGTCAGGATTCCATCATTGGTCGAGGCAAGCGTTCCGCCGCTCAAAGGCAGGGCATAGCTGGAATAGTTTCCCGCGTGAAGCAGCGTTTGAGTAGTTGAGCCGTCGTAGTACTTGCCGCCGCCGTAGATCCAGGTGCTGCCGGTGCCCTTGATGTACGTGCCAAGACCCGAAGTGGCGTTGTAACCAAGCGAGTCGGATTGCCCGGCCATGTTCATCACAGTTCCGCCGGAAATGGAGCTTGTGATGACGCCACTCACCGTTCCACCAGTCAGGGGCAGAACGTGGTTGGAGTAGTTGTTGACAGTCAGAACCGTCGTTGCGCCGAGCAGCATCGAGTTGATCGAAGGCTCGTTGCCATCCACCTCCTCGAAACGCGGGGCCCACCACTCAATCCGAGCCGCGGAGTCGGTCGAGTAGTACAGGTACGTGCGATGGACCTGCGGCGTGGCCAGATAGGCCATCTTGTAGTCGGTGTAGTTGATGACTCGCGTTCCGGTCACCGTGTCCCACAGACCGCCGTAGCTGCTTGTGCTGCCGTCTCCATAGGCGTGGATGTACCCGACCGACAAGTACCAACGGCCCTGGACCAGGTTGACGATCCCGAAGCTGCTGAAGTACGGGTTGTAGTTGGTCGTCCCGTTCAGGTTCAGCGTTGCGCCGCCAGAGTCACAGCCGTGATAGAACTGCCCGTTGGTCGAAGAGGTCGTGCGGCGAACCCAGACGACCGAGCGATAGGTCTTCGTGTGGCTCAGCCCAGTGATGAGCTTGTCCCAGCCGCCATCGCCGTCAGAGGCTGCATCGTTGTTCGTCGCGGCCCAGATCAAGCCAGGCGAGAAGAACGGCGTGTCAGTGAAGAGTCGCGTGTTCTCAGAGTCAGACCCGTTGACGATGAACGGGCCTCCAAAGTAACCGGTGGCGCTTGCAGTGCCGCTGGCCCAGCCAGCCGAGTCGGCGTAGTTGGTGTCCACGCCAGGGGCCACCAGACCACCAGTCATGGTGTCGCCGGACTTCAGAACGTACTGAGATGTGTAGTTCGTGTAGTTGGCCGAGCTCAGCAGAGTTCCGCCGTTAGCCGAAGCAACCCCCGAGGAGGTGATGTAGAAGTACGCGGTTCCCCAACCGTTGTTGTTATCCGCCCAACCGTTGTAGAAGGCGCGATGGCCGTGGTTCTTGGTAATGCGGAAGGTGTCGTCGCTACCGGTTACGAAGCCGACGGACCACGACGTGTTGACTGCGGCAGAAGAAAAGATGACTGAGGGCCGGTCGCCTGTTCCGTTGATGCGGAACTCAGCCGTAGCACCCCAAGAGTGATTCCCGGCGTCGTTCTGGAATAACCAGCCGCCACCGTTGCTTCCTCCTGTGTTCTGGAAGACGCCTGCGTACCCCTGATTGAACGTTGGGTATCCTTTGACGTGCAAGTGGTACGCCGGATCTCCAGCACCAAGGGGGCCCCAGTCACCAGGAGCGCCAAGACCCATAAAACCGCCAGAAGTGGCGCGGGAGAAGGTGACGCCGTGGTAGCCAGCAATGCCGTTGTGAGGGTTCCAGTAGGTTGCGCTGGAGTAGCCCATGTCCAGCGCAGAGCCGTTTCCGGTCATGCCGATCACGAACTGATTGCCAACGCCGTTGGCCGTCATCTGAATCGTCGGGCCGTGGTTGCTGTTGCTGGTGATCGTGTGGTTCAGCGACAGGACGGGGTACTGGCCGTTCGCCTGAATCGTCGGGCGAAGGTTGGTGTCCTGCATGGTGTAGGACGTGTCCGACGCGCCGACAACGATTCGGTTGCCGTAGTTGCCACCGGTTTGACCGTTGACGATCACATCACGACCGACGGTGAGAGTTCCCGTCATCGTGTCGCCGGTCTTGCGGACGTAGCGACCATCACCGTAGTCGGTGTAGTTCAGTGAGGTGAGAATCCGCTGCCAGCCGGTGTAGTTGTCGTTGTTCCACTGGCTCTTGTAAGACAGATCTCCGGTATGTGATGCGTAGAGCTGGAACGAGTGATTGTCTCCACGCCAGCTCATCACGGAGCCGTACGTGTACACGCCTGTCGGGTAGTTCGAGTGAGCGCCGCCGGTAATCGCGTTGACCTGATCAATCCGAGCCACACCGACGTTGTCCGTGAAGGTCTGCCAGGCGCCAGTATTGATT
>JACCDL010299194.1_pt1 | contig 16806 bp, 15 predicted proteins | sample 7441931 | NCBI WGS metagenome assembly JACCDL01 (sample SAMN15323437, study PRJNA562643) | freshwater metagenome | isolation source: river surface water | place: USA:Blue River Watershed | collected 2017-08-16 | reverse complement strand
CGGCATGAACTTCAAGTACATGCCCGAACTGGACTGGCAAGGCGGCTACCCGTTCGCCCTGGGCCTGATGGTGGCCAGCGCACTGGTGCCGATGTGGTACTTCAGAAAAAGAGGATGGCTCAAGTGATGTCGTGGCTCCAAGGTATTTCACGCAGCGGTGCGCTGCTGGCGCTGGCGGTGTCACCGCTGGCCTATGCGGCGGACGGTCACCATGCAATTGATGATGCGTCCACGCTGGCGCATGGCGTTTGCAAGGTGGACTTCTGGGCCTCGAAAAACCGTGGGGACTCGCGCGAGTCACATGGCGGCGCACGCTGTGGGGCTGGCCCCTTCGAGCTGATGATCGCGCTGGACCGCGAACGCCAGGACGGGGAGACGAGTCGCAGCCCCGGGCTGCAGGTGAAGTGGGCGCAAGAACTGCGCGAGGGGCTGGGCGTGGGCCTGAGCGTGGCGCCAGGCTGGCAACGCGGCGCCAACCCGCGCTACCAGGGTACGGCCATCACCGGGCTGGCGACCTGGGAGGCGTCGGAGACTGTCGGCCTGCACCTGAACCTGGGGCGCAACTTCGCCCACCGCGCCGCCGACGAAACGCGCGGGGGCGTGTCGGCAGACTGGACCTTCCATCCGCAATGGCAGGTGATGACCGAGCGCTATCGCATCGATGGCGGGCATTTCGCCCGCGCGGGCCTGCGCTGGATGCCGGCCAAGGGCTGGTCCGTGGACGCCAGCCGCGCGCACCACTTGCGCGGCTCGGGCGCCTCGGGCTGGACGCTGGGGTTGACGCGCGAGTTCGAGTGAGTCCGGTCACCCCGCGAGGGTGACCGCAGGCCCGCAGCGCGCCGGCAAATTCAGGCCAGCAGCGCCCGCACGATGGCCGCTGAATGCGGGCTGGCCACCGTTTCCACGAAGTGCGTGAAGTCGCCGTGCGCGTCGTCGTCGGCGCGGTCGGAGATGGTGCGCACCGCCGCATAGGCCACGCCGTAGTCGTGGCAGACCTGCGCAATCGCAGCGCCTTCCATTTCCACCGCCAGCGCTTCGGGCAGTTCGGCCTGCAGGGCGCGGGCCTCGGCGGTGGTGGAGACAAAGCGATCGCCGCTCACGATCAGGCCGCGGTGCAGGGTCGCAGCGGGCAGGGCCCGGTGCGCCGCATCCGCCAGGCGCTGCGTGAGCGCGACGTGAGTGGCAAAGCGCGAGCGGCCATACAGCGGCACCTCATGGCGCGGGAAGATCGGCGAGGCGTCCAGGTCGTGCTGCAGGAAGGTGTCGGCCACGACCACGTCGCCCACACGCACGCCAGGACCCAAGCCGCCGGCCACGCCGGTGAAGACGATCTCGCGCACGCCGAAATGCTCGATGAGGGCGGTGGCGGTGGTAGCCGCAGCCACCTTGCCGATGCGACACAGCACCGCGATCACCTCGTGGCCATGCAGGTGGCCGCGCCAGAACTCGCGGCCGGCGACGACGGTCTTGTGTTCGTCCGGCAGCAGTGCAAGCACCGCGGCCAGCTCCTGGTGCATCGCGGCGACGATCGCCAGGGGTGCTGTCATGCGCTCAGGATCATGAGCGCCGCCGGGCCGCCCCAAGGCGCGAAGGCCCCCTCGGGGGGCAGGAAGCCACACGCAGTGGGCTGACGTGGGGGCTCACGTCTTGTCGCGAAGCTCACGCCGCAGGATCTTGCCCACCGGGGTCTTGGGCATCTCGGCGCGGAACTCCACCACCTTGGGCTGCTTGTAGCCGGTGAGGTTGGCCTTGCAGTACTCGCGCACCTGGGCCTCGGTGAGGGACGGGTCCTTCTTGACGATGACGAGCTTGACCGCCTCGCCGGTCTTGTCGTCGGCCACGCCGACCACCGCGCACTCGAGCACGCCAGGCAGTTGGGCGACGACCTCCTCGACCTCGTTGGGGTAGACGTTGAAGCCGGAGACCAGGACCATGTCCTTTTTGCGGTCGACGATCTTGAAATAGCCGCGTTCGTCCATGAAGCCGATGTCGCCGCTCTTGAAGTAGCCGTCCGGCGTCATGACCTTGGCGGTTTCGTCGGGGCGCTGCCAGTAGCCGGCCATGACCTGCGGGCCCTTGATGGCGATCTCGCCATGCTGGCCCAACGGTACGTCGTTGCCGGCGTCGTCGAGGATCTTCATCCAGGTGGACGGGATCGGCACGCCGATGGTGCCGCTGAACTCGGTGGCGGTGACCGGGTTGCAGCTGGCCGAGGGCGCGGTCTCGGACAGGCCGTAGCCTTCGCAGATCGGGCAGCCGGTCTTCTCCAGCCAGAGCTTGGCCACCGCGCTTTGCACCGCCATGCCACCACCCACCGAGACCTTGAGGTTGCCCCAGTTGACGGTGTGAAAGTCGGGGTGGTTGGCCAGACCGTTGAACAAAGTGCTGACCGCAGGGAAGCTGTGGAAGGTGTGCTTGGAAAGCTCCTTGAGCACCGCCGGCAAATCACGCGGGTTCGGGATCAGGATCAACTTGCCGCCATAGCGCATGGACAGCATCATCCCCACGGTGAACGCGAAGATGTGATACAGCGGCAACGCGCACACGCCGGTGGCCTGTTCACCCTCGGGAATGCGCTTCATGACCGGTTCGTTCCAGACCTCGGACTGAAGCACGTTGGCAATGACGTTGCGATGCAGGAGCACCGCACCCTTGGAAACGCCGGTGGTGCCGCCGGTGTACTGCAGCACCGCGATGTCGTCGGGGCCCAAAGCGGGCCGCTGCAGGGTCGCGCGCTCACCGCGCGCCAGGGCGTCGTTGAAGCGGACCGCGCCGGGCAGCGAATATGCTGGCACCAGCTTCTTCACGTTGCGCACCACGTAGTTGACGATGGCACCCTTCAGAAGCCCCAGTCGGTCGCCCATCGACGCCAGGACCACGTGCTTGACCGGCGTGTTGGCGATGCATTGCTGCAAGGTGGCCGCGAAGTTCTCGATGATGACGATGGCCCGGGCGCCCGAGTCGCGCAGCTGGTGCTCGAGCTCGCGCGGTGTGTAGAGCGGGTTGACGTTGACCACGACGAAGCCCGCGCGCAGGATGGCCGCCACGGCCACCGGGTACTGCGGCACGTTGGGCATCATGACCGCCACGCGGTCGCCCTTGGCCAGCCCCAGGCCCTGCAGGTAGGCCGCCAGCGCACGGCTTTGCATGTCGGTCTGGCCAAAGGTGGTGTCCTTGCCCAGGAAGCTGTAGGCACAGCGGTCGCCGAACTTCGCGAAGCTTTCCTCCATCAATTCCACGAGCGAGGCGTAGCGCGTGGCGTCGATGTCGGCGGGCACGCCGCTCGGGTAAGCGGACAGCCAGGGGCGGTCGGTCATGGTCATCGTCTCCTTCTGGTCAATGCAGGGGTGGCCCGTTCAGGGGCGCGCCGTTTATTCAATCGCCTTGCCCATGTCCTCGACCACCTTTTTCGCGTCACCGAACACCATCATGGTCTTGTCCATGTAGAACAACTCGTTGTCCAGGCCGGCATAGCCCGCGGCCATGGAGCGCTTGTTCACGATCACGGTCTTGGCCTTGTAGGCCTCCAGGATCGGCATGCCGTAGATGGGGCTGCCCTTTTGCAGGGCGGCCGGGTTCACCACGTCGTTGGCGCCCAGGATGATGGCCACATCGGCCTGGCCGAACTCGCCGTTGATGTCTTCCATCTCGAAGACCTGGTCGTAAGGCACTTCGGCTTCGGCCAACAGCACGTTCATGTGACCGGGCATGCGGCCCGCCACAGGGTGGATGGCGTACTTGACGGTGATGCCCTTGTGCGTGAGCTTCTCGGCCAGTTCCTTGACCGCGTGCTGCGCGCGCGCCACGGCCAGGCCGTAGCCCGGGACGATGACCACGGTCTCGGCGTTGGACAGCACGAAGGCGGCGTCATCGGCGCTGCCGCTCTTGACGCTACGCTGCACCGCGCTGCCGCTGGCCTGAGCGCTGCCAGCGTCACCGCCGAAGCCGCCCAGAATCACGTTGAAGAAGGAGCGGTTCATCGCCTTGCACATGATGTACGAGAGGATGGCGCCCGACGATCCCACCAGCGAGCCGGCGATGATCAACATGCTGTTATTGAGCGAGAAGCCGATGCCCGCCGCTGCCCAGCCCGAGTACGAGTTGAGCATGGAGACCACCACCGGCATGTCGGCGCCGCCGATCGGGATGATGATCAGTACGCCCAGCACGAAGGCCAGGGCCAGCATCACGCAAAAGGCGGTCCAGCTCTCGGAGGCGGTGTAGACCGCACCCAGCGCGATGGTGGCAAGGCCCAGCGCCAGATTGAGCAGGTGCTGGCCAGAGAAGACCACCGGCGCGCCCTGGAACAGGCGGAACTTGTACTTGCCCGAGAGCTTGCCGAAGGCGATGACCGAGCCGCTGAAGGTGATGGCACCAATCGCTGCGCCCAGGAACAACTCCAACCGATTGCCCTTGGGAATCTGGCCGATGGCCGCAGCGATGCCGAAGGCCTGAGGCTCGACGACGGCGGCGATCGCGATGAACACCGCGGCCAGGCCAATCATGGAGTGCATGAAGGCGACCAGCTCGGGCATCTTGGTCATCTCGACCCGCTGGGCCATGATGGCGCCGGCCGTGCCGCCCACCAGCAGACCCACGAGCACCCAGCCCATGCCCGCGCCCACGCCGCCAGCGATCTGCACGATGTAGGCCACGGTGGTGAGCACGGCGATGGTCATGCCGGCCATACCGAACAGGTTGCCGCGGATGGAGGTGGTCGGGTGCGACAGGCCCTTCAAGGCCTGGATGAAACAGACCGACGCCAGCAGGTACAGCAGGACGATGAGGTTCATGCTCATTTGGCGGCCTCCGTCTTGCGCTCTTTCTTCTTGAACATCTCGAGCATGCGGCGGGTGACGAGGAAGCCGCCGAACACATTGACTGCGGCCAGGGCCACGGCCAGCACGCCCATGGTCTTGCCCAGGGGAGTGTCGGTGAGGGCAGCGGCGAGCATCGCGCCGACGATGACGATGGCGGAGATCGCGTTGGTCACCGCCATGAGCGGCGTGTGCAGCGCGGGGGTGACGGTCCAGACCACGTGGTAGCCGACGTAGATGGCCAGCACGAAGATGATCAGGTTGGTGACGGTGGGGGAGATGATGTCCATGGGATCTTCCGCTGCTTATTTGCGCTTGACTTCGCCGTTGTGCGTCATGAGGCAGGCCGCGACGATGTCGTCTTCGAGATTGACCAGCAGCTCGCCCTCTTTGGTGAGCACCAGCTTGAGGAAGTCGAGCACGTTGCGCGCATAGAGGGCCGACGCGTCGGCGGCCACCAGGGCGGGCAGGTTGGTCTCACCCACCAGGGTGACGCCGTGCTTGACCACGGTCTTGCCGGCTTCCGTCAGAGGGCAGTTGCCGCCCTGGGGTGCAGCCAGGTCGACGATGACCGAGCCGGCCTTCATGGACTTGACCATGTCCTCGGTGACCAGCACGGGCGCGGGCCGGCCGGGAATGAGCGCGGTGGTGATCACCACGTCGGCCAGGGCCACGCGCTTGGCGACCTCGGCCTTCTGGCGATCGAGCCAGCTTTGCGGCATGGGCCGGGCGTAGCCGCCCACGCCCTCGGCCGCATCCTTTTCTTCCTGGGTCTCGTAGGGCACGTCGATGAACTTCGCGCCCAGCGACTCGACCTGCTCCTTGACGGAGGGGCGCACGTCGGAGGCCTCGATGACCGCGCCCAGGCGCTTGGCCGTGGCGATGGCCTGCAGGCCCGCCACGCCCACGCCCAGGATCACGACACGCGCGGCCTTCACGGTGCCGGCGGCGGTCATGAGCATGGGGAAAAAGCGCTGGTACTTGTCGGCGGCGATCATGACCGCCTTGTAGCCGGCGATGTTGGCCTGCGAGGAGAGCACGTCCATGCTCTGGGCGCGGGTGGTTCGCGGCGCGGCTTCCAGGGCGAAGCCGGTCAGGCCCGCGCCGGCCAGGCGCGCAATGCCCGTGGCGTCGAAGGGATTGATCATGCCCACCACGGTGGTGCCTGATTTCATGCGGGCGACCTCGGTCTCGGAGGGCGCGCGCACCTTGAGCACCAGGGGGCAGGCATAAGCGCCCGCGGCATCGGTGATCTCGGCACCCACCGCCTCGTAGGCGGCGTCGGGCGCGCTGGCGGCCAGGCCGGCGCCGGACTGCACGCGCACAGTGTGGCCCTGGGCCTTGAGTTTCTTGGCCGTCTCGGGGGTGACGGCAACGCGGGTTTCCCCTGCCGTGGTCTCGGCAGGCACGCCTATCTGCATGGAAATTCCTCCTGGGGAGCGGTTCTGGGGTCGTCCGGGGGCGCCCTTACACGAGCTTACATGAAGCCCGGCACGTGCGTCCGCAGTCGGGAACAAGGTTGAACCCTAAGGTCTGCTCCTACATCGAGGCAGCACGCCGTCGGACATTGATGAGTATGGGCCTGGCCAAAAACTGGCCCCATGGCACGACCGGCGTCCCTCACCTCCCCCCATGGCGGCCCCCGTGCCAGCAACGTCAATTACCTGGGCGCGGCCCGGTGCCGCCGCAAGTTCGAGTTGTACTACCCCGAGGGTTTCGCCGACACCGCTTACCTGGTGGCCGAGCGCGCCCCGCGCGAGCGGGCCCACCTGGAGTGGCAGCGGGACCTGGGGCCGCGCGCGTTCCGCAAGCTGCTGGCGCGCGGGGAGTACCGGCAGATCGCGGCCCTGGCCCTGCGGGTGGAGTCACACACCAACCTGCTGTTTTCCTTCGAGAAGATGGCGCTGCGCGACGCCCTGCGCCCGGCCGCCGGGGCTCGCCTGTTCGCCCACGAGCTATACGCCTTCCTGCACGGGCGCGGGTCGGGGCGGCGGCGCTTCGAGGACTGGGTGCAGGCGGTGGGCGAGCTGCCCCGCCCCCGCGCCCGGGTGCAGACCTGGCCCGTCGTGACCCTGTTCGGCTTCCTGGCCCGGCCGGACCGGCACCTGTTTCTCAAGCCCCGGGTGACGCGCAGCGCCGCGAAGGCGTACGGATTTGACCTGTCCTACCAACCGCTGCCGTCCTGGCCTGTATACGAAAGTGCTCTCACCTTTGCCGCCATCATCCGGCGCGACCTGGAAAAAAGGCCGGGGCTGCAGGCCCGCGACATGATCGACGTGCAATCGTTCATTTGGGTCCAGGGCGCAGCCGAATACCAACCGTGAACGTCGGGCGCCCTCGCCACGCCCGGGCCTGACCATAATCCCGGCATGAGCGAGCGCTGGAAACCGAGTGCCACCGTGGCGGCCGTGATCGAACAGGACGGCCGCTTCCTTCTGATCGAGGAGCACACGCCGGAGGGTCTGCGTCTGAACAACCCGGCCGGTCACCTGGACCCGGGCGAGTCGCCCGCACAAGGCTGCGCGCGCGAGGCGCTGGAGGAGACGGCCCACACCTTCGAGCCCACCGCACTCGTGGGCATCTACCTTGCGCGGTTTCATCGGCCAACCACCGGCGAAGACATCACCTACCTGCGCTTTGCCTTTTGCGGCCGCCTGGGTGCGCACGACCCCACGCGCACGCTGGACCACGGCATTGTTCGCACGGTGTGGATGACACTGCAGGAGGTACGCGCCAGCGCCGACCGACACCGCAGCCCGCTGGTGCTGCAATGCATCGAGGACTATCTGGCGGGCCGGCGCTACCCGCTGTCGGTGATCCACACCGACGCGGGCGTGGCAGGCCCCTGAACGCGACGCGCCGGGGGGTCAGTCCGCGCCCAGTTGCAGGCGATTGGGCTGGCGCTTCTCGATCGCGAACTTCAAGAGCGCCGCGCAGCGATAGACCGCGTGGGCGAACTTGCCATAGGGCAAGGTGAGAAACAGCGCCATCACCACCCCCAGATGGGTGGCCAGCAGGAAAGCCATGGCGCCCGTGTCGCGCCACGCGAGCAGGGCCAGACCGGTGGCGCTCGTGAGAAACAGCAAGGCGATGAAGCCGCGGTCCATCGGGCGCTGCGCGGTGTCGCCATGGGCCGGGTCGCGGCGCAGGTTCAGCCACAGCAGGCCCGCCGGACCGGCCAGCAGGCCCAGGCCCCCCACGGTGCCCAGGATCACCGGCAGGCTGGTGAGCGGATACGGCGCGACCCAACCGAACACGTAGTGGTACAGGGTGGCCACGCTGGTGGACGCGAAGCACAGCATGAAGCCGTAGAAGGTCAGGTGGTGAAAACGCCGACGGCGCAGGGTGTAGCGGTCGTCCTCGTCGTTGCAGCCGTCACCGTGGCCGCCATCGAGGTACTTCAGGGCCAGCGCCGCGTGCGCCGCCTCGGCCGCCGCGCCTTCGGTGCGCGCACCGGGCACGGTGTCAGGCCGCACGCCGCGCCAGAAGCGCACCGCGCCCATGGCCAGTGCGAACAGCGCGAAGCCGAACGCGCCGCCAAACAGCAGGACCAGCAGGTTGTGCGGGAATACCGCATAGAAGTTGCCGGCCAGCGGCTCATGCCACAGCGTGCCGCGCAGGGCCAGCGCCAGCCACATGAACAGCGCCAGGCCGCCGGCCGTGGCCAGCGACAGCGCCAGACCATTGCGCCGATACAGCGCGCCCAGGGGCTGGGGCCAGGCATGGTCTTCGTAGGTCTGCACGCGCACACGCGCCATGGCCTGCGGCACGTTGACCGCGAACTCGTGGGGCGGTGCGTACTGGCAGGCATGCAAACAGGCGCCGCAGTTGTGGCACAGGTTGGCCAGGTAATGCACGTCAGCCGCGCCGAACTCGAGGCGGCGGGTCATGGCGGGAAAGACCGCGCAGAAGGTCTCGCAATAGCGGCAGGCGTTGCAGATCTGCATCTGCCGCGCCACTTCGGACACTTCGGGAGACAGCTGGCCATCGGCCAGGGCGCGCGCTTGCTGCGCCAGAGATTCGAGCGCCTGCATCAGGCTGTTTCCTTCACAAGGGGCTGCCCCAATGCGGCTGCGGCGGCCTGCGTGCCGGCGATGCGGCCGAAGGCGGTACCGATGGTCATGCCCACACCCGCCGTGTAGCCCTGGCCCAGCACGTTGCCGGCCATCATCTCGCCGGCGACGAAAAGGTTGTCGCTGGGACGGCCGCCAAAACGCACGGCGGTGGTCTCGTCGGTCTTGAGGCCCAGGTAGGTGAAGGTGACGCCGGGGCGCACCGCATAACCGTAGAAAGGCGGCACATCCAGCGGGCGCGCCCAGTGGGTCTTGGCGGGCGCCAGGCCCTCGGTGTGGCAGTCGTCCATCACCGTGTGGTCGAAGTGACCGACGCGGCAGGCAGCGTTGAAGTCGTCCACGGTCTGACGCAGCGTCGCCGCATCCAGGCCCAGGGCTGCGGCCAGGCCTTCGATGGTGTCGGCCTTCGCGCCCGGAAACACGGGCGGCATGAAGCGGCCGATGGCCTTGCTGTCGATCAGGGCGTAGCCGATCTGCCCGGGTTGCTGGGCCACCAGGCGGCCCCAGATGGCATAGCGCTTGGGCCAGAAATCTTCGCCCTCGTCGTAGAAGCGCCGCGCTTCGCGGTTGACGACGATGCCCAGCGAGACGCAGTCGACGCGGGTGCAGATGCCGCCGTCGTACAAGGGCGCGCGCGCGTCGATGGCGACGCAGTGCGCCTGTGTGGGGTCGCCGATGATGTCGGCGCCCTGGTCCATCATGAAACGCAAAAGGGTGCCCTGGTTGTAGCGCGTGCCGCGAATGAGGAAGTTGTCGGCCGGCCATTCGCCGCGCTCGTTCTGGCCCCAGGCTTCGCGCATCCAATCGATGTTGGACTCGAAGCCGCCAGCGGCCAGCACGCAGGTGCGCGCCTCGATACGTTCACTACCGATGCGCGCCGCGACGAAGCGGCCGTCTTTCAGCTCCAGCGAATCCACGGGCGCGTCATAACGAATCTGCACGCCCAGCGCCTGCGCGCTGCGGTAGTAGGCGTTGACCAGGGCCTTGCCGCCGCCCATGAAGAAGGCATTGGTGCGTGACAGGTGCAAGGTGCCCGCCAGCGAAGGCTGAAAGCGCACGCCGTGGCGCCGCATCCAGTCGCGGCAGGTGGCCGAGGAGCGGATCGCCAGGCGGGCCAGGTGTTCGTCCGTGGCGCCTTTTGTGACCTTGAGCAAGTCCTGCCAGAACTCTTCTTCGGAATAGGCCTCCACCAACACGTCCTGTGGCGCATCGTGCATGCAACGCAGGTTACGCGTGTGGCCTGAATTGCCGCCACGCCATTCGCGCGGCGCGGCCTCCAGCAGCATCACGCTGGCGCCCGCCTCGCGCGCCATGAGCGCCGCGCACAGGGCCGCATTGCCGCCGCCGATCACCAGGACATCAACCATCTCGAGAGACTACCTTCAACAGGAAAACAGACGGGGCTCAGGGACTTGTGGGGCGTACGGCGTCCGCAGCGAAGCGTCCGGCGCGACGCCCCGAGACGAAGGCCCAGGCCAGGTGATGGCCATGGCCCTTGAGCAGCAGGCCGCCCTGACCCGTGGAGCCGGCGGCCAGCAAGCCCAAGATGGGGCGGTTGTGCGCGTCCAGCACGCGGTGCTGCAGGTCGACCATCAAGCCCCCCTCGGCATGCACGAAGACGGCGCGTACCGGGCCCAGTGCGATGTAAGGGCCCTCGCCCAGCGCGGGCTTGCCTGCGGGACGGGCGCTCGCTTCCAGCGCACCCGGGTCCATGCCCAGGGTCTGCGCCAGGGCCTGCAAGGTGGGGGCCTGCGCCGAGACGTCGGGGCGATTGCGCAGGTAGTCGGGCACGTAGGCATAGGCCACGCCCGGCGCGGTCGACACGAAATGCGGCCAGGCGGAGAACTGGCGGGCCAGCCGCTGGTCCAGGAGGATCCAGGCTTGCTTGCCCTCTTGCTGCGCCACGCTCAGGGCCGGCTGGTCCGATTCGTCGCAGAAGCGCTCACCACGGCGGTTCACCAGCACCGCTCCGGCCTGGAACAGGTCGGTGGACGGCGCCAGTGCCGTGGTGAGGAACTGCATCACGAAGGGCCGCAGGATGGACGGCGGCAGGTGGTCGATCGCCCAGGCCATGAAGGTGGCCAGGGCGCGCCAGGGCGGCAAGCGCCGCATCAGGGTCTCGCGTGCGGGCGCGATGAAGCGCAGCTCCGGGCCCAGGGCCAGGTCGCCGTTGACGATGCGCGCACCCAGGGTTTCGGCCATGCGCTGGCCGTCGCCGGTGGCGGTGGTGTTGACGCCCTCGACGCGCGCCTGCGCCTCACCCATGAAGCGCGTCTTGAACTCGGGGTTGTTGGTGAAGTCGCCCGCCGAGAGGATGACGCCGCCACGCGCGGTGAAGGTCTGCAAACGGCCCACGATCTCCACCTCGACACCGGTGACCCGGCCCGCGTCCATCAGCAGGCGCTGCACGCGTGCGCCGCAACGCAGCTCCACGCCAGCGCGTTCGGCGCGGCGCGTGAGGTGGTAGATGAAGGAGCGCGAATTGGGCAGCACGTTGTGCATGCGTGGTTGGCGATGCGGCGGCTCGGGCATGGGGCCCATGAAGCGGATGCCCGAATCGAGCAGCCACTGGAAGGTGCCCGGAATCTCGTCGCACAGGATGCGGCGCAGCGCAGGGTTGTCGCGCGGGTCGAGGTCGCCGGCGAAGCCGGGCATGTCGGCCCAGTGGTCGGCCGGCGTGTCAACGATGCCGCGCTTGCGCTGGTGCGGGGTCTGCGTGGAACTGATGGAGCCGATGGACCAGGCGGTGGAGCCACCGGGGCGTTCGTTCTTCTCCAGCAGGAGCACGTGCGCGCCCGCTTCACGCGCCTCGATGGCCGCAGCCAGACCGGCGCCGCCGGCGCCGACCACCACCACGTCGTAGTGTTCGGGTGATGCCAGATCGCTCATGGAGTCACTCCGCCTGCAGACCGGCCGCGGTGATGACAGCGCTCCACTTGTCGGTTTCAGCGCGGTTGCGGCGCGCGGCGTCCGCGGGCGTACCGCCCAGGGGCAACACGCCGAGTGCATCCCAGCGCGCGGCGAAATCCGGTGACTTGAGTACCGCGTTGATCTCGGCATTGAGCTTGTCGATGATGGCTGGCGGCACGCCGCGCGGCGCGGAGATCGTGTACCAGGGCACCGACGCATACCCGGCGACACCGGCCTCGGCCACGGTGGGTACATCGGGCAGGCTGGGGTTACGGGTGGTGCTGGTGACGGCCAGCGCACGCACCTTGCCGGTCTTGAGGTGCTGGTGGGCCGTGCCCACGCTCTCGAACAACATCTGCACCTGCCCGCCCAGAAGATCGGCCATGGCGGGCGCGCCCCCACGATACGGCACATGCACGTAGTCGATCTTGGTCATGTGCTTGAACAACTCGGCGGCCATGTGCATGGCGGAACCGTTGCCAGCGGAGCCATAGCTGAGCGCGCCGGGCTTGGCGCGCGCCATCGCCAGCAACTCATTGACATTGCGGGCGGGCACCGCCTGGTTCACTAGCAGCACACTGGGGCTCTCAGCGAGCAGGATCACTGGCTGCAGCTCGGTCAGCGGGTCGTAGCGCAGGTTCTTGTACAACTTGACCGCGCCGTTGTGCGCGATGGTAGCCAGCACCAGGGTGTAGCCGTCGGGGGCCGACCTGGCCACCAACTCGCCGCCTGTGTGGCCACCGGCGCCGGGCTTGTTCTCGATGACAACCGGCTGCCCCAGGCGCGGGCCCAGCTTTTCGCCCACCATGCGCGCCAGCAGGTCGGCCGGCCCGCCCGCCGCGTAGGGCACCACGATCTTGACTGGCCGGGAGGGGTAGGCGTCCTGCGCCTGGGCACTCGCGCCCACCCAGAAAGCCAGGGTGGCCAGCGTCAGAGCCTTGAGCGTCGTGCGTTTCATGGGGGACTCCTTTTTCAATCCAGTTGTAGGCGCGCCGCTTCGATCACGCGGTTCCACTTGGTGGTCTCGCTGCGGAAGAAGGCGGCCGCATCGGCGGGCGTGTTGGATGTGTAGCTCACGCCCAGGGTGTCATAGCGCGCCACCACATCGGGTGCCGTCAGGACCTTCTGCAAATCCCTGTTGATCCTGTCGACCAGCGGCGCGGGCATCGTGGCGGGCGCCGCGACGGTGAACCAGGAGGTGCCGTTGTAGCCCGGCACGCCGGATTCGGCGATGGTGGGCACGTCGGGAAAGCGCGGGTCGCGCCGCGCGGTGGTCACCGCCAGCGCGCGCAGCTTGCCGGCCTTGATCTGGGCCATGCTGGAGGACATGTTGTCGAACATCACCTGTACCTGACCGCCGATCAGGTCTGTGAGCGCGGGGCCGCTGCCCTTGTAGGGGACATGGTTCATCTTCACGCCGGTGGCCAGCTCAAAGAGCGCAGTGACCATATGTACCGAGGAACCCGGACCCGCCGTGGCGTAGCTGACCTTGCCGGGGTTGGCCCGTGCATCGGCCAGAAAGTCGGCAAAGGTCTTGTAGGGGGAGTTGGCCGGGACCACAACGATGTTGGGCGCCTCACCGAGGATCAGGATCGGCTGCAACTCCTTGGCCGGGTCATAGGCCAGCTTGCGGTAGCTGCCATGCGCCGCATGAATGCCAATGGTGCCGACCATCAGGGTGTAGCCGTCGCCCGGCGAGCGGGCCACGATCTGCGCGCCCACATGGCCGCTCGCGCCGGGCTTGTTATCCACCACCACCGTCTGGCCCCAGACCGCCGAGAGACGCTCGGCCACCAGCCGGCCGAGGATGTCGGCTGATCCGGCAGGAGCCAGGGGCACGACCAGTCGTACCGGCTTGTTGGGATAGTCCTGGGCCAGGGCAGATCCGAAGCAGGTCACGCACAGGGCGACGACCAGGGCGCGCAAGCCTCCAAGCATCATGTGAGTTCTCTCCATTGTTCCAAGGTGATCACGGGGCGCTGCGCGTAGGGCAGGTCCCAGGCCTGGCAGTTGTGGCGGTCGACCACCTGCACCGGCAGTTCGATGGTGGCGGGCACGCTTTCGCCACGCCCATGGCGCACCGCGCATTCCGCTGCGAGATAGGCCATCTGCATGGCGTTGAAATCTGCGGTGGCCAGCAGACGCCCTGCACCGATGGCGGCGATGGCCTCGGGAATCGCGTTGACGCCCACCACCGGCACATCGCGCAGGCCCGCCGCCTCCAGCGCTTCGAGCACGCCCAGGGCCATGACATCATTGGCTGCGAGGCAACCGCGCAGGGCTTGCACGCCCTGCGTGTCTTGCCCGCGCAGCCAGGCTGCGGTGCGCTCACGCGAAACGACCCGGTCGTAGTCTCCAGGGACGAATCCGACCAGGTCCGCCGAGGGAAGGTCGCCAGCTGCGTCGCGAAACCCGCGCAGGCGCTCGTCGCTCGTATAGGAGCCGACGGGGCCTCCCACCACCAGAATGCGACCCGCGTCCGCACCCTTCCCGCGCAGCTGCGCGAAGAGGTACCGCGCAATGGCCAGCGCCAGGGCATGGTCGTCGGAGCTCACATAACTCACGCTGGGCGCCGCGACGATCGGATTGACAAAGCCCACGAGCGGAATGCCCGCCGCTGCGACGGCGCGGATCGCGTCATCAACACGCGTCGGGTGCACCGGCGACAGGACGAAGGCATCGGGGCGGGGACTTTGACCCAGCGCCTGCGCGATCAGGGCGGATTGCTGCAACGGGTCGTCGGGCGTCTCGGGTACGAAATGCTGCACCTGAGCGCCCAGTGCGGCGGCTGCCCGCTCGGCGCCCAAGCGGGCGGCGCCGTAGGCGGGGTTGGTGTGGTTCTTCGTGAAGACAGCGAGGCGCACGGGCGTGGACGTCAGACCATGCCGCCGTTGGGTTGAATGACCTGGCCGTGTACCCAGGACGCCTGGTCGGAAGCCAGGAAGCTCACGACTGCAGCGACTTCGTCGGGCTGGCCGATGCGGTTGAAGGGGCTGAGCGCGGCGGAGCGGGCCTTGACCTCGTCGGTCTTGCCGGCGTGGAACAGGTCGGTGTCAACCGGGCCGGGCGCGACCGCGTTGACGCGGACCTTGCGGCCGGCCAGCTCCTTGGCCATCGAACGCACCAGGCTCTCGACGGCTGCCTTGGTGGCGGTGTAGGGACCGCCGCCGGGAATACCCACGCGCACCATGGAGGTGGTGAGCGCGATGATGTTGCCGCCATCGACGACATGGCGCGCGGCCTGCTGCAGCACGTTGAAGGCGCCGACGATGTTGACCTCGACCACGCGGCGGAAGTCATCGGGGCTGAACTGGGCGACCGGGCCGGGCGGCACGTTGATGCCGGCGTTGGCGACCACGCAGTGCGGGGCGCTGCCGAAATCCTTCGCCACCGATTCAAAGACAGCCGCCACCTGGGCGGCCTCGGTGATGTTCACCGCATAGCCTTGGGTGCGCGAAGCGCCGATGTTTGCCGGCACGTTGGGTGCGCTGGTCACGTAGGTGTAGGCGACGTCGTAGCCGCTTTCTGCAAGCTTGCGCACGCAGGCCGCGCCAATGCCGCGGGTGCCGCCGAAGACGAGGGCGATCTTGTTGCTCATGGAAAAGTCCTGGGAGTGAATGAAGTGGCTCAGGCGACCCAGGGCTTGCCGTAGGCCGGTTCGCGGTAAGGCGTCGGCGGCAGCTGCCAGGTGCCGGTGGAGGGCGGGCGCACGTCGGCGTCGACATGCACGTCGATGACGCAGGGGCGGCGGTTCTTCAGGGCCTGCTGCACGGTCGTGCCCAGGTCCTGCGGGCGGGTGACGGTGTAGCCGTCGGCGCCACAGGCACGGGCCCAGGCGGCGAAGTCGGGGTTGTAACGCTCGCCCGTCGCGCCGTGGAAGAAGGCGGTGCCGATCTCGCGGCCGTCGAACATGCCGTGCTGGATGTCGCGGATCGCGCCCCAGGCGAAGTTGTTCCAGACGATCCAGACCACCGGCAGGTTGTATTCGACCGCGGTGCACAGCACATAGGGCGCCATGGTGAAGCCACCATCGCCCACCACCGCCACGCAGGGACGGTCGGGCGCGGCCAGTTGCGCACCCATGACGCCGCACACACCAAAGCCCATGCTCGAATAGCCCCAGCTATTGAGCATGCTCTGGGGCCGCTTGGCCTGCCAGAACTGCATGAACCAGTTGTGGTGCACGCCCGAATCGAGCGACAAGATCACGTCGTCGGGCAGCACCTTCTGCAAGGTGCCGACCACGAACTCCGGACGCAGCGGGTGGGTGGAGTCGGTGAAGTGAGGGCGCACAAAGGCCTCCCACTGCGCCTGCCAGCCCTGCACCTGCGCCAGCCAGGGCGCGTAACGCGTCGCGCTGATCTCGGCGCGCGCGGGCAGCGCGTTGAGCAACTGGCGAGTGAAGACCTTGACGTCCGCAATGATGCCCAGCGTGGGGGCGTAGTTGCGACCGAGTTCCTGCGGATCGATGTCCACATGAATCAGCTGCGTCTTGGGGAAGTTCCAGGAGTAGCCCGGGTGCCAGCTGGACGAACTGCGGTCGTCAAAGCGCGTGCCCAGGGTGATCACCAGATCGGCGCGTCGGCCCGCCTCGTTGGCGGGGAAGGCGCCATTGCGGCCGATGAAGCCCAGGGCTAACGGGTCGTCGCCGCGGATGCAACCCATGCCGTTGGGCGAGGTGATGACCGGAATGCCCAGGCGGTGCGCCAGCTCGGTGATTTCTTCGCCGGCTTCGGACAGCGTCGCGCCATGGCCGATGAACAGCACCGGTTGGCGGGCAGCGGCCAACAGGTCGATGGCGGCCGACACATCGGCCTCACTGGCACCGGGCCGGTGCGCGCGGTGCACATGCGAAGCCGGCGGCAGATCGACGTCGGCTTCTTCCTGGTAGACGTTGTAGGGAATGTCCAGGTTCACCGGGCCGGGGCGGCCGGTGACCATGGTGTCCATGGCCTGGCGCAGGGCCAGCGGCAGCATGTCCACCCGCGTGGGCTGGAAGGCGCGCT
>JACCDL010722264.1_pt1 | contig 16818 bp, 27 predicted proteins | sample 7441931 | NCBI WGS metagenome assembly JACCDL01 (sample SAMN15323437, study PRJNA562643) | freshwater metagenome | isolation source: river surface water | place: USA:Blue River Watershed | collected 2017-08-16 | reverse complement strand
GTAGTTGTTTAGACTACCCTTCAAAGATAAGGAATATAACTGAATTATCCAATTTTAATCGGTAATTTTTTAGGCTTTGATTCATCCTTTTTAGGGAGAGTAATGTGTAAAATACCATTCTTAATTATAGCTTCAGCTTTAGTTCCATCAAAATCAGGACCTACTTTAATTGTTTCATTAATATCAGAAATTAATTGCCCAACTACCGATTTATTTTCTTTATCTTTTTTTGCTTTAATTTCAATTCTATCTTCGTAAGAATGAATTTCAATATCATCCTTAGAATGGCCTAATACCGATAATGCTACTTCTGCTGTTTCATCTTTAACTTCAACAGTCAATTTAGAATTAGTGTAAGTACCTTTAGTTCTAGCCGTAGGTGTTTCAAAAAAGTTTTCAAACAATTTGTCGTAATCAATAATGTACATAATTTATATTTTTTTGGTTAATAATACTCTATATAGTACAAATCCCATACCATTAGAGTTTTTATGACAATTTGTTAGAAAGTTCCAACATTAAATGAAAAATTGTCAGTTGGTTTTTGTAATTTCAATTCTTCTTGTCTTTCTATAATTGTACTCATAAAATCCGCCCAATGTAAAATATATTGTATCGTAGAACGCAATGTGTTTTTAACATTAAAGGTTTTTAAATATTTTTCATTATCTTCATCATACAAACCATCGGTTAATTTAATACCAAAATATTCATTTTCAGTATAGCTGATACCATAGTGTTGTAATGTAAAGAAAGTTCTGTCTGTCAAACTCATAAATGGAATTTCATCATTTCTTTTGTAGTAATCCATTCTATTTTCTATTTCCCATTTATTTGTATTTTTTACATAATGAATTTGTCCTTTAATACCTAATTTACCTAAATCATGATGTAATGCAGCAAACATTAATTCTTCATCCGTAAAATCAATTGTACCACCTTGTGCCGCAAATAATTCTTTTACTTTTAAAGCATTTTTACATACATTAAAAATATGGTCAATATAACCCCCATCATAACAATTGTGATAAAGTAATCTTCCACTCGCCGGAGACATTGCCAAATTCATACCTAATTCATCTTCGGAATACATGTGAAGTAATTTTTCCAATCTCTCTCCTTTAAAATACTTGTTAATAATAGCAATAAACTTATCATAGTTTGCTTTTATCTCTTCTGCTGTTTTTGTTCTTTGTTTCATAATTTATAGTTTAAAAAATTTATCTGCGTTTTTTATTTTAGTTATTCTATTTTCTGCAATCTTACATGTACTTTCAATTAATTCACTACCAATATATTCTCTATTATTTTCTACACATACTATTGCCGTTGTTCCACTACCCATAAATGGATCGTATATGGTTTGTCCTTTTTTAGTATATGCATTAATAAAATGCTTTACAATGTTAGGTGAAAAATTATAAGTGTATTCAGGTGTAGCAGGTACAAACTTTTCACTAAATACATCTGGTAATAATGGATGTTTTGTATTACTCCTATCAAATGTTAGAATAAAGGTATAACCATGTCGATACATATCAATTATATCTTCTTTCTTTACCCATAACTTTTGTGATTTTAGTGTCCAACCCATTTCATTCATTAGTGAACATATAATCATATGCTTTTGAATAACCGTGCCTTCTGCTTTCCTATCAGAAACAAATATAGTTACTACATTATTTTTAGGATTAAATAAATTAAACCTTTCTTTTAAGAAATCAATATAAGGTTGTATGTTCTTTGTATCTGCACCAATCTCATCAAAATCGGGTGGGGATGTTATAACATAATCATACTCTAAGTTACGATTAAGTGTATCTAAACAATCTTCGTTATAAATCATTTTGTTAGATTTTCTTTTGTTAAAATTTTATATAATAATTCCACTTCTTCTTCTGTTTCTAACATTGGTAAGTTATCAAATAGGGTTACTAAATACTCCCCCTCATTCAAATCCATTGCTTTCCATTCATCACTTGCTATTGATATAAGTGTGGGCCTATCTGCTACATCTTCATCTTTAGGCATTGGTAAAATCCAATAGTAATATTCGGACTCACCATCACTTTCTTCTATTTTAATAGCACCCCATTTTTTGAATGAATGGTCGGTTATTGGTGTTTGTGGAATCGTAATCATACCCAAATATACAACTTTTTTGATTAATCACAAATAATTCTAATAGATTTTTGTATTGAATCTGTTTTAATACTAGAAAATAAATTATCTTTAGGTATTTCAATTGTATATCTTAATTTACCTATAATTGTTATAGTATCACCTTTCATTGGATAAACCGGTGCTGCCATCGTATTAATTTTTCCAGTTTCAAAATCCGAATAAGATGATGAATTAACAATTGGAATTACTACATCCGATTGTGATACTAAATTTGGTAATTGTGTATTTTGTAATTGACCTGTATATGGATTAAAATATGTTTTAATTATAGTACCAACAATATCACCTTTTTTTAATATCCAAAAATGTGAACCACTCCATTCAACTTTTGCATCTATTGGTGATGGTATTTTAATTGGTTTATTATCAACCAACAATGTACCTGTAATTCTACTTAGTGTTTGATTTTTTGTATTATCCATTGTTAAATGGTAAAATCCATTTTTATCAATAGGTAAACTTTGTGTACCATTTGAAGATAATGCTGAATCAATTGTAAATGTAATTGTATGTTGTGGTGGGATTGGTGTAGTAACTTCTTTGTTACATGCACATAATAATAAAATGCCAATAATAGATAAAATCTTCATATCTTAGAGTTTAGTGTTTATACCTAAAGATACGACTTTTTTCTTAATTTTTCAATTATTTTAGGGTATTTTTTATAACTTGTTGATTATCAATAAGATATGAATACAACTTTTTTGAATACTCTTTGTTATGTTTAGGACCAGGATGACCACCATCAGCACCTAAATCAATAAATTTATTATAATTACCATCAAATCTAAAATTATCCAAATATTCGTTTCTTAAAAAACTACCATTCCAACTCCAATTGCATTTTTTTGATTCTAAAAAATAAGTTATCAATAAATGATTTTTATACCAATTTATAAAATCTTCATTATCGTTTTGTAATTCGGTTTTTAATTCTTGTATTCTTTTACCATCCTCTGTTTCAGATAAGTATCCCCAATTATGAGTTGGCATAAATGGTTCTATGTTATTTTCTTTTGTATATATTTCTCGTCTTTGTGGTAAAGTATACATTATCAAAACTAAGTCCGGTTTAATAATATCATAATATGTTAATAAACATCTACAAATATAATCGTTACTTCTTCCACCCATTCCAAAATTATGATTTACACCATTTGGTATTAATTTTGCAAATTGGGCTGGCCATGTCTCACCATTATTAACCCCAACACCTTCAGTATGTGAACAACCTATCGACATTATTTTAAATCCTTCTCTGTATATTGAATCTCCTCTGAATCCTAATTCATTATATGTATAGATACATTTACCTGTGTCATCAGATCCCGAATACTTATAAGTTCTGTTAACTTTTTCCGATAACTGCCATTTGTATGATGATATTTCAAATGTATCAGGTTTCCAATATTTTAATGGTTTCATATTAGTTTTATTATAATATATTTTTTTTAATTCCTAAATCCTTTCTCTCTAACCAAACCACAAAAGAATATCTAATTCCACTTTCTATTATTTCCATCCCATGTAGTGTAGTTGAATCAAAAAAAGCGGTATTTCCTATTTTTTTATTTAAAACATCATTTCCAAATATCATTTTACCACCTTCATAATCTTTTTCATCGGATAATTGAATTATCAATGTTTTATACCTATGTGGATGTTTATCATATGCATCGGTATGTATATTAAAAAAACAACCAGGTTCATATTTAAGTATACGACCTTCTCTAATATTTTCTATTCCAAATATTTTAGTTTTACTTAATACTAAATCTAAGATTTCTCTATCCAATATTAAAAACTCTTCATATTTTCTATAATAAAAGTTATCTTTAGTACCGGCTGGACTATCTTTTATACTTTCTTTAATTTTTATACATTCAGCTTCTGTAAATAAAATTTTTTGCATTATATTAATTTTTCTCTTTTTATATATCGTCTAAATGATATTTGTTTTTTATCAATCATTATTGCATCATTTAGAAAAAGATTATATGGTTGATTTTTTATAAAATGTTCCAATTCTGTATTTGTTAGTAAGTTGGTTTTTACAAAAATAAGATTTCCAGTCATACAAACTAATGTATATCCTTTTCTATTCCCAAGTTCAACAACAGATTTGAAACTACTACTAAATATACTACCACGATTTATATAATCTACATCATATCCCAAAAATGGATTTATTTCTATTATAACAACATTTGGTTCATATGTAGATAATCCATCCCATATATAATAATCTATACCATCTATATCAATACTCAATATATCAAAGTTTTTATCTAATTTTGTATTTTTTTTTAATATATTATCTATTGAATTTATTCCTGTTTTTTCTACTTCCAAATTTATGTGGATACCCAATTTTACCTTATCTAATTCTTCTTTATTTTTTTCCACATATACACCATACCAATTATAATTTTCAACTAAATTATATGTGTTTGAAAATACTATACCCGACATTCCTATCTCACAACATTGTTTGTTTGATAATTGCAATACATCTATTAAATATTGAATTATACCATCTTCACCATATTGTGAATAAACACTATATCCCCTCTCAATCATATTAAATGTGTTTTTATCAAATCATCATAACTAATAAATATTAATCCACTTTTTCTATAACCGGATGTTATTTTAGTTATTTCATGTACCCTATTCGACTTAAAAAAATAAGGAATTCCTGGTGTTTTATCCAATGTGATATCTGGATTATATAATTTATAATCCCCGCCTTCATAATCTTCGTTTATATGAAAACCTAAAACATATGCTCTATTTTCATAATCATCATCTATATTGTCTGTGTGTTTATCAAACCAATCACCTACATTAAATTTGTGAATTATTAAATTATAATTTTTATGTTTTAATTTTTCTCCACTTGCTATTTCAAACCAATTTAATAATTTTTCTATTATACCATTAGTATCATTCATTAATACCGCAAATTCATAACTTCTATCACCTGATTTTCTATAATCAATGTTTTCCCAAAAGGTATTTAGAAATTCTAATTCAGTATTATTGTATATTTTCATTATACTATTTTTTAAACAATACTTTTTTTATAATTAGGCTGATTAAATATATCTAAACAATAATTACCTGCATATACAATTCTATCTTTATTCGAATTAGGAGTGGGGATTGCTGTATGTAAAATGTCGGCTGGAAATATAAATATATCACCTACTTTTGGTAAAAATTTATGTTTAATACCATCTTCGGTTTGAAATACAATTTTACCTTCATCTCCTTTTATTTCATCAGTTGTTTGTAAATAAAATGTAAAAGTGTAATCCGTATTTATTTTAGACCTGCCAGGTGGGTGTACATATAAATGCTGATGCATCCACTCCATATCAAATCCTTTTCTTTGTGTATAAACCCATTGATGTTGTGCCCAATTCTTAAATTTTCTGCCACTAATTTCTTCAATTGAATTTTTTATTTGATTTTTGATAGAGTCAAAAACATCCGATTCAATTTCAACCCAAACCGAATTATCATTCATTTGTATTACATTTTGATGATTAAATTCTACCAATTTTAAAAAATCTTCAATAGAATATTTGTTGTTGTATGTATCCTTATAAATAGTATATTTATCGGATAATTTTATTTTACTTAACATAATAATTTTTTTAAATTATTGTTTTTTTAATAGTGTTGGATGGATAATACCATAATACTACGACTTCTCTAACACCCTTTTTAATTTCGGTAACTTCATGTAGTGTAGTATTTCCATTAAAAGAAATATAAGTACCTGGTGTTTTAAAATTTGTATTTATATCATCTAATAAAAAGTCACCACCTTCTTCACACATTTCTAATAGAAAAATAGTTGTTAATCCGTTTTTGGGATATTCACTCTTTACCAAATGTGTATCTAAGTGTCTTTTCATACAAGAACCCTCAACATATTTAATATAATGTAAACTTATAATATCATTTATAGAAGAGTTTGTTTTAGAATTAAGTATTGATGCTAATTTTTTATTTTTATTAATAGGTAGTAATATACAACTAACGGTATATCCAATTGTATGACTAGATTCTACCAAATCATCTTTATTGGATGTAAGTCCTGAATTTACTAATTGTTTAATTTCTAAAAATTCTTGCTCATCTAATGTTTTGATATCCCACATTTAAATTATATTATGGTTTTATACAAATCAAATTTATTATATTTACCATATTTAGATAATACCTCATCTCCCTCTTTAATTTTTCTTATGCATTTTAAAGTTGTTTTATCTATGTTTGGTAACATATTTTCATAGTTACTATTTACCCAATGTAATGGACTTTTAAATATCCAATGACAATGTTGGTTTAAACAAAATTTAAATAATGATTTACCATCTAATATTGTATGTTCACACATATTATATAAATGTAACTTTATTGTATCATTAAATGAATTTATTTCTGATTCGGTTAGATAGTATATTCCAGATTCTCCTTCCCAATTAACAAATATATCTTCACCCACTTCTATATCTCTCATAGCAAAAACACCTACACCATGTATGGAACTAGGTGATATCTTTACATTAACATAGTTTTTAATATAGTCGTAAGGAGTCATTAAATAAAATTTTTTGGTATAGTTTTAAATTGCTTACCATATTCAGCCAATAATTCTTGCCCTCTTTTAATATCTACTCTAGCTATTGAATTATTACTACTAATACAATGTGTATTTGCTTTGTTTAACCCACTATTCATCCAAGTTTTTGGCCATGTATAAATCCAATGATATCCAAATTCTAATGGGAAAAATATCTTATCGTAGTCTTTTTCTACATAAGTTTTAACACCCAATTTGTTATGATATACCATATCATTACTAAATGTATGATATATGTGAGTTTTTAAATCTTCTGGTAATCTATGTAATTCATCATGTGTAATTGAGTAAATACCACTTTCATGTGGCCATACTTCAAATAAATATTCGCCCGCTTTAATATCTCTTACTGCGAACAAACCAACACCACCAATAGAACTTGGTTTTATTATCGAAACGACATGCTTTTGTAAATATTCAAATGGACTCATAACAATTTATATATAACTTAATTAAGTATGTTTTAACTTAATTAGATTTGTTAATTTTTGTAATATTGAAATTACTTTAGTCTTTTCACCTGCAGAAACAGAATCAATTCTTCTTAAATTAAGTTGTGCTACGGGAACTGATTTATATATTGTTGGCTTTATCATAAAAAATATTATTTATTGTGTACTAAAATTTTATTAGCGTAAAAGTTATGGTTATTTTCTATGGTTATTATGTATGTTTGTGTATCAACCAATTCTAATACTTCAATTTTTTCAATTGTAGTTTGAGTATCATCACTTACATTTACCACATCACCTACTTTAATTTCTATTACTTCTTTATCTAACTGATAACGTGTATTAGTTAATTCAGGTTTGAATGATGCAATATCTAATCCATTTACATAAATTGGATGATCATATGTACAAGTTAATGATGTTTCATTACTAAAGTGATATGTTACCAAATCGTTGTGTATTGGACTTTTAATATCAATAACTTTGTTATACTCTTTAGTTTTTGTTTCTTCATTAAAAGATAACACAATATCATCTATCTTAACATCTTCTATTACTTTAACTTCACCATCAATCATTTCAATTTCTGTACCTGCAACAAAACAAAATCTATTATGTACCAATACATTATTTGCGAAGAAATTGTGATTATTTTCAATATCTTGTAAATTATAAACCATTACATCTTCATGTAATAATTCAATTTCAACTATTTTAGTATCCCCATCATATAACTTTACAATATCGTTTAATTCAATTTTTTTAACCGCATCTTCTAAACTATAAAGTTTATTTGATAATTCTTCAGAAAAAGATGCCCACCCTTTGTCTACCACAAATAATGGATGGTCTATTGTACATTTTACTGATTCTCCATTTTCAAATACATATTTTACAATAGTATTTACTTGCTTAGAGAACACATTATTTACAACATTAGAAACTATTTTATTTTCTTTTAAATCAAATGTTGATACAACATCACCAGCAGTAACATCTTCAATATTTTTAAGCGTGCCATCTTCCATTGTAATCTTAGTACCTGCTACAAAACATGGTGCATTGTGTGTTACAAATGAATTAACAGGTGTACTACCAGCAATAATATAGGTATCCGTATCTTCTACATCTATTTCAACCAATTTAAAATTATCTTCATTTACAATAATTAAATTGTTAAAAGTTACTTGTGCTGTTGATCCATCATAATCGATTAAATAATCTGTATTTGGAACTATTCCAGCTGCACCTTTCCATGTAATTGAATTTACTAAACTATCATATACCAAAAAAGATTTATTATATCCAACAAAAAGTGAATCACCATCATCTTCATTTACATTAATATTACATAATGTTTTACTTGTTAAATCTTTTACATTTTTATATACTACTACCGAACTTGTCAAATATGAACCAGATGGTAATTCGTTTCCTTCTATATTCCAATTTAAGTATGAAAATTCAGTTTCGTTTTGATTAGTTCCATCTACATAATAAGATTTAACTGAATCTCCTACTACTAAGTTTCCTACTTCAACTTCACTATCATCTGATTTTATTACCAAATGAGTATTTAATATTCCATCAAATGATGGTTCAAGTTTTACTACATTTGTTGCAAATTCGTAATAGTGCTTCATATCAACTTCATTTACATATGATGCTGAATCATATATATTTTCGGTTGGTAATTCAAAAAGAGTATATGGTTTAAATTGTCCTATATTAATTAAATCTAAATTTGATCCATATACAATTGAATACGCTCTAATACTACACATTCTGTTTTCTGCGATTGTATCTGCATTTGTATGATATTTTTGAATCACATAATTTTCATCAGATACCGTGCTTACAAAATTATTCCATCTGTTTTCATTTGTATCAGATTCAGATTCACTTCCTATTTTGTAAAATTTTGAAAATCTATTTTCTTCGGTATGTTTAACTACACAATCGGGTACATTTGATGGATTAAAATCAAAATTTAATGTATTATATTCTCCATTTAAAGAAGAAGAATGGAAAAACTCTACAACAGAATCACTTTCGTTATAATCTACAAATAATTTTAACAAATTAATTGTGCCTCTAGCATATTCATTATCAAAAATAGAAGAATCATCATAAGCCATTCTAAGAATAAATAGGTCTTCAGAATCATCTACATATGTTGGATACATTGAATTTAAACCTTCCTGAACTTCAGTAAAATCTGTTACAAATGGAGCGTTTTCACTTAACGATTGTGATAAGTGATTTACTATTGCTTGGTGGAAGACTGGTTTATGTATAACAGTCACTTTTGTGATATTATTATTTTGTAGTACTGATATAAAATCACTATAATCAAAAAACCCTAAATTATGTGCTGCGATACTAGTATCTGTATTTACTTCGATTAATTTTAATTCATTGTCACTACTAAGTGCAAAATCCGCTGAAAACAGTGTTCCTTTCATGTTGTTTTTGTTTATTATAAATATACTAATATTTTGTTTTTTTGAAAAGTATTTTCTTTTATCATAAGATATTCATTTCGTTAAATTGTAAAATACCACTATAAGGTACAAGTCCGTTTTTGAATTTTTGTTTACCCATATAATGAATATAATATGGTATATTGGTATTGTAATTGATATTATTTAATTCTAAATAATCAAGGCGATAATGATTTACAAGTTCAGTAAGTAAATATTGTGCACCAATAATAGTATATTCATTTGTATTTATCGTATCATTTGTATAAAATAATTCGGTTTTATTAAATTCAACAAATGATTTGAATGCATCCCATCTATCTAAATATGTTTTTAGAAATAGATTATCTTTAATTTTTAAAATTCCTATGTTAATTAATTTTGTATATTTCTTACCAGTCCATTCTGGTATAATTGTATTAATATTTAATTTATTTAAAGAATCAACATATGGTTTGTATAATGCATTCCAAACATTAGTTTCCAACCTTTCAAATATAATATTCGAACTTAATTCGGGTAATCGTTTGTTTAATATTAAATCCCCATCTATTATGTAACAATTTTTATGTTCACTTTTTAAAATATAATTTGAGATAAAATCAAAAAAAGTAGAGTTTAAATTTGTTACTATATGAATAGTTACATTTAAATCTTCAAAATATTGTTTTATATTTTCACTAATGTAAATGTGACATTCGTAATTTAAATCTAAAGCTTTTTTTATGGATAATCTATGATAATTTATATATGTCCAAAACCATTTAGTCTGGTCCAAAATATCCTGTATTCTATTTTCACCCAAATACATTCCCCATACTAAAGTATTTTCCATAATTTTACATTTTATATTAAGTTAGTCGTTTTACCTGTAATTATGTTTTCATTATCTATAAAAATAACAACACTTTTTCTAATACCACTTTTAATTGGTTTTACTTCATGTTCAATATCACCATCAAACAAATAAACAATACCTGCTTGATTTTTAATATCTATCGTTTCTTCATCAATGATTATGGAATATTCACCACCTTCATATTCACATTCTAAATGAAATCCAATAACAAATTTACGGGTTACTCCTTTTGACATATATTGATTATCCGTATGTTTAGAAAAGAAATCGTTTTGATTATAAATTATAAAATAGGTATCATATAAATTATAATCATAACTTTTTAATTTTATTGACATTGTATTTTCAACCCACATTAATATCTTTTTCAAAAAAACTTCTTTTTCAATAAAGTTTAACCTATGTGCAGAGTGTGCTCTATCATTTTTTACAATTCTTCGTGTTATTGGTGATAAATTGTCAATAAGTTTTAATTCATCATCCGTTACTAATTTTTCTTTTGAATAATGTATCATATTATTTTTTGATTGTTAAATTAATGTAGTATTAGGTATATATTTTTCTAAAGCAACTTCATCAAATTTAATGGGACCAGATAGATGTATGTAACCACTTTTACTACAACAATAACATATATTATATTTATTTTGAATTAAAGTACCCAGTAGGTATTGTCCTAAAATTATAGATATTCCTTTATGTATATTTTTATCTTTCGATAATACCCACTTTCTCAATAAATTATATAATTCTATATATTCTTTTTTTAATTCTTTATTTGTAATTTTAAGTATTCCAATATTTGGTGGTTTTATATTCCAATTTACGAAATTAGGTATTACATCATTTATACCATTTTTATCAATCCAATTTAGATATTCAGTATACCAACTGCGTTTGCAATCATCTTTGAAATCAACATAAATATCATATCCATCTTTTAATTTTAATTCTTTTAATAAAAATAAATCAGTATCTATCAACACTTCTTCATCGGATATTGTAGATAATAAATGAATTTTAAAATCATCTATAAAATAAAAATCCTTTGTATCAATTAATTTAATTTCCGCATCAATTATGTTCAGATGTGATAATGTTTCGGTATCGGTATAAAAATTTACTTTATGATGTTTTTTTGCTAAACTAATAGCTTTTGTTATCATATTTTGGTAAACATCTAAATTATTAAATGAATCCATAACCTTTATTGTAAAACAAAAAGATACTATCATATTATAGGTATTTTTTTAAGTTTAGTATCTGTTTGTAATAAAGAGTATATTTTATGTAATTCATCGGTAGACATCAATTGCCTATAATTATGAATTAAGATCGTTTCCATTTCATTGGTTACCTCATAACATTTGTCAAAGCTCCAATTTGCAATTTCTTCCAATACTTTTACAATTTTTTCGAATCTAATATTAAAATCCAATTCTTCATCATAACTTTCATCCCACCACTTATCAAAAGTTTTAAATCCATATTCTTTTAATTTTTTTAGAGAATGTGGGTTTCCAAAAATTATAAATGGTTGACACATATAAATTGGTTTGTATGTTTTTTCGGTAATAAATATGCTTTCATTATTACACATAGTTTCTGTAACTATATTTAAAAATGTATTATTATGTGCTTTTTCATTTATAAAATTACCCCAATCGACTAATTTATCCCAATCTTTAGTATCATATGAATAATTTTTATTTGAATCGTATTCTTTAAAAAAATTAATTATATTTTCATTTACTGAATGTTTTGATACTTCTTCGTAAAATTCATTGGGATTATTTGATTGTGAATTTCTTAGTGATAAAATTGTTGTATTGTTTAATTTTGGATTACATTTTATCATACCAAACATTAGTAGTCTATGTAATTTTGGGATACCATTAAAACAAACAAAATGATTTTTCTTTTTATTTATTTTATTATTATTAATGTATTTAATATATCCAGTTTCAAATCGATTTAAATTATACTTATCTACTTTATCTAATACTAAAAAATCTAACCTGTCTATAAAAAAATTATATGGAACAATTGTAAATTTATTTTCAGTATAATTTTGTTTTGCTTTTAAATTGGCGGTAACCATAAGAACATCATCACTATCAAATGAATATTTTTCAACCAACCTGTCAATCCAATCAAAATGAAATTTGTAAATACCCCAATCACCCTCAGTTACATATAAAAAAACTATCTTTGCTTTTTTATTTTTTATATCTTCTACTAAATATTCGTTTAATTGTATTGAATCATACTTTTGAAATAAATCACTACTATATAGTGTTATAGGGTATATGTATTTTGCATTCTTTTTATAAAAGTTAGCGACAGTATTTGTTTTAAATGTGTGAAGTTTATTACCCCAATATTTTTCAAATTGAGTCCAAAAAAGATATTTCTTTATATCATCTTTAAGATTTAAAAGCCAGGTTGGGTGGATATCTAAATCCCATAAATTTGGTTTAGATAAATCATCGTATGCAACATTTATTAGTATATTATACATAATATTATAACTTAGTATCTACTTTTGACTTTTATTGATTTAATATGTCTTTTTTAATAGAATCAATTATATCTGTAAGTATGATACCAATTTTTGTTTTATCATCAAATGCTATTTCTAACATTTCGTTTTGTATTATTTTATAACCACCCATATTAAGAATATCTAAATTAGAACCATAGAGTACATCAATACTTCTAATAATATTTTGTTTCCCATTAGTTAATTCACAATTAGTAATTTCTTGCAAAAATTCAGTTGAGACATTTACTATTTTTTTTAAATTATTTAATTCAATTAAATTATTTATCTTATGTAAACTTGGAAACTGACTTCTATCATAATTGGGATATCTTTTTTTGATAATAAAATTTGGTGTATTATCTAAATATGTAAATTCTTTTGAATTTGTGAAATCATCTAAAACATTAGGGATGTATGTTTTTGGTTTATATGTTTCGTTTTTTATACTCTTTAAAAATGCGTAATTATCTCTACAATATACATCATCTATAATTGCAATACAATCATATGAAATTCGTAAAATTAATGTATTATCATTATCTTCTATATACGGAATAGTAATTGAATCATTATCTGTTTGATGTAATTCAAATAAAATTTTTGTTAGATTAGTTTCACATATAGTTTTTATTTTATCTGCCAAAAATTGACTATGTTTTGGTATTATACAATGAACATTTGTAAAACCTTTAGTTTGTATAAATTTTTTTAGGTTATCCCAATCTAATATCTCTAAATTATTTGGAACTTTAACATTTGTATTAATTTCTAAAACCTTATACTCATTTGAACTTGTCTTAAAATAATCAGTTGCAATTAGTACTGCTTTCATATTTTTTTAGATTTTCGTTTGGTATATTTTCGTTTTGGTTTTGGTAAAGGTGGGTTGTCAATTGCAATTATTAAATCTCTAATCTTTGCACATTGTTCGTATTCTTCTTTTTGAATAAAGTAATCCATTATCTTATTTAATAAATCTTTGTATTCACCTTTAGTAATTGTAGCAAACATCTTACTATCAGTAAACTTAATAATAGCTACTTCTTCTAAATTTTCTTCTACGGCGGATTGTAATATTTGTAAAATCCAAGGATATAACTTATCACCATTTTGGGCTAAGTATTGTTGAACCGCCGGTGAGGCATCTTCATCAAAGTATTTTCTCCAATTGGTTTTAGCGTACATATTTGTAATTTTTAATAACTTATTGGTATCCATAAATAAATATTAACTTCGTTCAACATCTCTTAGATATCCATCTAAATTAGTTACCCTTTGTGTTACCGGTCTAACTACATCAGTAGAAGCTGGTAAATTTTGTACAATGACAGTTCCATCTTCGAATTCATACGGAACTATGTTATTACTTCCTTTAGGTGCCTGTTGTATATCTTCAAACAAATACTGAATGTATCGGATAATATTTTCATCATTTAATACATTAGGATCGTTATTAACATAGAATGGGTATGATACACTCTTAACTCCTGCTAATTCTAAACGAGTAGCAAATGAACCGGTAAAAGAAGCACTAACAAAGTTAATTGTTCTTTCAACGGGTTCATTAGAAGTTATTACCGCGTTTTGTATTACATCCACCGAACCACTCTTTGTTGTAATTGTAGATGTAGTTGTTTTAGTTTCGGTAGTAGTAACTTTAGATTCTGCACCTGCGTAAGTTACTTGTTTAGTTTCAACTTTAACATTGTACTTACTATCTATAAACGAAAGTGTTTTTGATAAATCTAAATCAATTGTAATTACATCCTTAGCAGTAAAATAAGGATTACCCTCTTTATATGCGGTTTGTAATTGAGAAAATATATTAGATGGGATATAGGTAGATGTTCCTATACGAATTGCAAAATTAATGTTAGTAGAGTCAAAGACTTTGTATTGTAGTTGTTTAGGATCAATTGTTTTAACTTCTAAAAAGTTTTTATCAAATACTCCCTTTAACAATACAGAGTCTTTACTCTTTATAGTGTATTCACCATATTCATTTATGATTTCTCTACTAAACATTATCTTCCTTGTCCACGATAAGCTTTTGGCTTAGGTGTGTGTTTGTTGTACGATTTTTGAGCTGAACCTTGTTTTCTCTTACCGAATGAAACTTTGTTGTTACTCGCTGAACCTTTTGCTTTTGCCATAAATTGTTACTCCTTTGTTTAGGAATAAATATATGGAAAAGTATTAATTAGTTTGGTAAGCAACCTCGTCTTTGATATATTTCTTTAGTGTTTCAAAGTCTTCTGCCTTATCAGAAACTGTCATTCTCAAACTCTTAAAGATAACTTTTAAATCTTCTAATGTAGTAATTTTGTTATCCCAATCAAACTCATACCAATTAACGGGTGTAAATTCTAATTGTGGTTCTTGTACTTGTGTTTCTTCTACTTCGTTTGTAACTTTTTTCTTTGCCATTTTTATTTTATTATTTGATTTACTAATTCGTTCCATTCTTGTCTTTCTATCTTATCTGCATTAAACATTTCAAATTCATCTTTATCTATATCGTTATGTGTTGCTATGATATGATACTCCTTTGACATTTCCGATTTGTAGATATCCTCTCTTACCTTATGAAGCTCAGCTCCTTCCATTGAACTTCTAAACCTCATTACAAATATTGGCTTAGGCGGTAAATATGTTAATGTTGGTTTGTTTGGTATTAAATGTGCCATAACGGATTTTAGGGGAGGGGTGGAGCGGAAATGGGGTGGGGTCAATGTCGTTTTTCGAATTTTTCAAATCCCATTCGTATATACTACTTCTTCTTACGATACGCAACTACTTTACCTTTTGGTTTGCTCTCAATGCGTGTAATATGTTGGTGTGATTCGGCGTATAGAAACATATCTTCGAACTCATCTTCGTAGTGAACTTCTACCTTTTTGGTAAAAAATCCTTTAAATATGTTAATTAGCCATTTCATTTCACTCATATATATTACTCCGTCCCATTTTTTGTTCGACTTTTTAAGGTTTTTTTAATATTTTTTTCTTTTATTTTTATTTTTCTTTGTTTTAGGAACAAATTTTAACTTTGCTTCTAATTCTTCTAATCGTTTTTTCTCTTCTTCTTTCTTTTGTAGTAATTCCCCCAATGGCTTTGTTTGTAAAATAGGTGATTTAAAAGATGACATTACCCCTTTATCTACTCCATCCTTTCTTCTCTTATCACTACCATCTACATTATTATCGTAAATAGATGTAAGTATATTCTTTACATCTCTCTTAACGGCTATTTCGGAAAATCCTTCTATTAATTTAGATGCCCATTGGTGAACATTAAATTCTTTTCTCTCACCATCCTTATATACCCATACAAATCCTACCTTACCCTCTACCTTTTTACAATATTGATTCTTCCCATCTTTATTTTTATATTGTAGGGCACCATAACCATTCATCCAATAGTTAGGTAGTGTGGGGATTGTATATCTCTCACCCAATATTTGATCCTTAGATTTCTTAATTACTTTATTTTCCATTTTTTTTCTATTCGCTTTCCATAATCATCGAATTCATCAATATCAAACTCATCTTCGTAGTGAACTTCTACCTTTTTGGTAAAAAATCCTTTAAATATGTTAATTAGCCATTTCATTTCACTCATATATATTACTCCGTCCC
>JACCDL010349417.1_pt1 | contig 16841 bp, 15 predicted proteins | sample 7441931 | NCBI WGS metagenome assembly JACCDL01 (sample SAMN15323437, study PRJNA562643) | freshwater metagenome | isolation source: river surface water | place: USA:Blue River Watershed | collected 2017-08-16 | reverse complement strand
GCTCACCTGCGCCGATGATTTCGGCGTCGAGCTGGTGGAACTGGCGGTAGCGGCCCTTCTGCGGGCGCTCATAGCGGAACAGCGGGCCGTGGGTGGCCAGCTTGACCGGGGCATATTGCTGCCAGCCATTGCTGAGATAGGCGCGACAGATCCCGGCGGTGAATTCTGGGCGCAGGGTCAGCGAATCCCCGCCGCGATCCTCAAACGAATACATTTCCTTGGAAACGACATCGGTGGTCTCGCCAATCGAACGGCTGAACACCTCGGTCTTTTCGAAGACCGGCATTTCCACCCGGCGAAAGCGGTAGAGCTTGCGGATCCGTTCAAAGGTTTCGACCACGTGGGCGAAAGCCTCGGCCTCTGCGCCGAAGATATCCTGGGTACCGCGAATTGCCTGTGGTGTGCTCATACTCCGCCCCTAGCGAGAACGACGCTGGTCGAAAAGAGCGCAGGCGAATCTTGCAGCTTGGCACGCATGCCGCCAAGAACCGCGCCATGAAGCGTCACACTGCTACCTTTATCGCCACGTTGGGGCTCGCGCTTGCCGCCCCGGCCCTGTCTGCCCCGCTCTCGGCCCCGACCGCCGTGCCACTTTCGCAGCAAGTGCCCGATGCCGCCGACACGCCCTATCCGGGCGGGACCATGACGCTCGACATCGACGCGACCGATACCCTGCGCGGCGTCTATCGTGTGACCCAGACCGTGCCGGTCGCGCCCGACACCCAGCGCCTGACCCTGTTGTTCCCGCAATGGCTGCCGGGGAACCACGGCCCGCGCGGACCCTTGGCCGAACTGGTTGACGTGACCTTCACCGCCAATGGCCAGTTGCTGCGCTGGAAGCGCGATCCGGTGGAAGTGAACGCCTTCCACATCGACATTCCGGCCGGGACCAAGGACGTGGTGGCCCGGTTCATCCACACGAGCCCGCTGCAGTCGAGCGAGGGCCGGATCACCATGACGCAGGAAATGCTGAACCTGCAGTGGGAAAAGATGAGCCTCTATCCCGCCGGGCACTATGTTCGGCAGATCAGGGTCAAGCCCAGCGTCACCGTGCCCGCCGGGTGGACCGTGGCCGGCGCGCTGGACGGCGTGAAGCACGAAGGCGATCGCTGGTCATGGGACGAGACGAGTTACGAGATCCTGGTCGACTCGCCGCTGTTCGCCGGCAAGCATTTTGCGAAGTGGGACCTGGGGCAGAACGTCACGCTCAATGTCGTGGCCGACAAGCCCGAGCAGTTGGCAGCCAAGCCCGAACAGATCGACCTGCACCGCAACCTGGTAACCGAGGCGCGGCTGGCCTTCGGCGCCAACCACTTCGATCGCTATGAATTCCTGCTGGCCCTGACCGACCGGATGGGCGGGATCGGGCTGGAGCACCACCGTTCAAGCGAGAACCAGCTGGAACCTGGCGCCTTTACTGATTGGGACAAGTACGATTTCGATCGCAACCTGCTGCCGCACGAGTTTTCGCATTCCTGGTCGGGCAAGTTCCGCCGCCCGGCGCGGCTGTGGACCCCAGACTATCGCCAGCCGATGCAGGGCGACATGCTGTGGACCTATGAAGGGCAGGATCAGTTCTGGGGCCTCGTCCTGGCGGCCCGTTCGGGCTTGCAGGCCAAGGACACCGTGCTGGGCATGCTGGCCAGCTGGGCCGGAAACTTTGCCGAGCAGCCCGGACGCCGCTGGCGTTCGGTCGAGGATACCGGCAGCGATCCGGTCTTCGCCGCGCGCAAGCCCAAGCCGTTCTCCAGCCTTTCGCGCAACGAGGACTATTACACCGAGGGCGCGCTGACCTGGCTGGAGATCGATCAGATCATCCGCCAGGGCACGGGCGGGAAGAAATCGATCGACGATTTCGCGAAGCTGTTCTTCGGCATGCGCGATGGCGATTACGGCCAGATCGCCTTTGAAGTGGACGAGATCGTCACCAAGCTGGGTCAGGTCTATCCTTATGACTGGGCCAAGCTGATCGACCAGCGGATCAACACCCCCGGCCAGCCCGCGCCGGTAAAGGGGATCGAACTGGGCGGCTATCGGCTGGTCTGGAAGGAAGAACCCAACCCCTACATGAAAGCGGTGATGTCCGACTCGAAGTCGCTCAACCTGACCAATTCGATCGGGCTGGTAATCGACAAGGATGCCAAGGTCACGGCCACCCAATGGGATGGCCCGGCGTTCAAGGCCGGGATCGTTTCGGGGGCGACGATCCTGGCGGTGAACGGCATCGGCTATTCGCAGGATGAGCTCAAAAAGGCGATCACCGCGGCCAAGACCGGCGCTCCGCTGGAACTGCTGACCAAGCGCGGCGACCGGTTCATCACCTATGCCATCGATTACAAGGGCGGGCTGCGCTGGCCCTGGTTGGAACGCGTTGCCGCCGGCAAGGCGCCAACCGGGCTCGACCTGCTGCTGACGGCCAAGCGCGCCAAGGGCAAGGGCAAGTAAGGTGGCAGGGCCAGCCCGAACCCTTGGCAACCGGCTGGCCCCGCCCCGCTTTATCGCTTTTGCGCTGATCCTGCCGCTGGGGGCCGGGCTGTGGCGCTGGCTCGATTGCGCGGCATCGTGGCAGGATGCGCTCGCCATGGGCTTTGATCTGGCGGCGGCGCTGTTCCTGCTTTCGCTGCTGCCCTTGCTCCGTCGCTTCCCGGTCGCCGATATGCGGCGCCACGCGGATGAGAATGATGCCAACCGCACCCTGATCGTGGTGATTTCGACCTTGCTGGCACTGGTCGTGATGGCGGCCATCTCGGGCGAATTGGCTGCGGCCCGGGGCGGTGATCACATGGCGATGATCAAGCTGCTGGTGACTCTGGTGCTGGCCTGGCTCTTCGCCAATTCGGTCTATGCCCTGCACTATGCCCATGTCTTCTATTTCGGCAGCGGCGAGGCCGGGGAGCATCGCGGCGGGATCGAGTTTCCCGGCACCCGCAACCCGGATTACAGCGACTTCGCCTATTTCGCCTTTACCCTTGGCATGACCTTCCAGACATCGGACGTGGCGATCACTGCCCCCTCGGTCCGGCGGCTTGTCCTGGTGCAAAGCCTGGCCTCGTTCGTGTTCAACATCGGCGTGATCGCCTTTACCATCAACGCGCTCGGCTGATTTTCGGGGCATTCGGGCGCTGCGCCCTGTTGCAGTGCAGCAAGGCCCCGTCTAAGGGCGCGGCCATGCGTATCGACCTTATTCCCGCCGGCGACAATCCGCCCCACGAAGTCAACGTCCTGATCGAAGTGCCAATTGGCGGCGAACCCGTGAAGTACGAGTTCGACAAGGCCAGCGGCGCCCTGTTTGTGGACCGGATCCTGCATACGCCAATGCGCTATCCGGCCAACTATGGCTTCATCCCGCATACCCTGGGTGAAGATGGCGACCCGCTTGACGCTCTGGTGATCAGCCGTTCGCCAATCATGGCCGGCGCAGTGATCAAGGTACGCCCGGTTGGCGTGTTGCTGATGGAGGACGACAAGGGCGGTGACGAGAAGCTGGTTTGCGTGCCGGTGGATGCAACCTTTCCCTATTACCGCGAAGTGGCCGGTCACGATGACCTGCCGCCGATCGTGACCCAGCAGATCGAGCACTTCTTCCAGCACTATAAGGATCTGGAACCCGGCAAGTGGGTTGAGATCAAGGGCTGGGGCGATGTTGAAAAGGCCAAGCAGTTGATCGTCGAGGCGCTGGAACGCGCCAAGGGCACCAAGTACGCCTAAAGGCCGGTTGCACCCCGGTGCCGGGCCGCTACAAGCGCGGCCATGACCGGTCAGCGCCACGATATTGCCATTGCCGGCGGGGGACTGTCGGGCGGGCTGATCGCGCTTGCCCTGCGGCGCGCCCGGCCAGAGCTGGACATCGTGCTGCTCGAAGCGGGTCCAACCTTGGGCGGCAATCACCGCTGGTCCTGGTTTGCCAGCGATCTCGACGCGGCCGGGGCGGACCTGCTTTCAGACATGCGCGTCACGCGCTGGGACGAAGGCTATGATGTCGCCTTCCCGGCCCATCGCCGCAGGCTGACGACACCCTATCGCTCGCTGGGTTCAGCGGACTTCGCGGCGGCGCTCTCCCGCGAGCTGCCGCCCGGCGCCATCCGCTGCAACGCCGCGGTCACGGCCCTCGACGGCGCCGGGGTGGACCTGGCCAATGGCGACCGCATTGCCGCGCGGACCGTGATCGACTGCCGCGGGTTCGAACCAAGCCATCATCTGCAGGGCGGCTGGCAGGTGTTCATGGGGCGGCACCTGCGCACCGATCGGCCGCACGGGCTGACCCGCCCGGTGATCATGGATGCCTGCCTGGCCCAGCACGGTGCCTATCGCTTCGTCTATGTCCTGCCGCTGGCCCATGACGAGCTGTTCATCGAAGATACCTATTACGCCGATAGCCCGGAACTGGACCGCCGCGCGCTGTCGAGCCGGATCGATGCCTATTGCAACCAGCACGGCTGGTGCGGCGAATTGCTGGGGCATGAGACCGGGGTTCTGCCGGTCGTGACCGGCGGGGATTTCAACGCATGGCAGCAATCGTTGCGCCTGCCCGGGATCGCCCGCGCCGGGGCGCGAGCCGGCTTTATCCATCCGCTGACCAGCTATACCCTGCCGCAGGCCGTCGCCACGGCGCAGCTGATCGCGCGCGAGGCAGATCTGCCGGGCGAGCAGCTGGCCGCCCGGCTTGACGATGCCGCCACCCGACACTGGTCCGCCACCGGCTTTTATCGCCGGCTGGGCGCCATGCTGTTCGGTGCCGGCGATCCCGATCAGCGCTATCGCATCTTCGAACGTTTTTATCGCCTGCCGGAACCCAGCATCGCGCGGTTCTATGCCGCGCGTTCCACCTTTGCCGACAAGGCGCGGGTGCTGGTGGGCAAGCCCCCCGTGCCGGTGCTGGGGGCAATGCGCGCCTTGCTTGCGTCAGGCGCGCCGATGGCCGAAAGAGCATGACAATGACAGATCTAGCCGCCGCAACCCCAACCCTGCCCGTGCCCACCGGCAAGCGCGCCTGCGTGATCGGTGCCGGTTTTGGCGGCCTCGCGCTTGCCATCCGCCTGCAATCGGCGGGGATCGAGACCGTGGTGGTCGAAGCCCGCGACAAGCCCGGCGGGCGCGGCTATCACTGGCAGAAGGACGGCTTCACGTTTGATGCTGGGCCGACCGTAATCACCGATCCGGCCTGTTTGCAGGAATTGTGGGCGCTGACCGGCCACGACATCGCCAATGATGTGACGCTGATGCCGGTCATGCCGTTCTACCGGCTTAACTGGCCCGACGGCACCAACTTCGACTATTCAAACGATGCGGCCGGCCTGGCGCGCGAGATTTCCCGCGTCGCCCCGGGTGACCTGGCCGGTTACGAGGAATTCCTGCAATACTCCGCAGGGGTGTTCGAGGAAGGCTATGTCAAGCTGGGCCACGTGCCGTTCCTTGACTTCGCCAGCATGATCAAAGCCGCCCCGGCGCTGGCCAAGTATCAGGCCTGGCGCTCGGTCTATTCGATGGTTTCCAGCTTCATCAAAAGCGAGAAACTGCGCGAGGCGCTGTCGTTCCACACCCTGCTGGTGGGCGGCAACCCGATGACCACCAGTTCGATCTATGCCCTGATCCACAAGCTGGAAAAGGATGGCGGCGTGTGGTGGGCCAAGGGCGGCACCAACCAGTTGATCGCCGGGATGGTCAAGCACTTCGAACGGCTGGGTGGCACGCTGCGGCTGCACGATCCGGTGGTCCAGGTGCACACCCTGGGCAACCGCGCGACCGAGGTGGAATGCCAGTCCGGCTGGACCGAGCGGTTCGATGCCGTCGCCAGCAACGCCGATATCATGCATTCCTATCGCGACCTGCTGTCGGAAAGCCCGCGCGGCCCGCAGATGGCGCGTAGCCTGGCGCGCAAGCGGTTCTCGCCCAGCCTGTTCGTGGTCCACTTCGGGCTGGAAGGCACCTGGCCGGGTATCCCGCACCACATGATCCTGTTCGGGCCGCGCTACAAAGGCCTGCTGGATGATATCTACCAGCACGGGGTCCTGCCGCAGGACTTCTCAATCTACCTCCACCACCCCTCGGTCACCGATCCCTCGGTCGCGCCGCCGGGGAAGAGCACCTTCTATGCGCTGATCCCGGTCGCCAACCAGGGCAAGCTGCCGATCGACTGGGAAACCGTTGGCCCGATGCTCGAAAAGCGGGTGCTGGACGAGGTTGGTCGGCGCCTGATCCCCGATATTCATGACCGGATCGTGACCAAGTTCCACTATGCCCCGCGCGATTTCGCGCTGGACCTTAACGCCTATCTCGGCAGCGCCTTCAGCCTTGAGCCGATTCTGACGCAGAGCGCCTGGTTCCGCGGCCACAACCGCGATGACAAGGTGAAGAACTTCTACCTGGTCGGCGCCGGCACCCACCCGGGCGCGGGCATCCCCGGCGTGGTCGGCAGCGCCAAGGCCACCGCCCGGCTGATGGTGGAGGACCTGCAGTGAAGCGGATCGCGGTCTATTGCGGATCAGCCACGCCCGAAGATCCGCGCTATATCGAACTCGCGCAACAGGTTGGCCGTAGCCTCACCGAACGCGGGATCGGCGTGGTCTATGGCGGCGGCAAACTCGGCCTGATGGGCGCGGTAGCCGACAGCGCCCTCGAAGCCGGCGGCGAAGTGATCGGCGTGATCCCCGAAGCCCTGGTCAATTCCGAAGTGGCCCATCGCGGCTGCACCGAGCTGCACGTCGTATCCGGCATGCACGAACGCAAGCTGGCCTTCACCAACCTGTCCGATGGCTTCCTGACCATCCCCGGCGGGGTCGGCACAATGGATGAGCTGTGGGAGGCGGTGTCCTGGGCACAGCTGGGCTATCACGCCAAGCCGGTTGGTCTGCTCAACGCCTTTGGGTTCTATGATCAGTTGCTGGCCTTCAACCACCACATGATCGCGGTCGGCTTCATCCGTCCAGCCCATGCCGGGATCATCATCGCCGAGCCGGAATTGGACCTGCTGCTGACCCGCATGGCCGCGCACGAGCCGCACACCCCGATCTTTGCGATGAAGACGAGCGATTTGTGATCCGCTGGCCCCAGCCCCCCCTCCTCTTCAGAGGAGGGGCAGTAAGACTTGGGTCGGCGGAGCTGACCCTAGTCGCAGCGGGGTGGTGCCTGTCCGCCACCACCCCCAACCCCCTCCTCTGAAGAAGAGGGGGCTCTAATGCACCGCGCCCAGCTCCTCGCCCATGCCCGCCAATCGATCATGCGCGGATCGAAAAGCTTTGCCATGGCCAGCCGCCTGTTCGATCGCCCGACCCGCGAGCGGGTCTGGCTGCTCTATGCCTGGTGCCGCCGCTGCGATGACCTGGCCGATAACCAGGACCATGGCGGAACCCTGGGCGAACAGGCCGGAGCCGAAGCGCGCCTGGCGACGATCCGGAAGCTGACCGCCAAGGCCCTGGCTGGCGCGCCGACGGGCGACCCATCGTTTGATGCCTTTGGCCTGGTCGCGCGCGAATGCGGCATCACCGCGGCCATGGCCGATGACGTGATCGCCGGTTTCGCGCTCGATGCCGCTGACTGGCGACCGCGCAGCGAAGCGGACCTGCTGCAATACTGTTTCCATGTCGCCGGGGCCGTGGGCGTGATGATGGCCGTGGTCATGGGCGTTGCCCCCGATGACGAGGACACGCTGGACCGCGCCTGTGACCTCGGCCTCGCCTTCCAGCTTGCCAACATCGCCCGCGATCTGGACGAGGATGATGCCGCCGATCGCTGCTACCTGCCGCTCGAATGGCTGGTGGAGGCGGATATTCCGCCCGGCGAGCAGATGAAGCCCCATTACCGCCGCCCGCTGACCGCGCTGGTCCACCGGATGTGCGCGATGGCCGAGGCTTATGAGGCTTCGGCCCGGATCGGTGCAGGGCGCCTGGGCTTTCGCCAGCGCTGGGCCGTGCTGGCTGCGGCCGGGATATATGGCGACATTGCCCGCGCCGTCGATGCGGCGGGTGAACACGCCTGGGATCACCGCATCCATACCTCTGGCGCACGCAAGCTGTGGCACGTGCTCCACGCACTGTGGGAGGCGGCGAGCCCGCCGCCGCCCGCCACGGACCGCCCGCCGCTCGGACGCCGCCAGCTTGCAGAGCGCGCCCGCGCGGCCTAGGGGCTTGGCGGCGGGGGCTTCGACAAGCTCAGCCGGAGCGGGTTGGGGCCTATCAAGCCATTGCCGCTCGGCCTGAGCTTGTCGAAGGCCCTGCGCCAGACTGCCGCCAGAGGTTTCGATGCATTCCTATCCCGCCCCCGCGCTCGCCCGTGTCGAAGAAATGGTCCGCGCCGCCGCGGCCGATCCGGCACGTGCCGTCTCGTTCCAGGGTGCGCCCGGCTGCAACGGCCACCGCGCGGCACACGAATATGCGCCGGATTGCCTGCCGCTGCCCTGCTTCAGCTTTGAAGATGCGCTGGAAGCGGTGAAGGATGGCCGCGCCGACCGGGCGATCATTCCGATCGAGAATTCGCAGCACGGCCGCGTCGCCGATATCCACTTCCTGCTGCCCGAGAGCGGCTTGGCGATCGTCGGTGAGCACTTCATGGCGATCCACCATGACCTGATGGCGCTGGGGGACGGGCCATTCAAGGCCGCCTATTCGCACCCCCAGGCGCTGGGCCAGTCGCGCGTGTTCCTGCGTGAGCGGGGCATTGTTCCGCTGGCCTATGCCGACACGGCCGGGGCCGCCGCCTTCGTCGCCGAGCAGGGCGATCCCGAGGCCTGTGCCATTGCGCCCAAGATCGCCGCCGAGCTCTATGGCCTCAAGACCATTGCCGAGAATGTTGAAGACGCGGCCGACAACATGACCCGCTTCGTGGTCCTCTCGCGCCAGCCGCTCGATCCCGCAACGCTGGTCGGCACGGTGACCATGACCACCTTCGTCTTCGAGGTGAAGAACATCCCCGCCGCGCTCTATAAGGCGCTGGGCGGGTTTGCGACCAACGGCGTCAACATGACCAAGCTGGAAAGCTACCAGAAGGGCGCCAGCTTTGCCGCCACCCGGTTCTACGCTGATATCGTCGGCGCCCCGGGCGATCCGGCGGTCGACCGCGCGCTGGAAGAACTGGCCTTCCACTGCAAGGAACTGCGCGTGCTTGGCACCTATCCGCAGGGGCGTCCTCGTGGGTGATACCTCCGGACTGCTGCTGCGGCCGGCCTGCGACGCCGATATTCCCGCCCTGTCGCGCCTGGCGATCGATGCTTTCGTTGCCAAGTTCGGCCCGCTTTACACCGAGCAGGACCTGACCACCTTCCTGACCGAGAGCCTGTCCGAACCGGCCATCGCCGCCGAACTGGCCAATCCGGACCGCGTCTATCGCCTGGCCGAACAGGACGGCGTGCTGCTGGGCTATTGCAAGATCGGGCTGACCTGTGGCTTTCCGGAGCATGCCCGGGGCCAGCGGGTGATGGAGCTGAAGCAGCTTTACACCGCCCCTGACGCAACCGGCATGGGCATCGGCGGCAAGCTGATGGACTGGGCCATGGGCGAATTCGCCGCGCGCGGTGCGGATGAGGTGCAGATTTCGGTCTATGCCTATAACGACGGTGGCCACCGCTTCTATCGCCGCTATGGCTTCGACAAAGTGGCCGACATCACCTTCCGCGTCGGCGAACAGCTCGACGAGGAATTCCTCTTCGCGCAACTGTTCTGAGCTGAACCTGCACAAGGTTCGGGCCCAAGGATCGGGCCCAAGGATCGGGCTTTGCCTGATCCGGTCCATGCTTTAAGGACGCGCCATGTCTTCAGTCCGTCCCTGGCGCGAGATCGCGCGGCGCAAATCCCGGCAGATCATGGTGGGCAAGGTTCCCGTGGGCGGCGATGCGCCGATCACGGTCCAGACCATGACCAACACGCTCACCTCTGATCCGGTGGCGACGATCAACCAGATCCGCCGCTGTGAAGAGGCCGGGGCCGACATCATCCGCGTCTCCTGCCCGGACGTGGAGAGCACCGCGGCCCTGCCCAAGATCGTCAAGGCGGCGCGGGTGCCGATCGTGGCCGACATCCATTTCCACTACAAGCGCGCGCTCGAAGCGGCTGATGCGGGCGCGGCCTGTCTGCGGATCAACCCCGGCAATATCGGCTCCAGCGAGCGCGTTGCCGAGGTGGTTCGCGCCGCCAAGGCCAATGGCTGCGCGATCCGGATCGGCGTCAACGCCGGCAGCCTGGAAAAGGACCTGCTCGAAAAATACGGCGAGCCTTGCCCCGAAGCGCTGGTCGAGAGCGCGCTCGATCACATCAAGTTGCTGCAGGACCATGATTTCCACGAATACAAGGTGGCGGTGAAGGCCAGCGACGTGTTCCTGGCGGTGGGGGCCTATATGGGCCTGGCCGAAGCGGTCGATTGCCCGCTGCATCTGGGCATTACCGAGGCGGGCGGGCTGATCGGTGGCACGGTCAAGAGCGCGATCGGCATCGGCAACCTGCTATGGGCCGGGATCGGTGATACGATCCGCGTCAGCCTGTCGGCCGAGCCGGAAGAGGAAGTGCGGGTCGGTTATGAAATCCTGAAGAGCCTGGGCCTGCGCACCCGCGGGGTCCGGGTCGTCTCCTGCCCCTCGTGCGCGCGGCAGGGCTTTGACGTGATCCGTACGGTGCAAAAGCTTGAGGACGCGCTCAGCCACATCAAAACCCCGATGAGCCTTTCGGTGCTGGGCTGCGTGGTCAACGGACCCGGCGAATCGCGCGAGACCGACATTGGCGTGACCGGTGGCGGCAAAGGCAAGCACATGGTCTACCTGCGCGGCGTGACCGACCACCACGTCGAGGACGACAATATGATCGACCACATCGTCAAGCTGGTCGAGGAAAAGGCGGCCGAGATCGAAAGCGGCGCGGTTGCACGCATGGACAGCCTGCACGGAAAAACCGCGTGAGTGCACGCGGCCCGGCGGGTCACCTGCCCCCGTTGCACCTGCTGCTGGCCTTGGGCGTCATGGCCGTCTGGGGCACCAATTTCGTCGTCATCAAGCTGGCACTGGCGCACCTGCCGCCGCTGACCCTGGCGGCGCTGCGTTTCAGCCTGGCCTTCCTGCCGATGGCGCTGTTCATCAAGCGTCCGGCCGTGCCGCTGAAGAACCTGGCGACCTATGGCGTGCTGATCGGCGCAGGGCAGTTCGGGCTGCTGTTCACCGCGATGCGCGCGGACATCACGCCCGGCCTGGCCAGCCTGGTGGTCCAGACCCAGGTCTTCATGACCATTGGCCTGTCGATGCGGCTGACCGGGGAAAGGATCGCGCCCTATCAGATCGCGGCCATGGCGCTGGCCGTCGCCGGCCTCGCGACAATTGGCTGGCATACCGATGGCAGCGCCACGCCGCTGGGCCTGCTGCTGGTGCTGGGCGCGGCGCTGAGCTGGTCATTGGGCAATATGACCGCGCGGGCGGCCGGGCCGGTGCCGATGCTGAACTATGTCGTCTGGTCGAGCGTCTTTGCCGTTCCCCCGCTTTTCGTCATGGCCCTGCTGACCGAAGGCTGGCCGCGCATGGCGGCCGGGGTGGCGGCGGCGGACTGGACCACCTGGGGCGCCGTCGTCTGGCAGGCCGTGGGCAATACGATGTTCGGCTATGCCGCCTGGGGCTGGCTGCTGGGCAAGCATCCGGCCACGCAGGTCGCCCCACTGGCGCTGCTGGTGCCGGTCTTTGGCCTCGGTTCCTCGGCACTGCTGCTGGGTGAGCCGCTGCAAGGGTGGAAAATCCAGGCCTTCATCCTGGTCATGACCGGGCTCTCGCTTGGCGTGCTCTGGCCTCGATTTAAGGCACGACTTGGCCTAGGGGCGCCGGCATGACGATTTCGATCCGCCCCGCCACGTCCGCCGACCTGCCGCTAATTGCGCAATTGATCCGCGATCTGGCCGACTATGAAAAGCTGCTGCACGAAGTGCGCTTTGACGAAGCCGTGCTGGGGCAAAAGCTGTTCGGAAACCGCCCCTATGCCGAGGTGGTCATTGGTGAGATCGACGGTGCGGCGCAGGGCTTTGCCCTGTTCTTCCACAATTTCTCAACCTTCGAAGGCAAGCCCGGGATCTATCTGGAAGACTTGTTCGTGCGGCCGGACGCGCGGGGGACGGGCCTGGGCAAGGCACTGCTCTCGCATCTCGCCATGCTGGCGGTGGAGCGGGACTGCGCTCGACTCGAATGGTCAGTGCTGGACTGGAACAGCCCGGCTATCGGTTTTTACCAGAAACTGGGCGCGCGGCTGATGGACGAATGGACCGTGATGCGCGTCGATGGCACGGCATTACAGCAACTTGGCGCGGCTGCACGCGGTTCTGCCGCTTAAAGGCTTGAACCGGCGTTAAGCGCTGGGTTATCCACAGCACACTATGAACAGGGCCATGAACAGGCGTGACATCTTGCTGGGCGGACTGGCCGCCGGTGCGGCGGTGGCTGTGCCCTCGTCGGCCCATGCCCGCAATCTGTCGCGCGCGTTTGAGGAAGCCTTTGGCGTGGCGCCAACCACGCCTGCGCCTGCCCCATCGGGTCTCCCGACCACGGTTGTGCCCAATCCGGCCTATGATGCCCGGCTGCTGGAAATCGCCCGGCGCGAATTGCAACGCGCCGGGACCAAGGTCTGGCGGCATGACATCGTCGGCATTGCTGACTTCGCCCGGCCCAGCACCCTGCCGCGGTTCCACTTCGTCAATCTGGAAGCCGGGACGATTAAGTCCTTCCTGGTCAGCCACGGTCGCGGCTCCGACCCGGCCCACAGCGGCTTCTTGCAGGCATTCTCCAACGTGCCCGGTTCCGAGGCGACCTCACGCGGGGCCTACCTCACCTGCGAATGGTACAAGGGCAAGTATGGTACCTCGGTGCGGCTCGATGGGCTTGATCCGGATAATTCCAACGCGCTGGACCGCGCCATCGTGATGCACCCGGCCGACTATGCCCGCGAGGATTACATCGCCCGCTTCGGCCGCCTGGGTCGCAGCGAAGGCTGCTTCGCAATGTCGCCGGCGCATTTCAACGAAGCACTGTGGAACCTCTCGGGCGGTCGGCTGCTCTATGCCGACCGGATTGAGGTCTGATCCCGTTTGTGCGTTCGGCCCATCCGGGCCTCACTTGCAACACCGGCCCGCTCCCCCGGCCCAGTGTTGCCTAGCCCTTCGCAGAGGCGAAGGGCGCAGCAAACTAAAGCGGATTATCCAGCTTGATCACCGCCTCGGTTGACTTGCGCTTGCCATCCCAGGCCAGGCGGGGGGCGGCGAAGCTGGCGAGGACGGGGGCGTCACGGCCGTAGAGGTCGTTGAACTTGCCCATCTTGCCGGTGATGTCCGAAGCCATGGTGAAATAGGTCAGGTAGACCGGGAAGGTCCGGGTCATCGCCACGCGCGTATACTTGCCCGAGGTGACGATCGCCACGGCATCGTCCGGGGTTACCCCGGCCCCCAGTATCGCCATGGTAATCGCCAGTTCGGTCGCCCGCTCGGTCCGCACGCAGCCGTGGCTCAGCGCGCGCTGGGCCAGCTTGAACAGGTTGCGGTTGGGCGTGTCATGAAGGAAGATCGCATGTTCGTTCGGCATGTCGAGCTTCATCAGACCCAGGGCATTGCCCGGGCCCGGCTGCTGGACCACCGTGATCGAACCATCCTTGTTCTTGGTGACCTTGTAATTCTCGCGCTTGGCCTTGGCCGGATCGGCGAGCAGCTGCGCCCCCAGGTTCTCCCCCTTCACGATCGACTGGGGCACGGTCCAGGTCGGGTTGAAGATCACGCCTTCGACCACTTCGGCCAATTGCGGCGTCGCCGTCCGCCCCGGCTTGCCGACGATGGTGCGGTAGGACCGGATAATCTCGTTATCGACTGTCAGCCGCAGCTGGAATTCGGGCACGTTGGTCAGCAGGTAGAACTTGCCCAGATCGCGCGGCAGCCAGCGCCAGCGGTCCAGGTTGACCTGGATCAGGGCGCGGGTGGCCTTGTCCGCTGCCGGGGTCTTGGCCAGGGCGGCCTTGAGCTTGGCATAGTCCGGATGGGTGGGGGCAAGGCTGGCAATCGTTCCGGCAAAATCCTTGCTGGCTAGGGCCTCGGCCATCACGGTCGCGGTCGGGCGCTGATCGACATCGGGGTCCACTACGAACCACTGCTGGCGCGAGTCATAGCGGGTGCGGCCATCGCGCATGTCTTCAATCAGCCAGGCGAAAGAGCGGCTCGCCTGTTCATCCAGCGCCGTGCCTGGGCCAGCGAGGATCGCCGCGCGCAGCTCTGCCAATTGGTAGTCGGCCGGGATCAGGCCGTGCGCACCGATCCCCTCGATCACCTTGGCCAGGGCCTGGGCATCGCTGACCTGCCAATTGAGCACCGGCTCCAGCACCGGCAGCTCAGGCTCGATCGTGGGTGCGGCTGGCACTTGCGTGGCCGGTGGCACCGGGGTGGCCGCCGGCGCCGGTGCGCTTGGCTGCGGGCTTGGTTGAGGAGCGGGTGTTGCTGGCGCCTGGGTGGCGGGTGGCGGCAGGATACTTTCCGGCGCGCGGGTTGCCTGGGCCAATGCCGACCCGGCCGCCAGTGCCAGCGCCAGGGTGGAGACGCTCCGCGTCGTCCGCCAAAGTGCCCAGCGATTGCCAACCATCAATTCACTCCGTCGCAGGCGCTGCCCCATCCCGCAGCGGATTATCGCTTTTCGCACACCATAATTGCCCATTTCGCCGCCCTGCTTCAAGGTTCAACCCGGTCATCATCCGCAGATTCCTGACGGTAAGCACGGGTTGTCAGGGCGCGGATAAGGCGGCACACCTGAACCGAAGATTGAGGGGGAGTTACCCGATGAAGAAAGTTATGATCGCCTTGGCCGGACTGCTGGCCAGCACCAGCCCGGCCCTGGCCGATACCATCGTCATCCGCGCCGGTTCGGTCCTGCGCGACGCGGCGAGCGAGCCGAGCGGCCCGGCCACGATCACCGTGACCGACGGCAAGATTGTCAGCGTGGTAGCCGGTTCGCCCGCTGCTCCGGCTGGCGCGCGAGAGGTCAACCTGGCGGGCAAGACGGTGGTGCCCGGGCTGATCGACCTGCATGTCCACCTGACTTCAGACCCCGGCACCGATTACCGCAACGAAGCGGTCGAGCCTGACGAATGGGGCATGGTGGTTGGGGCCAAGAATGCGCTGCTGACCCTGCGTGCCGGCATGACCACGGTGCGCGATGCCGGTTCGGCCCAGTATACCGGCTTTTCCCTGCGCCGCGGCACGGCGGAGGGCCTGATCCCGGGACCGCGCATCGTGGCGGCCGGACCGGCCCTGTCGATCGTCGGCGGCCATGGTGACACCACAGGCTTCCGCGAAGATGTCCATTCGGTGCTCGATCAGGGCTATACCTGCACCGGCCCGGTCGAGTGCGCCGAAAAGGTCCGCAAGGCCAGCCGCGCCGGGGCCGATGTGATAAAGATCACCTCGACCGGTGGGGTGCTGAGCCAGCAGGGCCGAGGGCTGGAAGGCCACTTCACCTCAGCCGAGCTGGAATCGATCATGACCACGGCCCATTCGCTGGGCCTCAAGGTCATGGCCCATGCCCATGGCGCCCGCGGCATCGAAAGCACTGTCCTGGCCGGGGTCGACACGATCGAGCACGGCACCTTTGCCGATGAAGGCGCGCTCAAAGCAATGAAGGCCAAGGGCACCTACATGGTCCCGACGCTGATGGCGCTGGAAGGCGTCCGCGCGCGGCTCGGCAAGGGTGTCTATACGCCGACTGTCGAAGTGAAGGGCCGGCAGGCTGTCGAAGCAGCCGGCAAGCAGGTCCAGCGCTCCAAGCAACTGGGCGTGGCGGTGGCCTTCGGGACCGATGCCGGGGTGTTCGAGCATGGCCGCAACGGCGAGGAATTTGCCCTGCTGGTCAAGAACGGGCTGACCAATCGCGAGGCCCTGGCCAGTGCCACCACCGTGGCGGCCAAGGCGCTGGGCATGGAAAGCGAAATCGGCCAGATCGCGCCCGGCTTTTCGGCTGACCTGATCGCGGTTGATGCCAATCCGCTCAGCGATATCCGCACACTGGAAAAGGTGCGCTGGGTGATGGAGCGCGGCCGCATCGCTCCCTGAGCGGTCCGTCGAACCGCAGCGACGGTTGATCGAAGCCTGACAACTGTCATTGCGGTTGCGGCCTAGGCCGCGACCAACAGAGCTGCTTGCTTGCCGCAGATTGCTGTATTATGTAAGCAATACACATTGCCTCCCGCCAAAGGAAACGCCCATGAAGTCGCTTCGTTCCGCCCTGCTCGCCACGGCCTTGCTGGCCGCTCCAATCACCACCCCGGCCCTGGCCCAGAACAGTGCCTCTGCCCCGGCCGCACAGAGCGAGCATGACAAGCTGTTCGCCCTCTTTGCCAAGTCCGATGAAGACAGCCTGAAGCGCAATCCGCTGGCGGCCCTGTTCCGCGGCGATACCCGCTATGCCGACCGGCTGGGCGATTACCTGACGCCGGAATACAACAATGCCGAACGCCAGGCCGCCCAGGACGAGCTGGCCGCACTGCTGAAGATCGACCGCACCAAGCTTTCGCCGACCGACCAGATCGCCTGGGACGTGTTCAAGTATGACCGGACCAACACGCTCAAGGGGCTGACCCCGGAAATCCTGGCACTGACCGATACCCGGCCGCTTAATCACTTCTTCGGCTTCCACACCTTCTACCCGACGCTCGCCAGCGGCAAGACCGGGATCCCGATGAAGACCGTGGCCGACCACGAAAACAACCTGAAGCGCCATGCCGATTACGTGAAGCTGATCGATCGCTCGATCGCCAAGTTCCGTGAAGGCAAGGCCAATGGCGTGCTCGAAACCAAGCTGACCGTGCGCAACATGATCGAACAGCTCGATACCCAGCTGAAGCTGCCGGTTGAGCAATCACCTT
>JACCDL010709983.1_pt1 | contig 16849 bp, 12 predicted proteins | sample 7441931 | NCBI WGS metagenome assembly JACCDL01 (sample SAMN15323437, study PRJNA562643) | freshwater metagenome | isolation source: river surface water | place: USA:Blue River Watershed | collected 2017-08-16 | reverse complement strand
TGTGCCCAAACTGATCCAGAAGCATTCTTCCCTGAAAAAGGCGGTTCAACCCGTGAAGCCAAGCGCGTCTGTCTCTCCTGTGAGGTCAGACAAGAGTGTCTTGAATACGCTCTAGCCCATGATGAGCGCTTTGGCATCTGGGGTGGACTCTCCGAACGCGAACGCCGCAGACTCAAGCGCCGTCCAGCATAAATTCACTGATTCCAGATTTCATTTAGTTCTACCTGAAAGAACGAGGCGGTGAAATGCCGACTTCATCACAGCACTTTGTCACAGCCATCATCGTTTCTCATGATGGCGCGTTATGGCTTCCTGAAGTTGTCGCATCTCTTGCCAAACAGAAACGCGAAATTGATCAAGTTATTGCGATAGATACAGGTTCACATGACAGCTCGGTAAAACTTCTTAAAAGCGCTGGCATCACAACACTAACGACAGAACGTGAAACAGGTTTTGGCGCTGCAATAAAAGAAGCGTTACAGAGTTCAAAACTTAGGAGTGCACCCGACGGGAGAACTGAGTGGATCTGGCTAATCCACGATGATTGTGCGCCAGCGGCCCATGCGCTTCAAGAACTTCTCGCTGCGGTTGAAGAACGGCCGAGCGCTGCAATGGTGGGACCAAAATTACGCGGCTGGCATGATCGAAACCATCTACTTGAAGTTGGTGTAAGCATTGCTGGAAATGGCGCACGATGGACTGGCCTGGAATATCGCGAGCAAGATCAAGGTCAACATGACAATGTTGGTGAAGTTCTATCGGTGAGCACCGCAGGCGCACTCATCCGACGAGATGTCTTTGAAGAACTTGATGGCTTTGATCCAGAACTTTCTCTGTTCCGCGATGATGTCGATTTTGGTTGGAGGGTTCATACTGCCGGACACTCAGTCATCGTTGCACCACGCGCGATCGCTTTTCATGCTGAAGCAGCTTCTAATGAAAGACGAAGCGTTGACGTCAAAGGTGCGTTACTCCATCGCCCGTTACTTCTTGATCGACGTCATGCAGCATATGTGCTCCTCGCAAACTCGTCGTGGTGGTTGGTTCCACTAATCGCTCTGCAATTACTGGGCGCATCTCTCTTTCGCGCTATCGGTTTCCTCTTAGCAAAACTACCCGGCTACGCGCTCGATGAAATCGCAGCCGTTGCGCTATTAATTCTGCAGCCCCAAGATCTCTTCCGCGCTCGTAGAAATCGTCGGAAACACCGTCTCGTATCTTCACGAGTCGTGGCGCGTTTTGTACCGCCACGAGGGTCACAACTTCAGCTTGCATTTGAGCGAACCCGTGCCGCTATTTCGCGTTCGTGGAACGCTACTTCTATCACTCAAGATTCTGGTGCAATGATTCCCTCCGCTCTTGATCTCAATGATGAAGCGCTGGAAAACGCCGATATTGAACTCGTAAAAGCTCCTTCACCGATTACGTGGCTCGTAAGGCGTCCAATATTGTCCATCTCGCTCTGTGTAACTCTCATTGCATTATTCGCGTCTCGTAATCGCTTCGGTCAATTAGTAGGGGGTGCGTTACCTGAAACCCCTCAGAGCGCCTTGGATTTACTTCGAATGTATGCAGATTCATGGCACACAGTCGGCCTAGGATCAAGTGCAAATGTTCCACCATGGGTTGCATTTATCGGACTCGCTTCACTTTTGACTGGCGCTAGCGCTTCACTATTTGTAACTAGTCTCTTTATCGCTGCAGTACCTATTGCCATGTGGGGTGCTTATTTACTGGCACGTAAATTCACTGAACTTCACTATTTAGCTCTGGGCTCTGCATTGATCTATACCTTTTCGCCCGTCACTCTCGCCGCAATTAATTCCGGAAGATTAGGAACTGTGATTCTCATAGTTGTTGGTCCATGGTTGGTTCGATCATTATTTGGTTTGGAGCAACTTGAGAATCTCAATTGGCGTAAGACTTGGTGGTTGGCGCTCTTGCTCACCGTTGTGTGCGCATTCTCGCCTCTGACATTTATGTCGATTGTCTTGTGGCAACTCATATTGGTGATTTTTGATGTTGTTGCCTTTAACTCCAAGACTAATCAGATGAACAAAGAAGTCTTTGATCGTAGAAATGTTCGGAGAATTGCGCTCATTGCCACGCCAATCGCAGTATGTGCGCCTTGGTCCCTTGAATTTATCCTGCATCCTTCAAGAATTCTTCTTGATCCTGGCCTCAATATCGCTGGAGGCGAAGTCCTATCGGTGATTTTAGGAAATCCTGGAGGATTAGGAGCTCCACCAATCTGGGTGCTTTCGCCAATTCTTATCATTTCCCTCGTTGCACTTTTTGTTAGTCGAACAGCACGACTCGGAGAAGTAGCACTCTTCTTCATTGCCTTTGCTGCACTTCTCGGTTCGCGTGAAGTTGCGGGGCATGGAAAGTTTGTTCCAGAACAACTGTGGGTGGGAAGTTTGATGGTCATTCCAACACTGATTGCGCTGATTGCTGCAGTTCTGCTCGTTGATTCTTATCTACCAACTATGTCTCAATCTCACATTAATTTTCGCCACATTCTTCTCGGTTTCACGAGCGTTATTTCAACACTCTCTGTTCTCTTTTCTGCTGGATGGTGGGTTTCAACCGCAGATTCAGCACCCCTTCAAGCCAAGACAACATCAGCTTTGCCGGCGTTTTTAAGCGCAAGTGCTCAAACGGAGGACCGTTTTAAAACTTTGGTTTTGAGAGTTGAGTCAGGAAAAATAAATTTCTTTGTTGCTCGTGAAGGAGATTTGAAATTAGGGGAGCCGGATGTGATGACGGGCTTGGCTCCGGTCGTCAATAAAGCCGTCGTTGAATTAGTTTCAGGATCAGGAGTATCAAGTAGCAGCATTTTCGCTGAATTTGGAATTCGATATGTCTTCATGGCGCGACCAATTAATGAAGAAATTGTCCGAACTATCGATGGAGCTGGAGGGTTTACACGTGCGGCCTCCACAGATGAAGGTATTTCGTGGAAGATTCCGGGCGCATTAGGACACATCTCATTCTTATCTCAGGATGGAATTTATGCTGTGTTACCGAGTGGGGAAATTGGAGCGCAAGGAACTCTCACAAGCGCCGGAACGATAGTCATCACAGAGAAATTTGATCAACGATGGAAGATGCTTCTCAATGGAACCTACGTGGAGGCCAAAGAAACTGAGAATGGAGTGCCGAGATTTATCGCGCCTGAACCAGGAGAATTTGTGATTTATCACGATGCGACATCGCGACGTGGATGGATATCACTTCAGATTATCGCTTTTGTGACCCTGATTGTCCTTGCTCTCCCTGCACGGCGTAGACGAAGCCAGATGCGAGAGGAGGAGTTGGCATGACGGACTCTCATTCGCAACCAGTTTTTTCAAGTGCAAAAGAGACAAGAGCGGCGATTGCATTACTTATCTTCATTCTCGTTCTCCATGTGGCTCATCTTTTGCCACAGGCATCGTCGATTACTGAAGTAACCCAGTCTTACCCTGCGACAGCATGTCCAGGAGCTATCGGTGATGCGAAGGCAACGGCTCTCATTCCAAATAAGAAAATCGCGGTCAGAGACATCAATCGCCCACAAGCTGATTTGGTGAAAAACAATCAAGGCTCGTATCTGATGAGTCGTGGTGCGCTGCTTGTTGAGGGAAGTTCTGCCAGCACAGTTGAACTGCAAACTCGGACGAATAAATGGACCGCGGCAACAATCTGTACCGTGAGTGATCCCATTGTCTGGTTTGTTGGCGGTACAGCCAATGTAACAAGCCAATCTAAATTGATTCTTGTTAATAGCGGTTTAAGCGATGCCATTGTCGACATCACAAGTTACTCAGAAAATGGCGCAATTCAACCGGTTCCAGTAACCGTGAAAGCATCGTCAGAGAAAGTGATAAGGGTTGACTCACTTGATCCAGGATCGACTCGCATCGCTTTAAAGGTTGCTACAAGAAGCGGACGCGTCACAAGTTACCTTCTTGATGAGCGCGTCAAAGGGCTCAACAACGTAGGCGGCGATTTTGTTCCGCCTTTGAGTTCGGCTGCACGAGAACTCATAATTCCTGCGCTGCCAATTAAAGTTGGAGATAACAGCACAGTAGAACATTCAATTCGACTTATGACTCCAGGAAAGATTGATGCAACGGCGAGTATTGAAGTAGTTTCTCCAGAAGGCGTATTTATCCCAGTCGGTTTCAGTAATTTTTCTCTGAAGCCAGAAGAAGTGAGGGATATTAACCTCAGTGGTATTGATCTTGGAGAGAAAACATTTGCTCTCAAGATTACGGGATCTGAGCCAATCGTTGCCTCTGTTTTTACAGAAGTTAGAAAAGGTTCACTATCTGATTTCATGTGGAGCGCACCAGTACAAACTTTTGGAACTGTCTCTTTCAATGTGTATGGATTAGAACCCACCTTCTCATTTGTAGGCGAGCGAATTCAGATTGATGTTGCCTGGAAAGATTACCGAGGAAAGAGTGGTTCAAAGACGCTCATTGGCGAGGAAATCGTCAATTGGAAGGTTCCAGCAAATACTCGCTTAATCTCAATATTGAATAGAACTGGCTCGGTTGGAGCAATGTCATGGATTACACGCGATGGCGTTACGCACCTTCCTATAACATTAAGTACAAATCTGGAGAGTGCCACCAAACCTATTGCTGATATCGCAGTTATTCAGCCAAAGGGTTGAAACTTCTAGCAAGACTCACCGCTGAAGTGTGTTGGTCAATACGAGTTTTTCTTCATTCTTCCGACTAATCTCGTGACATGTCACCAGGGCTCAACTCTTCATCACACGATCGACCAAGTGCTGTTGGCCGACGTTGCACGCGCAGTGGTTGTAGCTCACATGCTGCTCGAACGTTGACCTATATTTACTCGGATTCAACCGCAGTTCTGGGCCCACTCTCTACTTATGCAGAACCACATGCTTATGATCTTTGTACAGAGCACTCCGAAAAATTAAAGGTACCTAATGGATGGACGGTTATTGCCCATGATCCAGAGTTACATCAACAAGAACCGTCCCCCGATGACGTACTTGCGATTGCTGAGGCAATTCGCCAAACAGCAAAAATTGACCTGGCTCCAAAACCTATAACGCCTGAAGTTGGACGACGCGGACATCTTCGTGCAATTCCTCGCCACACTCATGTTCAAGAATCATCACATCTGGATAATTAATCAATCAATTTATGGATCGTGCCTTACTCGATAAAGTAATCAAGGCTTACGATATTCGTGGCCTAGTTGATGAAGAGATAACCCCTGATTTCGCCTTCTCATTAGGTATTGCATTTGCCAAGTTCATTGAGCGAGAGCGTGAACCTGCAACCATTGTGGTGGGTGAAGATATGCGACCATCATCGCCTGATTTAGCCACAGCTTTTTCAGACGGCATAACGTCTCAAGGTCTCGATGTAATCCGAATTGGGCTTTCATCAACCGATCAACTTTATTTCGCTTCAGGGCACCTCAATCTTCCGGGTGCAATGTTTACTGCAAGTCACAACCCCGCGGAATACAACGGAATTAAGTTATGCAAGAGCGGTGCCAAGCCTATTGGTCAAGAATCTGGATTGCTCTGGATAAAAGACCAGATTGCGTTGGGTTTGAGCGAAGGATTTGCAATTCCCAATCGACCAGTTGGTAAAGAGAGTTCTCGCAATTTGCTCTCCGAATATGTTGATTTCTTATTCTCTCTTTTCCCGCCTCAAGTTTTTTCGGGAGAATTTCAAGGTCGACCTATTCGTATCGCAATCGATGCTGGAAATGGGATGGGAGGGCATACCGCTCCAGCGGTTATGTCACGCATTAATGCAGTAGTTGATGGAATTTATTTTGAACTCGATGGAACATTTCCTAATCATGAAGCAAATCCAATCGAGGCGAAAAATCTTGTCGACCTGCAGAAACTCGTTCGCACAAAAGAGGCAGATATTGGATTAGCCTTTGATGGAGATGCCGATCGTTGTTTCTTGGTGGATGAAAATGGCGATTTGGTATCGCCTTCAGCACTGACGGCCTTAATTGCAGAACGTGAACTCCAGAAAAGTCCTGGTGCTCCAATCATCTATAACTTAATTTGCTCTCGGGTAGTTCCAGAAATCGTTTCTGCGTCAGGTGGAGTTCCCATGCGTAGCCGAGTGGGCCATTCGTATATCAAAAAGATGATGGCAGAAAACAATGCAGTGTTTGGTGGGGAGCACTCAGGTCATTTCTATTTCAAAGACTTCTGGTGTGCAGATTCAGGAATGTTAGCGGCTCTTCATGCAATTGCGGCACTTTTTGATCAGCAAAAGCCTCTTTCACAACTTCTCATGAACTTTAATAAATACGCTTTAAGTGGTGAGATCAACACAAAAGTGGCAGATCAGAAAACCGCAATTCAACTCATCAAATCTCATTTCACATCGGCTGATGGATCTCGAGATGAATCGGTAAATTTTGATGAATTGGATGGCCTTACCGTCTCAACTCAACGATGGTCCTTCAATGTACGCCCTTCAAATACTGAGCCACTACTGAGGCTTAATGTTGAAGCCATCACGCATGAGGAGATGCTTCGCATGCAAGATTTGGTGTTGCGCCTAATACGAAGCGGGTAAACTGCCCACCTCATCGCTGTAATACCCCTTGTTATATACGAAGCATTAGGAGAGTCTCTTGAGCCCTGCGACACAAACCACCCCAAAGCACGATATTGCTAACCCGGCTCTTGCTGCAGAAGGCAAGAAGCGCATTGAGTGGGCCGAACGCAATATGCCGGTGCTTGCTCAAATTAGAGAGCGCTTCGAAAAAGAGCAGCCATTCAAAGGGATTCGCTTCTCTGCTTGTATGCATGTAACAACGGAAACAGCAAACCTCATGCGCACACTTAAAGCTGGCGGCGCAGAACTCGCTCTTTGTGCATCAAACCCGCTTTCCACACAAGATGACACCGCAGCAGCCCTCGTGCACGAATACGGAATTAGCGTCTTTGCAAGAAATGGTGTGGATAGAGATGGCTACTACGCACACATCAACGCAGCGCTTGATATCGCGCCACACCAAGTTTTTGATGATGGATGCGATCTCGTTAATACGCTTCACACAACGCGTACAGAACTATTGAAAGACATCACTGGCGGTTGCGAAGAGACGACGACAGGAGTTATCCGACTCCAGCAGATGGCAAAAGATGGTGCACTCACATTCCCGATGATTGCGGTCAATGACACTGACACAAAACATATGTTTGATAATCGCTACGGAACGGGCCAGTCAACCATTGACGCAATATTCCGTGCGACTAATCAACTTATCGGTGGAAAAGTATTTGTTGTCGCAGGATTTGGATACTGCGGAAAAGGTGTTGCAGAACGAGCGCGTGGCATGGGTGCAGACGTCATTATTACTGAGATTGATCCAACAAAAGCCCTCGATGCGCTGATGCAGGGATATCGCGTTATGCCCATGATTGAAGCTGCAAAAATTGGCGATATTTTTATCACTGTCACCGGAAACAGAACAGTACTTTCTGCAGATCACTTTGCGCTTATGAAAGATGGATCAATACTTGCAAATGCGGGACATTTCGATATTGAAATTGATGTGGCCTGGCTAGAGAAGAATTCAAAGAAGAATTCACGCATTCGCCACCAGACTGATGAGTATGTGCTTGCTAATGGCCGTCGACTTCTACTCATCGCAGAAGGACGTCTCGTTAATCTCGGCGCCGCCGAAGGTCATCCAGCTGTAGTTATGGACATGTCTTTTGCTGATCAAGCACTTACTGCGGAATGGTTAGTGAAGACTGCTGCATCTCTTGCTCCTGGTGTCCACAATGTTCCCACCGAGATAGATAAAGAAGTTGCTCGTCTGAAGTTGAAGAGCATGGGAGCAAAGATCGACACCCTTACACCAATTCAGGACGATTACCTCAATTCCTGGAAGCACGGCAGCTAATGACTTCCGTAATGGTCGTTGATGACGATCAAGATCTTGCGGAGATGCTGGGCATCGTTCTCAACGGTGTCGGAATTGAAGTGGATCTTGTAAGTCGTGGCGATGAAGCTATTGATGTGTTTCGGAATAATCCCCCTGATTTAGTTTTGCTGGACATCATGCTTCCTGGTCTTGATGGAATTGAAGTATGTAAGCAGATTCGTAAACAATCGATGCGCGTTCCCATCGTGATGTTGACTGCCAAAAGCGATACACATGACATTGTCAAAGGTCTTGAAGCTGGGGCTGATGATTACATGGTTAAGCCATTTAAGCCCTCAGAGCTTGTTGCACGTATCCGGACTCGCCTCCGTCGTGCTGGTGGTGAAATTTCCAGCAATCTAACTATTGGAGATCTCGCGATTGATATTGTTGAACACACTGTCACACGAGGCGGAAAAGAAATTCTGTTGACGAGATTGGAATTTGATCTTCTGGTTGCCTTAGCAAAAGAGCCGGGTCGAGTCTTTACTCGCGAAGCTCTTCTAGGAGAAGTGTGGGGATACCGCCACTCAACAGATACACGACTTGTGAATGTTCACGTACAGAGATTGCGTGCAAAAATTGAGCACGATCCTGATAATCCCACGATTATCAATACCGTCCGTGGAATTGGATACAAGGCAGGCGCACTAGGTCCGCGAGGCTGAGCCTTTGTCATGGCAACAAATATTTTCCGCCGCTCCCTCTTTGTTAAAGTCTTTTCACTCTCAAGCGTCATCTCCATTGCCATCATTTATTTTCTTGGATCAAATCTATACACCCGTATCGCAGATGGAATCTTTGAGGAGAAGATAGAAGCCTCAATCACTGAAGGTGATTCAGCGATACAAAATGCCAATTACCGATTCATCATCGCCTCTTTAAATCGCTCTACTGATATTGCCTCTTTAGTCGCAGAGTTAGTGAACTCTTCCGAAGTTAGCGCTAAAGATTCTGGTCGAGAGATTGCTTTCTTTAATTCTAGGAATAGAGAAGTCTTTAATATTCCTGCTTCTACAACCTCAAACTTTCTCGAACCCTCATCTATATCGGAAGAATTACGATCAAAAGTTCAAAGTGATGACGAGATTCATTGGGAGAGAACTCAACTGCGATATATCAATGGAGAAGTTTTAGAGGGAATTGTTGTTGGTGAAAGAATCACAATTCCTGGAGTTGGAAATTATGAAATGTATGTCCTATTCGGATTTGATTCGCAACAGCGCACTGTTGATTTGATAGGTCGGTCCATGTGGGGAACGGGCATCCTTCTCATCACACTCATCATGATGGTTGCCTCTGTGGTTTTACGCCAAGTTATTAAGCCAGTAAAACAAGCTGCAGAAATCGCAGAGCAGCTAACTTCTGGAGATTTGATGCAACGCATGGACGTTAAAGGACAAGATGAGATTGCGCGTCTTGGCACAGCATTCAATGAAATGGCAGATACGCTTGAGCAACAGATCTCAAGACTTGAAAACCTATCCCGTGTTCAGCAGCGCTTCGTGTCTGATGTTTCGCACGAACTTCGCACTCCACTCACGACTATCAGAATGGCTTCTGATGTCATATTTTCCGCCCGAGAGAGCTTCGATCCTGTGATCGCCAGAAGCGCAGAACTATTGCTTTCACAAATAGAAAGATTCGAAAATCTTCTGGCAGACCTCCTTGAGGTGAGTAGGTTCGATGCGGAGGTTGCTTCGCTTTCACTTGATAAAGTCGATATGAATGCTCTCGTTCGCCGATGTGCAGATGATTTGGGGCTGACGACTAAGGATTCTGAAACTCAATTCACATTTGATTTCCCAGACTCGACCATAATTATCGATGCAGACCCTCGTCGCGTTGAGCGAATCATGCGAAATCTTCTTGCCAATGCTGTGGATCATTCAGAAGGAAAACCTATTGAATTAACGTTGCGTGCTAACGAAAGTGCCGTTTCAATATCAGTACGTGATTACGGCGTCGGACTCACACCACAACACATTGAGCGGGTATTCGATCGTTTCTGGCGCGCCGATCCTTCACGATCGCGAATTCGCGGTGGCACAGGTCTTGGTCTATCAATCGCCCGGGAAGATGCAGAACTACATGGTGGTTGCATCAAGGTGTGGGGAGAGATTGGTCATGGCTCAAATTTCGTTCTCACCTTACCGAGAGTGCACGGTGATGTGATGATTGAACCAGCGCTGAAAGAGAAACCCACAACTGTTTAGTTGAGAGCGCTATGCTCGCGTAAAAAGCATCACAATTATTCAATGAGAAGTATCCTGAGAGCGCAAGCAGATATTTACGTGGGATTAAAGACTCTCATCTTTCCTCCTACCTGCATCCTGTGTTCTGCACCCAATAAATTGATTTGTAGTGACTGTCATGCGATATGGAATAGCCGAGCTAGAAAAGTCAATTTTGATTCTGTCCCAACCTTCTCTGTTGTGCCATATGGTCAAGAAGTTTCGCGAGTAGTGCTAATGGCAAAAGAAGATAGAAATAGAGTGGCCCGCAATCTAGTAGCTCAAGCAATTACAAACTCTCTACTTTCTCTAGATAAATGCATTGATGTTAAAAATTGTTTATTGGTTCCTATTCCATCGTCCAAACAGGCGATTAAGAGAAGGGGAGAGTCTTTTCTTCATCCAATTATGAATCGAGTTGTCGAATTGCTTCAATCCAACGAAGGGGGAAAAATTTCGAATTGGCATTGGACCGAACTTTTGACCTATCGCAGAAAGGTTCGAGATCAAGCCGGCTTATCCTCAGTAGAGAGATCAGCGAATCTCAAAAGTGCGTTCCGTGTCGATCATTACCTCGATACACCCGTCATACTTGTGGATGACGTGGTCACTACTGGCGCTACTTTAAATAACGCGATTAACGCCTTTAGAGAGAGAAAAATGACAGTTTTAGGCGCGGTAACCGCGTGTGCGTCAGCCCACCAACTCCTAATACGATAGCCCTCTCAATAGCCCTTATTAGAAACCGATGGAAGGCTGATTCGTGGTCGCAATTCTCGACAAGATTCTTCGTGCTGGCGAAGGTCGCGCTCTCAAGCAACTTGAGAAGATTGCCTCAGAAGTTAATTCTCACGAATCAACATTTTCTGCAATGAGCGATGAGGAATTACGCTCAATGACGGCAAAATTTAAAGCTCGGTTATCTCAAGGGGAAGATTTAGATGACTTACTTCCTGAGGCATTTGCCGTTGTTCGGGAAGCTTCTAAACGCACTCTTGGTCAGCGCCACTACGACGTTCAGATTATGGGTGGCGCTGCTTTGCATCGCGGCAACATCGCAGAAATGCGAACTGGTGAAGGTAAGACCCTTGTTGCAACACTACCCTCGTACTTGAATGCGCTCACTGGACTTGGCGTTCATATCGTTACCACAAACGATTACCTGGCAGAACGTGATAGCGAATGGATGGGCCGCATCCATAGATTCCTTGGATTAAAGGTCGGCGTAATTCTTGCATCCATGACACCCGCCGAACGACGGGAACAATATGGTGCTGATATTACATATGGAACAAATAACGAATTTGGCTTTGACTATCTGCGTGACAACATGGCCTGGAATTTGGCGGACTGCGTCCAGCGCGAACATAATTTTGCAATCGTCGATGAAGTTGACTCAATTTTAATTGATGAAGCACGTACCCCATTAATCATTAGTGGACCAGCTGATAAAGCGACCAAGTGGTATGTCGAATTTGCCAACATTGCAGGAAGACTTACACGCGGTGAGCATTATGAAGTGGATGAAAAGAAACGAAATGTGGGAATTCTTGATGCTGGCGTAACACGTGTGGAAGAGATGCTCAAAATCGAAAACCTTTATGAGGCAGTAAATACACCAATGATTGGCTATCTCAACAATGCCCTCAAGGCCAAGGAGCTGTTTAAGCGCGATCGCGATTATGTGATCATGAGTGGCGAACTTCTGATTGTTGATGAACATACAGGTCGCGTCTTATCTGGACGTCGCTATAGCGAAGGTTTGCATCAAGCGCTAGAAGCGAAAGAGCGCGTAGAAATCAAGGACGAGAATCAGACACTTGCAACTATTACTTTGCAGAATTACTTCCGTCTCTACGAAAAATTAGCAGGTATGACAGGTACTGCTATGACAGAAGCATCAGAATTTATGCAGATATATAAGCTTGGTGTCATTCCGATCCCCACTAATAAAACCATGCAGCGAATCGATCAATCAGATTTGGTCTACAAAACAGAGGAAGCAAAGTTCGAAGCAGTAGCGCAAGACATCATGGAGCGTCACCGCAAAGGTCAGCCTGTTCTTGTCGGCACCGTCAGCGTTGAAAAATCTGAAGTTCTCTCACAAGCGCTACGCCGTAAAGGCATTCCTCATGAAGTTCTCAATGCAAAGCAACATGAACGTGAAGCTGCGATTATTGCTAGAGCAGGCACAATCGGTGCTGTAACGGTCTCAACCAATATGGCAGGTCGTGGTACCGACATTATGTTGGGTGGCAATCCAGAATTTATGGCGGATTACGAATTGCAACGCCAAGGAATCTCACCAGTTGATAACGCCGAGCAATATGAAGCTTTATGGCCCGAGGAGTTAGCAAAACAAAAATCTGCTGTAGCAAAAGGTCACGAAGAAGTAGTTTCCCTTGGTGGTCTCTATGTACTCGGTACTGAACGTCATGAATCTCGTCGTATTGATAATCAGCTTCGTGGACGCTCTGGTCGTCAAGGCGATCCAGGTGAATCTCGCTTCTATCTCTCACTTCAAGATGAGTTAATGCGCCGCTTTAACTCCGCTTTGGTAGAACGATTTTTAACCGCTGCAGGAATTCCAGAAGATACGCCAATTGAGTCAAAGATGGTTTCAAATGCCATCAAATCAGCCCAAACCCAGGTTGAATCTCAAAACTTTGAAATGCGGAAGAATGTATTGAAATATGACGATGTCATGAATCGCCAGCGCGAAGTTATCTATCGTGAGCGACGTGAAGTGCTCGAAGGCGCCAATATAAAAGAACAAGTAATGACGTTTATCGAGGACACAATCCGAGGATATGTAGGCTCTGCTACAAGTGAGGGATTCCCTGAAGAGTGGGACCTCAATCAACTATGGACCGTTCTAAAGTCGACCTATCCAATCTCTTTTACTGTTGAAGAATTGGAAAAAGAAGTCGGTGGACGAACTGGTCTTGATAGCGATTTCTTGTCCCAGCGGATCATTGATGACATCTTTGACGCATATGCCAAGCGAGAATCAGAACTCGGTGAAGAAGTAACCCGCGACTTAGAGCGAAAGATTCTGCTCTCGGTCCTAGATCGTAAATGGCGCGAGCACCTATATGAAATGGATTATTTGCAAGAAGGAATCGGATTACGTGCAATGGCTCAACGCGATCCACTTGTTGAGTATCAGAAAGAGGGTTACGACCTTTTCGCTGCCATGATGGATGCGGTCAAAGAAGAGATGGTTGGCTTCCTATTTAATGTTGAAGTAAAGGTTGAGAACTCTCATGTCGAGGCAAAGGGAGTGACCCCCGCAGCGCCATCAAAAGAATTACGCTACTCGGCTCCAAGTGAATCCGGATCGGTTTCTAACTCAAAGAGTGATGGAGTCTCTCGCAACGCGCCTTGCCCTTGTGGTTCGGGTAAGAAATATAAGCGTTGTCACGGCGCGTCATAAGATTTCAAACTCAGTACAAAGCCACTTTCTATCCACGCCTTCAAATCGTGCAACAAGGGCTCGCACCCTGTCTTTAAAGACCACTGTGACGTTAACTTCAATAACTCCTTCGATAGGTTGATTTCTATGAATCTTTCTAATTCTTGGGACTTCAGAAGCTGAGCCAATTCGACGGAGCAGTGAGTTGTAAGTGAATCTATGAGTTGACCGAGCCAACTGTTGGGGAGAGCGTTTGCCTGCCAAGATTTCTAGCGCGCTAACTATGTAGGTCAATGTCCACCTCTCCAGATTTGGCAGCTCTGAAAGGGGAGAAGGATTAGGTGCAAAATCTGGGTCATAACTCTCACCATGAGAAGTGGGTACGAGGTACAACTTGTGGGGATTGCGGGCAGATAACGCCGTATTTCGACTCTCATTTTGTGCGTAGAGACTCAGGTGTGAAAATAACTCCAACATTGGATGTGGTTCGTAATCAGCGATTTCCATGGCTGAAGAGTGAAGTAAAGATGTGTATCAGGTCTCATCCGAAAGTATGAGATCTTAGAATTTATTGTCCACAGGATCTGCTCATTCTTAAGTACCTGTGAATAACTGATTTCCAGGGCACAAGAGCGGTTATTCATAGCTCATGAAAAAGCAGCAAAGGACTAGATTAACTTTCAATCCACGTTTAATGTTCGGTGCATTATTGATAGCAACATCATTCTTCTCTGCATACGTGATATCAAACTCCAACAATCGAATGATGACGGTTTGGAGTGCAGTCAATAATCTAGCTCCAGGTCACGTCATTGAGAGTGGAGATGTAGCCCCAACCAAAGTTTTGATTCCAGAGAACGCAGGGCTATATATCAATGCAGAGTCATCGCTTATCGGGAGCCATGTGCTTCGTTCAATTGGAACTGACGAATTAATTCCCGCATATGCACTTTCTGAAGCTTCTGAGTTCAATCTAAAGCGAGTTCCCATATCTTTGGCACGCTCTCGATTACCTCTAGGTGTAACGAGAGGAAGTGTGATTGATTTATACGTTACGCCTAGAGAATTATTGAGCGGTTCGATAGAAGTCTCACGAAAATCTAAGTTCACTGCACTTCTCTTTGGAGTCACGGTCTATGGAATAGATGAAGAAGCGAGCAAACTGGGTGGCGATATTGGTTTGACCATCCTCGTTTCACCGATGGAAGTGGGAGAAATTGTGGCCGCAATGGCGGTTTCTGATTTTGTTGTGGTGCGAAACAATTGAGCATTGCAATTGTAACTGCCCTCGTTGATGCTGATAATGAGGATCGGGTAATAGCTGCACTTGTCGCAGATGGTTTCACATTGGTAAAACGCTGCCACACCGTCAAACAGATCATGAATTGTCTTACGGAGATTTCAAGTGACGTTAGATTGCTCTTCATCACTGATGAGGAGTTTGGTTTAACCCCTCGTGAGATTTCAGCATTGATATCTGAGCAAAGAGCTCTTCTTCAAGTTGCTCCGCGCGTTTCGTTTTCAATCGAAGAAATCAGACAACGCGCACACGAAGCTGTTCGAAAGCCAGTAACTCCTGTTTTGAACTCCAGGACACCGAAACTTCAGGAGAACTTTCTAGGAATTACTGGATCTTCTGGTTCGCCTGGAATTACTTCTATAGCGCTGAATCTTGCTAGTGAGCTATCACAAAAGAGGACCGTGCAACTTGTGGATGCAGATCCTCATCGAAGGGATTTGCATCAGAAAGTAGGAATGCAAGTCGGAGCCACCTCTATCCTCACCACAGATCTTTCCATCTCAAGTCTTGATTTACTCAATCTAACGTCCAATACAATCGAAACACCTAGCCCAATACTTTGTATCGATATAGGTAAAGCTCCCAACATGAGCGAAGTTATGAAGGACCGACGGAAACCAGCTAGAGAATTCTTAGAAATATTCGAGCAGTGTAGGCGAGTGGTGTATGTAGCTCAATCTGAGAATTATTCAATTTCAGAATTAGCGGGTTTTCGTGAGGCTATGAATGAATTCTCGAACAATATAAAAGTTACTTACGTACTAAATAAAATTGGAAGTTCTAATCGACAGAAGGTTCTCCAGAAGAGTTTTCGCACAAGAATTTCAGATGTGCCGGGCTTTTGTTTGCCTCGAGACCATTCGGCTTTGGACCGCGCTCAAGGACAATATTCTACGCTCACGGAAGTTGCGCCTCGAAGTTCGCTTCGGAAAGCGGTCAGAGAGCTCTCGATTTATCTTGATAAATCATTCTGAGTACGCTTCAACCTATGCCATTCCGTCATCTAGTAGAGGGTTCTACTTCGCTCTCTGCTGCTGATGTGGCGCGACTTGGCGAATTGGTTGCCGAGTGGCAACTTCTTGCCGATATTTCTTTTGCAGATCTTGTTCTCTGGGTTCCACGCCGAAGTGATGAGAAGAGTTGGCCAGAAGGCCACTTGGCAGTTGCACAGATTCGTCCCATGACTGCAGCAACAGTTTTTGCTCAAGATTTGATTGGTGAGGAAGTCTCGTGGGGTTCACGACCACATATTGATCATGCACTTTCAACAGGCGAAATTGTTCGTGATACCCAACCAGAACAGATCGGTGAACTGCGGATTAAGGAAGAAACCATCCCAGTATTCTTCAAAGGTAAAGTGATAGCAGTTATCTCTCGCCATCGAAATCTCGAGACGATGCGCACACCATCTCGCCTAGAATTAAATTATCGCGAGATTGCAAACCACATTTACCGAATGATTGCCGAAGGTAACTTTCCTGTAAAGGATAGCGTCTACTTAGCAGAAGCAGCTCCACGCGTGGGAGATGGATTATTGCGTCTGAATGTTGAAGGTGAAGTTATGTTTGCTAGTCCAAATGCGCGCTCTGCATTTAGTCGAATTGGCTGGGAGCGAGATCTTGAAGGACATTTGCTGGGCGAAGTTCTCGATTCATTAACCCTCAAAAGCGCTGAGCTCAATCCGCGAGAAGAGAACTTCAAAGTTTCGATGAGCGGTAAGTCTCTGCGTCGTGATGAATTTGAAAATTCTGGGGGAGTTGTTGATTTATTAGCTATCCCGCTTACCGAAGGCGAAAATCGAATCGGAGCGGTCGTGCTTGTTCACAACGTGACTGAATTACGACGAAAAGACCGAGCGCTCATCAGTAAAGATGCGACGATTCGAGAGATTCACCATCGCGTCAAGAACAACCTACAAACTGTCGCTGCACTACTGAGATTACAGTCCAGGCGTAT